>Ga0160423_10004553_pt1 | contig 11391 bp, 7 predicted proteins | sample CRUFie14St8metaG_FD_108191 | JGI IMG/M metagenome (GOLD analysis project Ga0160423, IMG submission 108191) | Marine microbial communities from the Costa Rica Dome - CRUD Field 142mm St8 metaG | ecosystem: Environmental > Aquatic > Marine > Oceanic > Photic zone | place: Costa Rica: the Eastern... | reverse complement strand
TTTATTATTTCTATACCTTCTGCTTCTCTAACTAATTTTTTGCCGTCTCCGACTATATTTATTCCGTCTGCTTTTTCTATTAATAATTTAGATAAATTTTCTATAGTACTTTTTCTTTTTTCTATTAAATTTAATTCCATTTACATTGATGATAATACATAATTTGATGATACTGAAAACAATTGTTTAGCACCACCAGGCTCAGTACTTGAGTCTATCGACATTTTAACTGTCATTAAATATCCTTTTACACCGCTAACTTGATTACCGTATATTACTTCACCAGGTCTTACTACACTAGCGCTAACTAAATTAGCTACATATTTATTTTCTTTTCTATCAAAACCAGCTCTCAATATTGGTTGAGTTAATGTTGCTGGATATATATTTCCAGAATTATCGTATTGACCTTCAACATAGCTTTTTATAGAATTAGTACTGTCTTGATATTGATTCCAAGTTCCGCTATTACTTACTTGATCTACACCTTCAAAGTCAGATAAATAGCTATCAACTTCCCAACCGTTACTTCCTTCATAAGCTATAGTATTAAAATTTTTAATTACAGTAGGGTTAGGATTAAATATAAACTCAACAAAAGATTCTGCTGGCGTTGTAGCTCCGTAGAATTTACTTCTAGTTGTAGTAGTACTTTCATCATAGTGTTTATAAATATTACTATCTATGAATGTATAAAAATTATTTTTAAGACTATCCATAGCATTTGGCTTATAACTATAAAAACTAGTCCAACCTTTTATTTGCTCATCATAACCTAAAGTATCAAAAGTATCAGCGTCAGTAGATATTGTTCTTGGTTTAGTTTGTAATGATACAGTATAAGCTGACTGATGAGTGTCCCATGCTCCGTATATTTTACCTTTAGCAAATGTTACAAAAACAGCGTTGTCATATGTACCTGCACTACCAAAATTAGCTGCTGGATTTACTGTAATATTTAATGTTGAGCCTGCGTCTACAATGTTAGTTATAGTACAACCTGTAGTAGTATTGCCTGAAGCGTTAGAAAGCTCTAAGGACGCTCCTAATTGAACATTAGATGCGTTTACAGCTATAACACTGAACGATGTCAAGCTACCAGTAGGTGATCCTGACAATGCTAAAGTTATTGCTTGTCTTTCATAATCATCAGATATTTTAGACAATTCATCTCTAAAATAATCACGCATGCCATAGCCAGATATTTCAGTTATACCATCTCTTGATAATCTTAATATAGCTGATCTATCCTTGTCAGCAAAGTACTTTCTATAACCAAAAACTGAAAAAGACTCTGGGTTTCTACTTATACCATATTCGCCTAAGTAAGGTACATCTTGACCAAAAAATTGTATAGAGCCTGTTTCTACAGATCCTTGGTCTCCAGAATATATAGCGTTTTTGTTTATTAATATTTTAGTTACTTTACTTTCTTGAAATACATTTAAATTAGTATCTTCAGAATAAAGCTTCTGTATTGATCCATTAATAGGATCTAAATCTTTTAATATAGGATCAGCTATAGAAAAAACATTTGTTTCATTAAATCCAGTTCTAGTATTTAATAATCCAGAATATATTAAACTGTGTGCTCTATCTAACGCGTCTTTATTTTCATTAACAACATATGCTCTTACACCTAAAGTTATTTGTGGATTATTAAAGCCACCTTTTATTCTGCTTTCTTCTATGTAATAATTTTGATAGCCACTAGTAAATGTACTACTACCAAACGGAAACGTTGGATAACCAGATGGATTCCACGGAAGCCCAGGCCAATTTATGTTACCTGTGACATCTAAAGCTTTTTTTATCCAAAAAGAATTAAAGTATTTCACTCCAACTGTGTACATATTATATATATTACTTGTTTTTACTAATTATTACTATGAAGATGGTGATACTATTATTTCACATGATGATAGCAAACCGCCGCCGTCCGTTACGGTTACGATAGCATTTTGAGTATCAAAACTTTCTGCTCCAGCGCTTATATTTAAATAAGCAATACCTTCTGTTTGTACTAAGTCATAATACTGTAAAGCATTAGCATCAATATTAGAAAGTGTATAAGTTAAATCATTTCTTAAATTAGCTGTATTGCTACTATTAGTTCCGTTTCTACCGTCAAAACTTAGTACTAATAAATTACTTGCAGTTGATACGCCTGTTACATTTAAAGTACCACCACAACCACTACTACCAGACCACGAAGAATTAGGACCTAAATTTAAAGGAGCTATAGTTGGTACAACATTACTAAGACCAAATAATGGTGAAGTAAAACCAGCTCCAGGTGCAGCGCCTAGTGTTAAGTCTTTAGTAACAAATGTACCATCAGCACTAAATGTAGCAGAAGGCGCCTTTACTCTTATAGTAAAAGTATAAAAATCTTTTGCAGCTGAGTTACTAGCATAATAAAAATAACTAAGATTTGTTATTTTATATGCACCTAAACTTCCTACCGCTGTTAAACTAAAATCGCTAGTAACATTATTATTCAAAGCGTCTGTTACAGAAAGCAACGTCATAGTTATGTTAGAGCCAGTTAAAGAGTTGCCAGCATAATCTGTAGCATATATACCTGTTGCTTCAGTTAAATCAGTGTTTAAAGCAGATGACTCAGGTAAACTCCAAGTTATACCTAAAGTTCCTGAAGCATCTCTAAATCCATACGGCGTAGTAGTGTCGTTAGCTATTATATTTGCATTTAAATCAGATATTTTACCTGCAGAACTTGTTTCCCAATATATATCTAGCTTAGACTCTAATGGCTTTGTTTCAAATATTGATAATGGGTTTTGTTTAGGATTTGTATTTCTAGGATCTAAACCACCTGCTGGTCCATAAACACTTCTAGTAACAGTTACGGAAAACTCACAATTACCATCGCCAGCAGCGTCAATAGAAGCTGTAGCGGGCCCAGCAGGATAAGAGCCCATATTTTCCCAAGGGCCACCAATGTCTGTCAACGCTACAGTCTGCACAGCACCACCGCTAGCATTAAAAGTGACTTTCATGTTTTTATTTTTAAACTTTTTATCAAGCGCAGTTGTACCTTTAAAAACAATAGAAACATTTTCACCTAGGTCTGGATAATTAGCACCAGGAGTTGATACAGCGCTTACACTAACTTCATATTCTGCAGCGTTTATACTAGGACCAACTTGTCCATAAGTACTAATATTAGACCCAGCTGTATAAACATTCATACGAGCAATAAATGGATTTGACTGATAATTATATAAAACAGGCGCTCTGTTAAATGGAAATATAGATGACGGCGACCATAATCCTAAATCTTCACCAGTACCTATAGCTACTACAATATCTGACTTTTGATCTGGATAATATTGTCTTTTATATTGAACTGCGCCATATCTATTTATAACTCTAGGTATTAATTCTACTGAAGCGTTTTTAACTTGAGAACCACTGTCTAAGTCTCTTTCTCTGTCTCTGGTCTTTAGTAATGCTTCTCCTTCTTCCGTATATGGATCAGCTTGAAAGTAATTACCGTTAGTATCTGTAAATTGATAATAACTAGGATCGTCAGAAAATGAAGGTCTACCTGATCTAAATTTATTTTGATTAGGACCAACTAATGTTATATCTTTAGGAACTTTACTTAGATTATCAGATTGTAAAACAAAATGTACAACTGGTTCGTCTTCACTAGCCGCTAAAGGATCTTGACTTTCTCCATCAATATAACCATTTAAAACGCCAGGTACAAAAACATTATAATAATCTGTTTCAGTTTGTTTTACTACAAACTTATAACTAAACCAACCCAGTGGATTAGTAGAACTATATAATCCAGGCGCGCCAGTAGATGTATTTTTTATAGAATCTATTGTTTCATTAAAAGTAATTTTTAATTGATCACCTGGCCAAGTATTATTAGAACTGTATAAACTAGTTGTAGCAGTTCCTGGGTAATAAGAAAAATTAGCAGTAGTACCTGTTTGACCTTCGTTATTACCAGTTTTATAAGGATTAAATATAGTAGAACCTTTTAATTCTGGGTCTTGAATATTGCTATTTACTTTAGATAATATTACATCTGATTGTCTACCGTATCTATCAGAAAGTACTACACCTATTTGGTAAGTTCTATTTTGTTTTAAAGTATGGTTTTGATATTCTAATCTAACATTAGAAGCTTCTACAGAAGCTGCAGGAGCTACTTGAGTAAGTTTAAATCCAACTTTAGCATCGTAATCTATTTCACTTGGCGGAGTGTGTTTGTCTACTATGTTTCCAAATACTAATCTATTTCCTATTACTTCTTGTGATAAAGCTCTTACAGGTGTTTGATCAGAAACTCTTAGTAAATCTCTTAATGGTAAAGTTCTAAATGGTTTTCTAGACTGATAATCATAAAACAAAAGAGCAGAGCCATTACCTGTTAAAGTATTAGCTGGTATAGTTTCTAGTAAGTTTAAAGTTGTACTAGTTGAATTTTTAAATATTATATCAATAGAGTCTAATTTTAAATCATCTACAACGTTACCCCAGTTAGTGGAGCCATCAGGCACAGGAATACATAAAGTAATATTATTAACTTTATTTTTCATTATATTTAGCTCTGTAGACTGCATTGTTTTTTCTTCATCATTGCCAATAAAATAGCCATCTTGTTCTGGTATAAAACACTCTTGAGTAAAAGGAGATATTAAAGAATATTCACCGTCATCAAATTTAAACCTATATGCAAACCTTACAAACTTTTCTTTTAAATAATCTTTATCACCTGGCCAATTAGCATTGTAGTACGGATTAGCTGTACTTCCATCAGGTAAATACTCATTTACAACATCTTTCATTGTAGAAGATGTTTGCACTGTTAGTGTTATTTGAACACCGCTACCAGTTCCTGATCTTTGTACTATTTGAACTACATCACCATCGCTATATCCAGATCCATTGTTGTTTATTGATACTGCAGTTATACTACCTGCCGATGGTCCCGAACTAGAAACAGTATCAACATTTATAGTTAATCCTTGCCCTGTACCGCCAGTTGTTTGACAATTAGTTTGTACCACGTAAGTACCAGATTGTGTACCACCAATACTAAGTGCTGTTACTTCATCTCTTATTAATTCTATAGGACTAAAAGGATAATATTTAGCTAGTGATATTTGATCTTCAGACGTATAATAACTAGTATTAGCTAATGCTCTAGTAATATTTATTTTTCTAGGTTGATTTCTATTGTCACTAAAAAATAAATTATTATCAATAGTATTTACACCTAGCACAGGGTGTGTTTTAGAAAAGTTTAAAAAACTACCTGATACTATTAATGTTGAAGTTAATGTGTTTATATTATAAACACCTATATGGCAAGACGCTGCTGCTGGTGCAAAATTTGACAATTTATCAGACGAAGTGTCTACATAATTAGTCATAAACACGAATATTTGATCTTTAGTAGGGTCCATAAAAAACCCTATTACATCTATATTAGGTGTAGAACTTAAACCAAAATCAGTTAAAGATATATTACCTAATATATTTTCTAAAGATCCTACATCTGCACCTTCAGATTTGCTTACAGATACGTTTTGAGCATCTCTATATTCACCTGGAGGCACAAGTCTAGCATCTAAGTCTCTATTCATTTTAGACTTGATAAAACTATTTCTTGCTTCAGCCATTTAGTTAGTGTTTAATCCACTTTGATTTGCCTCTCATTACTTGGACAAACTCTTGTAGTTTTATATTTGATAATCTTATTTTAGCATTTCTAAGAGCCGCTCTTCTTTCTATTTTATATCTTCTTACTATATACTCAGGTATATTAGCTCTAGTAGATAATACACCATGCAACATGTGCATATACATAGCTTCTTCAGCCATTTTAGATATTTTCATATCTCCATCAGCTGCTAACCCATCTGATATATAAGTAAATATAATTAGCTCATTAGCTAAATTACTGCTAAACATTATTTTACCTTCTCTGTAGTTTATATTAAACCAGCCGTTACTTTGAGAAGTAACTGGATTTGATCCATATCTTTGGCCATAAGCTACTTTTTCCCAACCCCAATCATAAACACCTTCATTATACATTTGATCTGTATATGCTCCTGATATTTTATAATCTTCAGCTTCTGACCATCTTTCGTTAGATATTGATGTTCCTTCTAAATTATTTGCTACATCATCTTGAGTAGGTATGCCATTACCATCTTGAACTGGCACTTGTTGAGGGCTTTGATGCAATAAGTTTGTAGGATATATAGGTCTTTGTACGCCTAATCCATCTATTCTAAAAAAACTTACGTAATTAACATAATCTTGAGGTATTAATAACGATAAATTAGCAGGTATAGTTAGCTCTTGTGACTTTGTACTTTTTAAAGTGTCATAACTAAATTCTTGTAAACCTCTTTTTGCATGAAACATTAAGTCTGTACGTTTAACTTGTGGTATTAATTTACCGGCGCCAACATACGCAACTTGAAAATTATTAATAATGTCGTTTATGCTTATTGTAGAGTAAGTGTCATGATTAGACCATTGACCAGGTTTAGTATTGGTTAATACTATTTTAACTACTTGACCAGCGGTAGCTGCAGTACCTAGAGTAACAGTATTAGATGCTGTTAATTGATAGTTTCCAGCACCAGCTGCTTCAGTTAATTTAACATTATCTAAAAAAACTTCAAAGTTAGTAATACTAACGCTAGGTACACTACCTATTAAGTCAACACCTATTGATTTATAACCAGCTCCACTTTGATCAGTACCACCAGTCCATATAAATACTGACTGTGTACTTGCTGCAGGTACTAAGTATACTTGTTGACTTGCGTAATATTGTTCGTTAGTTTGAGTTACTTGTGCCATTTATTAACTTTTTTCATTAACAGTATCTTGTTGAACAAGAGCAGCTGCTGTTTGTACTATTTGTGGATCACGTATTATAACGCCACTGTATTGTAATATTTTTAATATTATTTCTGTTTGTTCAGAAACATCTAGTTGAAAATCTTGCGAACCAGAAGCACTAAATTGATAAGCGCCATTACCTAAAACAGAATAATTCCATGTAATTTTAGCAGGAGTTTTTACATAGCTACACTTAACACCAGTTTGTATACTTGTTGGGTATACATGTATTTTGTCATGTAATACTGGTGGCGGACCTGCAGATGATTGATGTTCACCGCGCTGTACGTATATTGGATGTGTAGTAGTAGGAGAAGTTAGTGGAGATTTATTTATTAATAAATACTCATTTTGTTGTACAGGTTGTATTATAGTAGCGTCATTAAAATAAACAACACCTAACCTGTGTAGATCAGATGGCAAATAAAAATAATTCGATGTATATGTAGCGGCTGCCTCAGCTTCAAATGGTGCTATTTTATTTTGTATTTGAAAAACTCTATCAGAAAATTCAGTATTAGTTTGTGGTTGTCTTTGTAATTGATTTAACTCTTCAAAATAATTTTCAAATATTTCTAATTGAACTTGTTGGCCTACCTTGTTAAATTCATCAGGCGTCATATAACCTCTTTGTTCTTTATTAAGTATAAACAACACTGTTTTATAAACCGTATCTACGTTTACTGCCATATTAGTATTTTAAAAGGGACCGCTTTATACGGCCCCATAGTAATTATAATCACTTGTTATTTTAGTTTTTTCTCGATAGATTTATAAACTTCAAGTCCTTCGTCTGTTTTAAACCACGCAGCCATAGCTGAATATGGATTTTCATCAAACGGAACACTCATTAATTTTCTACCGTTAGTAGCCCAAGTAAATGTTCGTTGATCAGAAGCTAGTTTTATTATTCCGTGATCAACTGCATTTATAGCAAAGTTTCTTAAAATAACATTATCATCATTAGCTAGATCAATAAATAACTTAGGATTCTGTCTAGCAAACAACAATACATCTCTTTTTAGTTCTTTTGTTGATAAGTTACTTACATTTGAACCTAGTTCAACTCTTAATATTGCCTCAGCTTGCTCTATATCCATTGATCTTGCAGCATTTAAAGCATCTAACTGTAAATCTAATTCTTGTAATTCATCTACAGCTTCAACTTGTCTGTCAAGCTCACTAAATATAATACCATTGTGAGGATGATGTAATAAAAATTCTTGTAAGTTTCTTTTTTCTTTAGGAACGTGTAGCACGCCGTTTGTAAATACAATGTGTTTTAAAGTAACGTTACCTTTCTGTTCATCTACAAAAATACTTTTTTGATTAGTAGCATATCTTAATTCTCTTTCATATCCTTTTTCTTTGTCAAACCATACTAAAGGATAACGTTGCGTATGCTTACTAGGTATTGTCCAAGTTAATGGCTCTGAATTATTCATTAAATAATAATGTCTATCTTTATACTCCCAAGTATCTTTTTTTAATTTAGGAGTTTTTTCTTTTGTTTTTTCCATAATATAATATAATATAATAATTAAAAAAGACCCCGCCGAAGCGGGATCTTATTATTTTTTCTAAGATAATGCTTCAATATCTGTAGCAGTAACTTTAGAACTTAACTCTGTTAATGGAGCTGGGCCAGTAGCCCCTCCCATTACGTCGATAGCTTTTACAACAGTAAAAACATCTCCAGCTGTTAAGTTAGAAGCACCAGTTATTCGTACTTCTTTGTTAGCTATATATCCTATAACTACTTTGTTTGATGTTAATTTAACTGAACCTACACCTTCGGCAGATACTACGTCAAATTCACCATTAGCTTTTGCTAATTTTATATATCCCATAATTTCTAATCTTTAAAATGTTAATAATTATACAGTTTTAAATAACACAAAGTTATTAGCCGCTTGTACTACTAAACATCTTTCAGTTAAGAAATGTACTTCCATAGCATCTAAAGCAGAAGTAAAAGCTCCACCTACTGAACCAGTAATCCAGTTTTTGTATCTTCTATCTTCAGTTTCAGAAGCTCTATATCTTACATGTAAGAAAGGACGTCTGATATTTGATCCTAACATTTGATCGTATACTGTAGTAGTTCCAGCAGGAATTAATACACCATCAATAGCATTAGATAAACCTCTTGTAGAAGCATCATTTAGATATTTCCAGTCAGTTTTATAGAAGTCATAAGAACCTCTTCTAAAGCCAGTAAAACCAAAGTTAAGTGCCATTTCTGATTCATTATCAAATAAACCATAAGAAGCAGCAGCGTTAGAAGCATAGCCTCCACCTGCCATAGCAGCAATCATATCATCAAAATCTAAAGCAGTAGTTCTTTGTAAGAAAAGCATGTTTTCTTCAATAGCACCTTGCTTGTCTAGGTTTTTAAGGATTTCATCAAAATCACCTAAAGCACCTGAACCTGGAGCAGCAGCACCAGCAAATCCTTGATAGATATTACCTCTTGCTTCAATAGCAGCAAATAAACCTTCAGTACCTTTTAGCTTAACAGTTGTTTGGTTAGGCATATCTGGAGTATATCCAGCAGCAACTTTTTCACCTTCAACCATTGCCATTTCCATATAGTCTTCAAATCTTAGTCTTGTTTCAGACTCAGCTTTTAAATACCATAAGTAACCAGATGTACCATCTTCAGTAGCAACTTCAATCCAACCGATTTGAGCAGCGTCAGAACCGTTAACAACATATTTATCTCTAATTATAATTGGAGAGTTGTTAAACTCAGTAAAACTTGGCTCAATAGAATCCATGATAGAATCAGTAGATCCTTTACCAAACTCAGAACCATAAACAAATAAGTTCAAAGTATTAGCAGTAGTAGTTTGTAAGCCAGTTGGTAAAGCAGCACCAGCATAAGGTACTACAACTATTTCAGCTACAGTAGAACCAGCACCTGGTTGCGATACATCAGAGACAATACACTTAGATGTAACTAATCCAGTAGCATTATCAGCAACTAATATAGTTTGATTTTTCTTAATAGCAACAGTGTTGTTACCTCTACCATTAGTAGCTGGATTAGCATTAGCTAATTCAATTTGAATAGTATCAGTAGCAGCACCACTTTTTGCGTTACACTCATTATAAGATACGTGTAATCTATTTTGTTCAGACCATAATACTTGATCTGATGTCATTGGCATTTCAGCGCCAACCATTCTTAAGAAACCTGATAACGTTCTGTTACCATATCTCTCAACTTCAGCTTCATAAAGCTCAGGTAAATACTGTTGAGCCCAGTCAGATGATCCATCTGCAAAGTTCAAATAGTTATTATCTAGAGCTTGTTTCTTTTGAGCTGGAATTATACTAGCAGGAAAACTCCCACTTGTTGCAAAACTCATAATTTTAATTTTTAGTTTAAGTTATTTTTTTTTTAATTTTTAACTTAGAACTATCTACACCACTAATTGCTCTGATTTTTAATCCATTAATATACATTTCGCCAGAACTTGTAGCTCTAACTTCATTTGTAATATTTTTAGATTTAGCATTTATATCTTTAACTGCATCGGCTTTACCTTGCTCGTAGAAATGTTGTGCTATTTTATCAGCGTTACTAGCAGTATATAAGGCTTTATGATAACCTCTGTAATCCTTGATTTCACCATTTTTATCTAGGAACTTCCCAACAAAATTATTTAAATCAGATTGATTTTGAGCAACTTCATTCTTGTTATTTACATTATATCTAAAAGCTTTTTCACCTACATTATATTCAAAACCTTTGAACTCGTCTGCAAAAAGTTTTTTAGTATTATCTGTAAAACGATCATGACGTTGTTTTATAACCTTCTGTTCTTCGTTGTATCTATTGAAAAAGTCATTGGCTTTTTGTTGCTCTTGAGATACTGAAGGCTTCAACTTGATTTCTTCATAGTATTTTTTCTTAGAGCTTTCCAAAAAGTTTTTGGCTTTAGCAATTTCTTCTTTGTAAGCTAGTTTTTTCTTTTTAACCACTCGTTCATCTTCGTCTTCGTCCCAAGCAAAATTATCGTCCATTAAAAATTCTACTTCTTCTCTATTTAAATGTGGCTTGCTTACACTATAATATTCTTTAAGTAATTGTTCTCCATTTAGATTAGAATAATCTTTATTAAGATTAACATAATCTTCAACTGTTCCACCTGTTTGTTTCATAAAATCTACTAATTTTTCTATGTTTTCAGGTAATTGTATTTCTGGATTTTGTTTTACTTCTTCTTTAATATCTTCTATAACCTCTTTAGTTTCTTCAACTTCTTCCTGTTTTTCCTCTACTTTTATTTCCTCTATTACTGGAGCTTCTTCTTTCACTTCTTCTACAGGTTCTTTAGTTTCAACTTTAGGTTCTTCAGTTTTAACTTCTTCTTCTGGCTCTTCTTTTTTAGCCATATCTATTTTAGCTACTGGTTCTTTAGTAACTAGTTTTTTAGGTTTCTTTTTTATTTTAAATTCACCTTGTTCTAAGGTTCC
>Ga0160423_10004552_pt1 | contig 11391 bp, 9 predicted proteins | sample CRUFie14St8metaG_FD_108191 | JGI IMG/M metagenome (GOLD analysis project Ga0160423, IMG submission 108191) | Marine microbial communities from the Costa Rica Dome - CRUD Field 142mm St8 metaG | ecosystem: Environmental > Aquatic > Marine > Oceanic > Photic zone | place: Costa Rica: the Eastern... | reverse complement strand
GTTGTGGGGAGTTCTGGGTACATGAAGCTCGCCCAGTTCGGCCAGGCCATCGACACTCACGACGTTGTCGTCCGGCTGAACCAATCCCCCGTCAAGGCCTTCGCCAGGTGGGTGGGCACGAAGACAACCATGAGGGTTCTGAATAGCCTGTGGAGCAGCCACTACGGGTCGGGGAGGTACGAGAACATGGCCCTGCCCTTGGAGCAGAACGTCACCATCGTGGTGAGCCGCACCAAGGGCCACACCTTTGACAAAATGGTGGACACGATGAAGAAGAGGCGGCCGGAAGTCAGGGTCCTGCAGCTCAGCTCCAGGGTGGTCTCCGCCGCCAGGAGGCTCCTCGTGGGCTATCATGTCAAGCTCTGCCAGAACGGCTTTGGCCCTTATTCTGGCGGGAGCACCCCATCTTCTGGGTTCGTCGCAGTGTACTTTTTGCGCTCGCTTTGTAAGCGCGTCACGGTGTACGGGTTGGGGACGGTCAACATACCGGACGTGCCCTACCACTACTTTGCTGGGGTGGGGAGCAGGAAGAAGGGGAACACTGTGCACTCATGGGATTCTGAGAGCGCCACCATTGACGCCTTTGCGTGGGAGGACAAGGTGGAGCAGTGCAAGTACAGGACGAGGGACCTGGTCCCGCACGGCGACCAGAAGGTCTCCGGCCTGCGGACAAAGTTGCAGATCTTGCAGCAACACAAGTACAACAACAGGTTCTGCGGGTGGAACCTGTGCAACAGGCGGGGGCACCACAAGCTGGGGCAGATGCTACCGGATGCCAAGAACATAAAGTTCGAGACGTGCAGGAGGATCATGTACAACGAGTGAGGGCGGCGGCAAGCGCCGCGACGGGACGGGGATTTATTACATTACAAACACAAAAACAAAAAGACTGTACTCTTGAAGAGAGAAAAGCGGTTCTCTCTGATCCTCCCCCTCAAAAAACCTCGGCTCCACTCACCACCGGGAGAGGTCGCGACCCATCATCTGGGACGTGGACCAGTTCAGCAGCACGTACAGCTTATTCTGGAAGCTCCCAAGCTTGGTGAGGTACACCGCCCGCCAGGACAGCCAGCTCAGGAACCCGGAGAAGCTGAGCTGAGGGGTTCCAGACCCTCCCCCGAGGTCCGTGACCGCACTTCCCGTGGTCATCGCGGACATCTGCCCGAGGTGGGTGTACTTGAAGGGCTCCGGCTCCTCCTCCTGGGGCTGGCACTGGTCGTTGATGTGCTTGGAGAGCCACTTGCCCTGCTGCTCGGCGACTTGGGCGGTGGTTGGCAGGGGGTTGAGCGTGTTGCATGCGCAGTCCCCCAGGGAGTACACGTTCTCCACAGCGTTTCCCTCCATGTCCTCCACGCGCTGGAACTCGTCCACCGCGAGCCTGCCGTCCTGGCTCTTGCCGAAGGGGAGCGAGGTGATGAAGGGGGTGGGCCCCACGCCGGTGGACCAGACCAGCAGCCCGTGCTCGATCTCCGACCCGTCCGAGAGCACCACGGAGGTCTCCTTGACCTCCTTCACCTGGGCCTTCACGATCTCCACCCCGGACTTGGACAGAATTCTGGATGCGTAGAGCCTGAGATCCGGGTTGAAGCTGCCCAGGATGTCTCTGGCCTCGATCAGCGTGATCCTCACCGAGCAGCTGACCTGCGGCACGGCCCTGGCGAGGTCCTCCTTCACCAGGTTGGAGAGCTCGCCGGCGAACTCAACCCCCGTCGGACCGCCCCCCACGATCACAAAGTTCAGCAGCCTCCTCCTCTCGGCCTCCTGCGTGCCCGGGATCTGGCTCTTCGCGATGTTCTTGATCAGCTTGTCCTTGATCGCGCTGGCATCCGCGACGTCCCTGAGGGGCAGAGCGTACTCATCGACCCCGGGAATGTTGAAGGTCGACCCTTGCGCCCCCGTGGCGATCGCCAGCTTGTCGTACTGGACCTCGAACTCGCTGCCTTCGTCAGAGACGCACGTCACGGTCTTTGCCTCGGGGTCCACCGCCTTGGCCTTGGCGGTGTAAAAGTGGTTGGGCTCCAGCCCGAGCGCGGGCTGCAGGCTGCGGATCGACACGGCGACCGATCTGAAATCAAGGGTGCCCACGGTGGTCGACGCGAGGAGGGGCGTGAAGACCATGTGGTTCCTCGGGGAGACAACAGTGAGGTCGTATGACCCCGTGTCGAGCTCCTTCGCAAGCCTCGCGGCTCCCCACCCCGTCCCCAAAATCACCACCCGCTGCTTCTTCGCGGGGCGTGTGGCGAAGCTGAGCGAGAACTGCTTGGATCCCACCCTCTCCACGGTCCTCTCCAGGGTCTGCACCACCTTGAGCGCCCCGACCGACCCGGGACCCTTCTTGCTGTCGCTGTCCGGGGCGTTCGCAGCGCTCATCATCACGTTCTGGCGCCTGCTAACGCACCACCCCCGGGGGGCCCTGCTCGTGCACCTCGCCGCGATCCTGGCGAGGCCGCCGTTCATGCTTCCTGCCGTCTTGCTGCTCGTCTGGGCGCTCGTCGACGCACGCTTCATCGTCAGCTCGGGACACCCTCTCAGGGCTTCCTCCCTCCCTCTCTCTCTCTCTCTCTCGCCCAGCCTTGTCTGGACAACAAGCGTTTCCTTCACGTGTCGTGTTATCGATGGTCGAGATTTAGCTTAAGCTGGAGCGAGGATCTCTCCCGTACTTGAATTCAAATTTGAACTTTTCCCAATGCAAGTTTCCCCGGCGACAAGCCACCCCCACGAGAGGGAGCCATCATCGTCGCTGGCGTGATGGCGCGCCAGGACCTGGCGCTGGCGCTTGGCGTCCTCGCGGCCCTCTGGGGCGTCGCATCAAGCACCCTCGGGCCCGACGTCCTGGTCAAGCCCGCTCTCGCGCGGGAGGCTCGGTCGGCCATCGAGGCGCTCGCTCCGGAGACCTCGCATTCGTCGTCCCTGAACGGAGTCGAGGCCGTCCAGCTGTTCGGTCGGGCGCGCAAGGCTCTGGGCCGGACCCAACTGGCCTTTCTGGACAGCCATGCGGACGCCAAGTCCACGGATCTCGGTGGGTGGGACGATGACGGCGATGACGAAAGCGTTACGGTCTCGCAGGCCCTGGACCTGGTCCGGGCCTCAGCGGCGTCGGGCCACAGGGAGGGGGTCGCGCTGTACGGCCGGGCGCTGCTGCTGGGCGTGGCGGTCCCTGACGTTGCCGCGGATGCATCCTCCCCGCGTCCCGAGCTGGAGCGGTCCTGGGGTCTTCGGCTGCTCACCGTGGCGGCAGATCACGGCTCCCCGCTAGCGCAGTCCTACCTCGGGTTGCTTTACGGGGCGGGACTTGAGCCCCTCGCGGCGCCGGAGCAGGAGGCTGGGAGGGCCGATTCGGACTCCGCCGAGGGGGGGGAGGAGGGGAAGGGAGCCAACCGCGACCCGTTCTCCGTGTCTCAGTCCATCCTGTACCTCTACATGGCGGCCACTGGGGGTGACACCCTCGCCCAGCTCGCCCTCGGCTGGAGGCACGCCCTCGGGATCGGCGTCCCCAAGTCATGCCAAGCCGCTGTGCTGTACTACGACACCCCCGCCTTCCTGATCGTGGACAAGACGAGGGAGCCCGGATCCTCGCTCAGGCACTCCTACGGCGCGCCAAGCAAGGATCGCTTGTCTAGCTCTGACGCTCTCAAGTCGGTGAGGTGGCAGAAGTTTGACGACGAAACCTTTGTGGGAAGGTTCAAGTCGGCGTACAACAGGGTGACGGCCTCGTCCGCGCCTTCGTCGGCCGCCTCGTCGGGCGAGCGGCACCAGACGGACATGCTCCAGTACTATGAGTACCGCGCGAGTGCGGGGCATGCCGCCGCGCAGACGGCCATGGGGGAGGTCTACCTGTCGGGGTCCCAGGGGATACCGCAGGACTTTGAGAGGGCGGCCGAGTACTTCGAGCTGGCGCACTCCGCGGGGGACAGGGAGTCCACGTCGCAGTTGGGGCATATGTACGCCAACGGCCTGGGGGTGGAGCAGAGCAACGAGACCGCTATGGAGTTCTTCCAGGAGGCTGCCGACTTGGGGAGCGCCCACGGGATGTACGGCCTCGGGTACCTGTACCTGTCCGGGTTCACGGGAGATGGCGGAGGGGGAGACGGCGGGGACGGCGGCGGCGACGTGCCGAGCATCAACGTGGACAAGGCCATTCACTACCTTACCAAGGCCGCGGACCGCGGGCACGTTGAGGCAATCTTTCTTCTGGGGGTGATGTACCTGAACGGCTGGAATGCCAACAGCAAGAGGATCATCGCGAAGGTCAGGGACGTCATCCACGACAAGACGAACGTGGCCCTGTCGAAGGAGTCGGACACCCAGAAGGCCTACAACTACCTGCAGGTCGCCGCGTACGCGGGCCACCCCATTGCCATGTATAACACCGCCATGATGAGGCTCCTCGGGATGGGGACCCAGGCCTCCTGCTCCGGCGCCCTCGAGCTCCTCAAGCCCCTCGCGGAGCGCCTCAGCCCGGAGGCTAGACTTCTGGAGCACGCCTATGCCAGTGTCGCCACCAGTGTGGACTCCGCTGCACTTGCCTACGTGGTAGGTGCGTATTCGGGTTTTGAAGTCGCGCAGACCAATGCTGCATACCTGCTTCAGCACGGCGCGAGGATCAAGTTTGAGGAAGTGGGCTTCTCGGACGGGACGAGGATCGTGTCAAAGGCGATCGACAGCCAGCACCAGGCCATCAAATTTCACAAGTACGCCGCGGAGCAGGGCAACATGGCGAGCCTCCTGGCCATCGGAGACATCTACTTTTACGGGTACGGGGTGCCCGCGGACCGGGAGAGGGCGGGGGAGGCCTACCGGCGGGCGGCGGAGATCGCCACGGTAAAGAAGGCGGACACACATGCGTCCACGCTGGCGGGAGGGAGGCCCAAGGGCGGCGGGGAGGGCGGCGACTTTGAGCTCACCCCTCCCGTTGCCACTGCCTTTGCCTACTTTAACCTCGGCGTGATGCACCAGATGGGGATCGGGCTGCCGCAGGACCTCCACCTTGCCAAGAGGTTCTACGACCTGGCGATGGGGAGCCACTCCACGGCTTCCGGGCCCTGCACCATCGCCCTGTTCTCCCTGAGAGCGCACAGAGCCCTGGAGGACCTCCTGCCTGCGCTCAAGAGGGCGGCGGACTTTTTTTTGGAGTTAGACTCCATCCCTGACTTTGCGGCGGAGTTCAAGAAGGCCTTCCCCAGGTTCGCGGACACGGACGACACCGTGCTCATCCTGTCCATCGTGCTCCCGCCCCTGCTGCTGGTCATGCTCATGAGGAGAGCGCTGTAAGACACAAAGCTTTGTACAAAACCCGACCATAATTCATTTTTTGGTTTGTTTGCTTTTGATCGCCCCACCCACAGCCAGAGAGAGAGAGAGAGGCGCCGGCGCGGGCAGCCAAAGGACTGCGCACGCGGGATGGACTACTTCAAGTCGCGCTCCCTGGCGCTCCCGGTCCAGCCGATGGACGTCTGCGCGCTCGGGAACCACGCCGCGGTGTCCCTTATCGACGGGCGTGTCGCCCTGGCGAGCATCGGTGAGTTGGAGGAGAAGCCGACGATTCACCTGTGGCAGCCGCACCCCGAGGGCACATCGTGCAGGACCGCGACGTTCCTGGACGGCGAGATCCTGGTTAGCGGAGACGCCAGGGGGCAGCTGCGCTTCAGCGACTTGGAGAGGAGCGCGTCCGGCGGCAGCGCCTCCGGCAGGCCCCAGGGCGCGCTGTTCGGGGGCGGCAGCGAGAGCGAGAGCGAGAGCGAGGGCGAGGGCGGCTCGGCCCCGTCCGACGAGGATGACGAGGGCCCAGGAAAGGGCCTTGGCGGCGACGGCGCGACGTGCATTGCCCGCGTCGACGACGCCGGCAGAACCTTCGCAGTAGGCTTCGACGACGGAAGGGTCGAGGTGTACGACAGGCGGGCGCCTGCGCGAACTCCCACGTCGATCTTCGCGGAACAGACGGACTTCGTGTCCGGTCTGGAGGTCGCGAACTCCGGCCGGGAGCTCCTGGCCTCGAGCGGGGATGGTACCCTCGCCCTCTTCGACCTGAGGAAGCGGTCCTTGGGGCGCGCTCAGAGGACGACGCTGACGACGAGATGCTCTGCGTGCGGTCCATGAAGGGCGGCAAGAAGGTAGTTTGCGGCCACCAAAGCGGCGTGTTGAGCATTTTCTCATGGGGCTACTGGAACGACTGCAGCAATAGGTTCCCGGGCCACCCAGGAAGCGTGGACGCCATGGCCAAGGTGGATGAGGACACCCTCCTCACCGGCTCCTCGGACGGTCTGATCCGGATCGTAAGCGTCCTGCCGAACAAGGCGATAGGCATAGTGGGCGAGCACCTTGCCGACAACCCGATCGAGAGGCTCTGCCTTGAGCCCGAGAACAGGAGGGTCGCGCTCAGCGTGTCGCACGACAATGTCGTCAAGCTGTGGCATGTGGGCGAGCTCCTGGAGGACGACGACGACGAGGATGAGGGGGGGGAGAAGGGTTCGGGGTCCGACGACGGTGAGGGCGAGGGGGAGGGTGCCCCCCCCGCCAGGAAGAAGCACAAGAAGGGGAAGAGGAAGAAGGGGGGGTTCAAGACGCAGCAGCAGGCCCAGAGGAGTGCCTTCTTCTCGGACCTTTAGAGCGTGTTGATCAGTTCTCGCGACCTTTATTCTTGATATTGTATATGTATAATTTTTTTGTTTTGTTACGGAGAGTGGGTGGGCAAGAGCACTTGCACAAGTGCGCCATCTTCCTATCTCCTTCTCCCCTCCCCTCCCCTCCAGCTGCTGATCGGTGGCGGGGCCCTGGAAAAATCTTGGCAATCCTCAATTCGCGTCTCGTCGTCAAAGACACTTGGAGAGGCGATTTCAAATACAAACCCTCGCATTAAGGGGCGTGACAAGGAAAGCGCGGCGCGGGAGAGCCCAAGCAGGTGCGAAGGGGGAGCCGGTGCGATTGGTGCGGACGGGCGGTGCTTTTGCTGCTCTCGTCTCGCATCGGAGGTGGTCCCTCAAGGCCAAGCTCGTCGGGAGGCTCGGCCACTAGGAAAAAAAGTCGCGGGGCACCGCTGCTGAGAAAAAGAGAGACTTTGAGTCTCTTTGCCTTGCGCGTCGTCGTCGTCGCGGCAGCAGCAGGGGGTCGCAGGAACAAGCAGGGAGCACACGCACGCCGCGCGCGCTTGCAAGGATGGGCGAGAAGGAGATATTGTCGATTACCGATGCGGCGGAGCTGGACGCACACATCAACAGCCTTATGGAGTGCAAGCTTCTGTCCGAGGAGGACGTGGAGTCCCTGTGCAAGAGAGTGAGTCGCGCGCGAGAAGAAGCAAGAAGAAGAGAGAGAGAAAGAGAGAGAGAGGGTTTTGGATGCTGACCCTCCGCCCTTTCGCCCGCCCCGCCCTCACGCGCAGTGCAAGGAGATCCTGGAGACGGAGCCGAACGTGACGCCGGTGAGCTGCCCCGTCACCGTGGTCGGCGACGTCCACGGGCAGTACCACGACGTGATGGAGCTCTTCAAGATCGCGGGCACGGCGCCAAACACCAACTTTCTCTTTCTCGGGGACTACGTGGACAGGGGCTACTACTCGGTGGAGACGGTGCAGATCGTTCTGGCGCTCAAGGCCAGGTACCCCAAGAGGGTGACCATTATTAGGGGGAACCACGAGAGCAGGCAGATCACGCAAGTGTACGGCTTTTATGACGAGTGCCTCAGGAAGTACGGGACGGCGAACGTGTGGAAGCTGGTGACCGACCTCTTCGACTACTTGCCCCTGGCCGCCATTGTAGAAAACCAGCTCTTCTGCCCGCACGCCGGCCTGAGCCCGGGGCTGAACACCATCAGCAACATCGACCAGCTCTCCAGGTTCGAGGAGGTGCCGCACGAGGGCCCCATGTGTGACCTGCTGTGGTCCGACCCGGACGAGAGGCCCGGGTGGGGCATGTCCCCAAGGGGTGCCGGGTACACCTTTGGCCAGGACGTCAGCGAGCAGTTCATCCATACGAACGGCCTGAAATTCATCATGAGGGCGCACCAGCTCGTGTCCGACGGGTACTGCTGGGTTCACGAGGGGAGCGTGGTCACCGTATTCAGCGCCCCGAACTACTGCTACAGGTGCGGCAACCTGGCGGCGATCTGCGAGATCGACGAGCACTTGAACTGCAAGTTTTTGCAGTTTGAGCACGCACCCCCAAGAGGAAGCGGGACGGAGATCAAGCGCATGGTGCCGGACTACTTTTTGTGAGGGGAAGGCCCCGGAAGCGAGCAGAGAGGCGATACCGAGCGAACAAGCGTCGGTATTTATATCGTCCCTATTTATCGAAAGAAAAAATGTAACACATTCCCAATTCACATACAAAAAAAACCCACACCTTCCGTGCCCCTACTCCAGCAAGAACGCGGCCTTTCCCGTGAGGATCTCGAAGGCCAGGATCGCCGCCAGCGCCGACATGGCGAGCCTGCCATTCCAAAGCTCCGCGGACCTCGTCCACCCCCACTCCCACTCCCCCACGGTGATGTCAGGCACGGGCAGGAGCTTCCTGTCACCGTCGTAGGTCTCCAGCAGGGCGTCCACGCTTCCCATGGGGACCAGCCCCGATTGCCCCTGCAGGACCGCCGCAGCTGCCGCCGCGTTTTCCACCTCGCTCTGGCCGCTTTTTGCCGCCGCGGCCTTGTTGACGTCCACGTAAGGCAGGGCCTCGATCGCGGCAGAGGCGAGGTCGTCGATGAAGACCTGGTCGCACCCGAGCGCGGGGACTCGCCTCCAGCCCTTGATTCCGCTCTCCTCCGCGACCTCCCTGTACTCCATGTCGATCTCCTCCAGCGTCTCGATGTGCTCGCTGACGAAGGAGATGGGCACCACGACGAGGGCCTCCACGCCCTGCTTGGCGAGGTACCGGATGGAGTCATCGGTGTAGGGCTCGAGCCACTCCACGGGGCCGACGCGCGACTGGTACGCCAGCGTGTGGCCGTTGTACGCGATTCCCCTCCGCTTGAGCTCGCCCACGATGAGCTCCACGGTCTCCTCCATCTCCTCCTTGTAGGGGTCCCCGGCCTCGTCCACGTAGGACTTGGGGACGCCGTGCGCGGAGAAGAACACGTGCGCGCTGCGGGAGCCGAGCCCCCTCTTCCTCTCCTCCTCCGAGTCGTACGCCTGGATCTCCCTCTCGATCAGGTTGGCCATGGCGCGCACGTACCCGGGACGCTGGTACCAGGACGGGATCACCGTGTGCTTGAGCGGCGCGAGCGCTGGGTCGTCACGGAAGATCTTCTCCAGCAGCCGCAGCGAGGAGCCCGAGGTTGAGACGGAGAACTGCGGGTAGAGCGGCAGCACGACGAGGTCCGTGATCCGGTCGCGCTTGATCCGCTCGATGGCCTCCTCCGTGAAGGGGTTCCAGTACCTCATCGCGACGTAGACCTTGGCGTCCACGTCCTTGGCGTCCATGGCCCTCTGCAGGGCCTCGGCCTGCTCCTCGGTGGTCTTGCGGATGGGCGAGCCCCCTCCGATGGCCCGGTACCCCTCCTGGGACTGCGGCGCCCTGACGTAGGACACTATCCTGGCCAGCAGGGGTTGTGCCCAGCCGAGGGGCTCGGGAAGCCGAAGGATGTCCGGGTCCGCGAAAAGGTTGTACAGAAACTCCTGCACGTCCTCCAGGGTCTCCGGGCCGCCCAAGTTGAGCAGCAAGACGCCCACGTTCTTCTTTGCGTCGTCAGGAGTTTGGGGTCTTTGCTGAAACGTGGGCGAAGTCAGGCTGCTGCTCGAAGAGGAGGAGGTGGCCACCATGCGGCGGGCGCTTGTGCTGCAGCAGGCGTCGTGCCGCCTTTGGCCAAGGGGCGAGTGGGGCGAGCTCGCGCGAGGGCGAGCTTGGGCGCCGCGCAGGGGGTGGGGGTGGTTCACACGGGTCTGGTGGGGCGAGTTGCGCCCCGCCGCCACCATGGAACGCCTCGCCGCCGTTCTCGTCGTCATGTTCGCGACACACAGCGCTGGGTTCGTTCGCGATGGCTTGGATCTGTGTCGTGTCGCCCGCCCACCGTCCCATGTGCCGGTCTCGTTTTTCGTGGCTAAAAAGGTAGTCGCGCGATGTAATCTGCTATATTTTCTTGTTCGGAAAACTAACGTCTCTTGGCGGCAAAACAAAGCCAAAAAAAAAAGAAAAAGACCTTTACGGGGATTGAACCCGCGACCTCCAGATTCGAAGTCTGGCGCTCTTTCCACTGAGCTAAAAGGTCGTGCGTAGAAAACGCACGTTGAAAATGCATGTTTATCAGTATATATACAGCTAGCTCACAGCCCCATATACCTCTCGACCGAGGCGCCACGAGGCACCGCTGGGGCCGCGATCTCGCCCTCTCTCTCTCTCACACTTTCTTCGTCCCAAGCGCGATGGTGTCGTCCACGGCGAAGCGACACGCCCGCGCGCGGGCTTGTGCTTCGTCCTCTTCCACCTCCTCGTCCCCCAACCTGACCGCGGACCGCGTCGCCCTGTCCGCCTCCCGCCGAAACATCAGGCTCCGTTACGACGGTCTGGGCCCCGCGTTCCGGGTCACCGCAACGGCGGCCTTGGATGGCGAAGGCGATGGCCAGGAGGGCGAGGAAGTCGGGCACGTCAACGGGTTCTGGCTTCCCACGGGATACGTCCACTTTGACGAGATGCGCGTGCCGAGGACGGCGAGGGGGAGGTCCCAGGGGGCCTTCGGGACGGGCCTCCTGCTGGGTTGTTACGCGCTCTGCAGGCTGAGGGAGAAGGGGTGCGAGACCGCAGAGCTCCTGGCGATCAACGACAACCGTGAGTTCAAGAACCCAGCCACCATGAAGTCTTTGCAAATGCCGGCGGACGCTGCTAGTGTGTGCGTGTGCGTGTGGATCGGACACCGGTTTTCCAACACCCACGCTTTCCGACCTCGTCCTTTCTGGAATCCCCGTCGTCGCGTGATCACGGCTGACTCGTTATCTTCCTTCGCCTGTCTCTCTTTCTCATCTTCGTTGCGGCGCCGTCCACGAAAAAACACTCTGGTCGACACCACGCGCAGCGTACCAGTACGACAAGCTCGTGCGGTACTACGAGCGCATGGGCTTTGACAAAGTAAGGGAGGTCGGATCGGGGGAGAGTCCTTGGCTCGTGGATCTCGGCGACCAGCTCGTTTGGGGCGGGACGGGGATGCTGATGCGCGCGAGGGTGGACGACGTGATCGAGAAGTGGGCGAGGAGTTTTCGAGAAAAGTAAATTCTCTCCTTGAAAAAGTCCATCCAGAACAAAAAATATCTCGCCATCTTTTTTTCCCAGGCTGCCCTGGGGGGGGGGGGGGGGAAGAAACCCAAGAAAAAACACGAACCCAATGGGGGGGCGGGCCCCGTCGCCCCCCTTCCCCGCCCCCGCTTGGGGGGGCGCCCCCCCCACTTGGCACCCAGCCCCAAGGGGGGCGAGGGCG
>Ga0160423_10004549_pt1 | contig 11394 bp, 10 predicted proteins | sample CRUFie14St8metaG_FD_108191 | JGI IMG/M metagenome (GOLD analysis project Ga0160423, IMG submission 108191) | Marine microbial communities from the Costa Rica Dome - CRUD Field 142mm St8 metaG | ecosystem: Environmental > Aquatic > Marine > Oceanic > Photic zone | place: Costa Rica: the Eastern... | reverse complement strand
GCCCACTTTCGGGACGGAAAGTCGTTCCGTGACGCGGGCGGCAGCGATATCCCAGACGGGGCCGCGTTGGAGGAGATTGTTGGTCACCTTCTCGTAGGTGTCGCAGCCCGCTTGGCGAAGTAACAAGCCGGTGCCGCTGCTCGACCATGTGAAAGGATGGGTGCAGTAACCAAGAGCCAAATCGCCGTTCGGCAGATCGAAGACCCAGGGATCCTTGCAGTGAAGCCGACCGGGATCTTTAGAACCAAAGGGAATGATTTCCTCGATGTTTTCCGGGCTGAGATTCTCCGCCGTGTCGGCATGAATTCGATCAATACTCCAGACTCCGGCTCCTGGCTTCTGGTAACCGGCAAGCTCTTCTGGATACTTGGCGTCTTTCTCGGTCGAAATGAACAGTTCGATGCCCTCTTCCATGAGGTGAAGGGCCACACCTTCGATGGAGACGATATCCAAGCCGTTGTGAGCCAGATCTGCTTTAGAAAAGGATTTGATTTTTTTAAATTCGCTGCGGATGTCAGGGGCACGGAAGATGGCTAATTCCAAGCCCCGCTCTCCAGCTCCAACGCCCTTCCGTGAGTCACCGTAATTGCGATAGCGGCCTGCAATTAGGATGGAGCCGTCTCGATCTTGAACTACGTTTCCTCCCCCAAACCAAAAACCGGTGCTTCGGTCTTGCGGTTCCACTAAAACGAGGGCGTTTTCCTGATTAATCAGCTCGCTCGCTAGTTGGGTAAGTCTCTCTTTCTGGTCGTCCGTAAGCATCTAATTTAGTTTGATGTATTGTCAGGTTGATTAGCCGGTTCGCCGCGAGACGAAATCGAAAAGAACTCTTTCCAGCGGTTCGTCAGTGGGCACTAATTGGTAATTCACTCCGTGTCGGCCGGCAAGATTTATAACAGACTCGAGGTGGGTATTGAGCCGGTCAAGGTAGCTGGCTCTGGCGATATTAGGATCGATAAAGAGATCTCGGCCCGTTTCAGTATCGCGATAGTGGGCGGCCTTTTCGAAATTAAAATCCAGTTCCTGTCGATCCATGGTCTGGAAAATCACGAGATCGTGCCCGCCAGCGGCCAGGTAGCCGATTTGTTTCTCCAGTTCCTCAAGGGGGGCCAGCAGATCGGAAATCAGGATGATGAGGCTGCGCTTGCGAATAAGTTCGTGCAGCCCTTTCATCGCTGCCCCAAGGTCAGTACTTTTTCCAGCAGGCGCTTTCTCAAGTTGGAGCATGAGTCGCCGCAATTGTCCGGGGCGGTTTCGTGCCGGAATATGCTGGTCAACTTTGCGGTCAAAAGTAGTTAAGCCGACGGCATCGTTTTGCCCCATGAGAAAATAGGAAAGAGTGGCGGCGAGAGTGGCGGCATATTCCTGCTTGGTGTAGCTGGCAGAGCCGTAAGTCATGGACTGACTCCGATCGAGTAGGAAATGAGCGCGAAGATTGGTTTCGTCTTCAAATTTCTTAATAAAAGCTCGGTCGCTCCGTGCCATGACCTTCCAATCTAGGAAGCGGGGGTCATCACCACGAGAGTAGGGGCGATACTCGCTGAACTCGACGGAAAATCCGTGGAAGGGGGAACGGTGCAGTCCCTTCCAGAACCCTTCCATGATCATGCGGGCGCGCAACTCCAATGACTTCACCCGCATTAGGGCGCCGGGATCGATGTAGTTGGAAGTCATTTGGAGCTCTTCAGCCTCTCGCAGTCTTGACTGGGTGGCTACGGGCGCGCTTAAACGCGCTCTGGCGTTAAATCAATGAGCTTATCGATGACCTGATCGATTGTGATACCCTCCGCTTCAGCGCGGTAATTTGTGAGAATACGATGACGAAGGACTGGAGCCGCCATGGCACGGATATCTTCATAGCCAACGTGGCTACGACCATCGAGAAGTGCCTTTGTCTTTGCGCCAAGCACGAGGCTCTGGCCTGCTCGGGTCCCGGCTCCCCAGTTGACCCACTCGTTGATGTAGTCGTTCGTATCACTCTGGCCCGGGCGCGAGTTGGCAGCGATACGAACCGCATAGCGGATCACTTCCTCGGCGATAGGAACTTGCCGCACTACGTCATGACACTGCTTGAGATCTTCTCCGCTGAAGATCGACTCGACGAGTTCTCCGCCGGTCCCTGTTGTCTGTGAGACCACAGCAACTTCCTCGTCCTCAGAAAGGTAATCGATGACGATGTTGAACATGAAGCGATCCAGTTGTGCTTCGGGAAGGGGGTAGGTTCCTTCCATTTCGATCGGGTTCTGTGTGGCCAGAACGAAAAAGGGTTTTTCTAGTTCCATTGTCTGGCCAGCCGCAGAGACCTGTTTTTCCTGCATCGCTTCCAAAAGGGCAGCCTGAGTTTTGGGAGGGGTTCGGTTGATCTCATCAGCAAGAATCAGGTTGGCGAAGATCGGGCCGCGGTTAAAGACGAGCTCACGGTGGCCTTCATTGGACTCTTCGAGAATTTCAGTGCCAGTGATATCCGAAGGCATTAGGTCGGGAGTGAACTGGATTCGATTAAAGGAAAGGTCGAAAACCTTGGCAATCGTGCTGACGAGAAGAGTTTTCGCGAGTCCAGGGGCCCCCGTAATCAGGCAGTGCCCACCGGACAAAAGCGCAATGAGCATTTGGTCGACCACATCATCTTGGCCGATAATGACTTTCCTGAGTTCTTTCCCAATCGTGATCCGGGCCTGGCTCAGCTTCTCAACCATTTCCTGGTCTTGATCTGCTGATTTCGAGGGTGGAGGCGCTTGAGTTTTGCTTTCGGATTCGGTCTTGGCGCCGTCGGAGGAGTGATCTTCGCTCATAGCTATGGAGCGTGACTGTAACTGGTCTCGCACCTGCTGTGAACCAAATAATCAGGAGGAGTAGTCCGGTTTTGCGCCCCGTTGTCAGGATAGGAAACTTCCGCGAATCCAGCGGATCGGGAGGCTGCTGGCAAAAAAGGCCGGCAAATTCCGTTGCATTTTGCCAATTCCTGCGTAGGGTCGGCGCGCTATGGCACGAGTTGCTGGAAAAGCTAAAACACGAAAAGGCGTCGCCAAAAGATTTAAGGTGACAGGTAGCGGACGCGTTCTTCGTCGGAAACAGGGTAAAAGACACCTGAATCGGCGCAAAAACGCGAAACGCATGCGTCGCTTGGGTCAAAGTACCTTGGCGGCAAAGTGTGACGAGAAGAACATCAAAGCTGATCTTCCGTTCTCCCATTGATTTGAGAGACGTCTAACGCTAAGGATCGGCCTAATCGATCCGCGACTGAGTCGACTGGTGGCGCGGCAGTAAGCCTACCGCCACCTAAAGAGAGGGTGAGTCAGCCAGTTGAATTAAAAATAACAACCCGATCAGAGGAAAATAAAAAATGCCACGTGCAACAAACGCGCCTGCCAGCCGCAAGCGCAGAAAACGTATCCTGAAAAAAGCAAAGGGTTTCCGCGGTTCCCGCTCGAAGCTCTATCGGACTGCTAAAGACTCAGTCACCAAGGCTCAGCAGTGGGCCTACCGCGACCGTAAAAACCGCAAGCGAACCTTTCGTCGCCTTTGGATCGCTCGAATCAGCGCCGGGGCCAAGGTTAACGGCATGAATTACTCCCGTCTAATGGAGGGTCTTTCTGCTGCTGGTATCGAGTTGGATCGTAAGGTCCTTTCCGACCTTGCTATTCATGACGAAGCCGCTTTCGCCGCTCTCGTCGCGAAGTCGAAGGCAGCGCTGGAGGAAAAAGCTAAGCAGGCTGCCTGATTTAGCTCAGGTTCCAAACCTTTACCGAAAAGCCGGTAGGTCCGCCTGAGTGGACCACCGGCTTTTTTCTTGGCGCAGCGCCACCGAAACGACCGTTGATTTTCGACGAAACCCTGTTAGGTCTCGGATGGAATAACTCCACAGTGAACCCTGTTATATCGACATGCTTGCAGAACTGGATTCTATTAAGAGCGACGCGCTTATCGCCATCGAGGCGATCACCGACGATTCCGGCCTTGAAGAAGCCCGTGTAGGATTTCTTGGTAAAAAAGGCCGTCTTACTGCCGCCAGCGCCGGCATGCGTGACGTTCCTAATGATCTAAAAAAAGATGTTGGCCAGAAGCTAAACGAAGTTCGCACTGCGATCACTGCAGCAATTGACGAAAAAGGAGCGGCCCTTACAGCTGCGAGAGATAAAGCTGCTTTCGCCTCAATTGATGCCACTCTTCCGAGCCGCCCCCTTCCCCAGGGTGGCTTGCATCCACTCACTCACGTGCTCAATGAGGCGGTCTCCATACTCCGCCGGATGGGCTTTGCTTTAGCAGAGGGCCCGGAGATAGAGACCGAATGGCATTGCTTCGATGCCCTCAATACGCCGGAAGATCATCCGGCCCGCAATGAAAGCGACACCTTCTATTTTGAGAATGGTAAACTGCTGAGAACGCACACCTCATCGGTGCAAATTCGTACTATGGAAAAAGAGGCACCTCCGGTGCGCATCATTGCTCCAGGAAGCGCATTCCGTCGCGATGAAATCGACGCGACCCACCTGAGTGCTTTCCACCAACTCGAAGGGCTCTACGTCGATAAGAATGTAACCCTAGCTGATCTTAAGGGCACGCTGGAATATTTCTTTCGCGAGCTCTTCGGATCCAAGACGGAAGTGCGCTTTCGACCGCATTTCTTCCCGTTCACCGAACCGAGCTTCGAGGTAGACCTTAAACTGCACGCGACCGGAAAAGCGGCTAAGTGGATTGAAATCGCTGGATGCGGTATCGTTGACCCAGCGGTTTTCAGCGAAGTCTCCAAGAAGCGCGGTGATTTGGCCTACGATCCGGAAGAAATTTCTGGCTTCGCTTTCGGAATGGGGCTCGATCGCCTCGCCATGATCATGTATGGAATTCCAGACCTTCGGCTGCTCATTGAAAACGACATCCGATTTCTCGAACAGTTTACCAAGTGATCTGACTTAACCTTTAACGAAACTAACTTCATGCACGTTTCTCTCAAGTGGCTCTCCGATCACGTTGATTTTTCCGAATACTCTATGGCAGAGTTGGGTGATCTGTTGACCTTTACCGGGATTGAGGTGGAAGGAATACAGAGTCTTCCCGATAAGCTTGTGGTCGCTGAGATTCTTTCGTCGGACAAGCATCCTGATGCTGATAAGCTCTCGATCTGTCAGGTTGATGATGGATCTGGCAAATCACGTCAGATTGTCTGTGGAGCAAAGAATTACAAGGTGGGCGACAAAGTGCCATTGGCCTTGCCTGGCTGTCTGCTTGATGCCGGTGATGGTAGGACCTTCGAAATCAAGGAGGGCAAGCTGCGTGGTGTCGACTCGCTTGGCATGATGTGTGCGGCTTCCGAAATTGGTCTGACTGATGAAACTGACGGGCTGATGCTTCTGTCACCCACTCTCGAGCCAGGCACCCCGCTTTCTGAGGTCTATCCGGCGGTTTTTCAACTGGAGATCACGCCAAACCGTCCCGACTGCCTCAGTCATCTCGGTGTGGCTCGTGAATTGGCAGCCCTCGCAAAGAAGGAACTGGCCGGAGTGGCGCACTATGGTGATTCCTCGACGCCGACGCGGAAGGCGAGAGAAGATGAGATCAAGATTTCAACAGAGTCATGTCGCTACTATTCCGCGCGCAGCATTCGAGGCGTAAAAGTAGGTGAATCACCAGGATGGCTTAAGGAAAAGCTCGAGTCCATTGGTCTGCGTCCGATCAACAACATCGTCGACATTACTAATTATGTGATGATGGAAATGGGTCAGCCGCTTCACGCTTTCGACATGACCAAGCTCGATGGTGGTATTCGCGTTCGAGAGGCAGCTGCGGGGGAAGAATTCCTAGCCCTTGACGGAGAAATGTATTCGCTGACAGAAGAGGATATGGTCATTGCTGACAGCGCCAAGGCCATCGCGATAGGTGGTGTGATGGGTGGCGAGGGCTCTGGCGTGACGGAGGCGACGACCGATGTCTTGCTCGAGTCCGCCTACTTCGTGACTTCAAAGATTCGTCGTACAGCCCGGCGACTTAACCTGCATTCCGACTCTAGCTACCGTTTCGAGCGTGGTGTGGATCCCCATCAGGTGAACGGAGCTTCCGACCTGGCGAGTAGGCTGATTCTGGAGCTGGCCGGCGGCACGACTGAAGAAGAGATCGTTACCTGCGGTGAACTTCCAGCGGCTCCGGCCTCGGTTTCTCTCAACAATGATTACTGTCGCTCCGTGATCGGAACGGATATTAAAGACGATACTATCGAAGCGATTCTCACTTCGCTTGGTTTGAGCAAAGGTGATCACGTTTGGCACATCCCCACTTATCGCCTCGACTTACTACGTCCGGTTGATCTCGTCGAAGAGGTTGCTCGCGTTTATGGTCTGGATAACGTGCCGTCCAATCAGGGTGCTTGGTTTTCCCCGGCTTCGAAGGCTGACCAAGCCTTCGATTATGTTTCGGTTATTCAGGGCAGATTGAGCAGCCTAGGTTTTTTTGAGGTCCGCAACCTTAAGCTGATCTCTGATCAACAGTTGAAGGATGACCTCGCCACTAATCATCGAGGCATGAGCCCGATTCGCTTGAAAAATCCGCTCAACGATGAGCAGGATTACCTTCGTCCGGGATTGGTTCCCGGACTGCTTGCGACAGCATCCCGAAACCAGCGCTTCGGAAATGCGGATCTGCGCCTTTTTGAAATAGGACGTGTCTTCACGGCGACTACAAAGGGTGGCGAGGTGGAGCACGAGCATCTTGCGATGCTGATGATGGGCGGACGGACGAGTCGTAACTGGGCAGACGGAAAACCTTCCAATCTGGATATTCACGACCTGCGCGCTGCACTTGAAGAGGTTTGTTCAAACGAGCTCAATTTAGTGCCCGTTGACGATGACCGTATGCTCTGCGCCTGCAGCATCGAGATAGGTAGGGGCAAAAAGGCGGTCAAGCTCGGTCTCGCAGGAATCGTGCTGCCGGCACGGGCTCGTGAATTGGACCTTGAGGCTCCTGTTCTCGTAGCTGAGATGAATCTCAAGCGGTTGGCAGCAGCGTCGATTTCGGAGCGCAGCTACGAGGAGCTACCAAAGTTTCCCGGCAGTTCTCGCGATGTTGCCATGTTGGTTTCAGCGGATATGGCCGCTGGAAGGGTTGCGGATTTCTTTGCTAACCACGAGGAGCCTTTACTTGAATCAGTCGAACTTTTCGATGTGTTTCAGGACCCCAGTGGAGAAAAATTACCTGCTGATAAAAAGTCTCTAGCCTACTCTATCTGTTATCGTAGCGAGGATCGTACGCTTGAGGCTGTCGAAGTTGAGGCGGCCCATGCGAAACTTTTGGATTCCCTAAAATCCGGATTAGACGTAGAGTTCAGGTGAAAGAGATATAGTGATTGTTAATACTTTCCTGCTGTGTACGCCCCTGACCGATTTAAATAAGTCCGGACCGTTGATACGTTAATGGGAGCTAAGCGAATCCTCGGCTGTCAGGCCTTCACTGGAAGGCAAAAGTCGATAAGCGGCACCCAACCTGTTGAGAGACGGGTACGTGACTTCACCATCGGCGACGTCACAAGTGGGCCTTAAAGCGCCTCAGTCCTGCCAAGCAGAGACTCGAGGCGCTTTTTCGCGGTTGATCCTAATCCACCCATGGTTTATCGATTTGACACGAGACCATGATGGAAGTGATTCTAGGAAAAGTTTCTTGTAAGTCCGAGAGCTTTCGGGGCTTTGGCCTTGCCACGGATTTTAAAATGTCGGTGGAAGAGGGGCTGAGGCTAGCTTTCAAACTAGCCGCTTATTCGACTGATCCCTACGACGCGTCCGGGTCAGTAATGACATGTGGCCCTGACCTTTTTGTTGACGGTGGTAATGCCATTTCTTGATGAGTGCTATGGATTTACAGCTCAATGCTGGTCTCGAGGGCAAGAACGCGTTGGTTACAGGTGGCAGCCGCGGAATCGGTCGGGCGATTGTTGAGCGTCTCGCTGCGAGTGGCATGGATGTCACCTTGACCTATGTCAGCAACGACGAAGCGGCGCAGGCGGTGGTCGATTCGAATCAAGGTTTGAAAATAACCGCCGTAAAGGTGGATGTGAGGGACTCGGATGCTTCGCGCCAATGCGTCGAAGTTATGGCCGAACGGGTTGGCACAATCGACGTCCTCGTGAATAATGCTGGAATAATTCGAGACAATTTGCTTCCTATGCTGGAAGACGAAGATTTGGAAGCGGTCTTCGAAACCAATATCGAGGGTGTCTTCAATTTTTGCCGTGCAGTGGTCCCCTACATGATGTCGAAACGATCCGGCAGGATTATCAATATCAGTTCGGTTTCGGGAGAAAAAGGCGGACGGGGCCAGACCAACTATGCAGCGAGTAAAGGCGCTATTAACGCCTTTACGAAGTCATTAGCTGTCGAGTTGGGGCGCCGCAAGATCCTCGTGAACGCTGTTGCTCCCGGCGTCATCGAAACGGAGCTCTCAGAGGCCGTTCGCGATATAGCCGGCGAGGAAATCACTTCCCAAATCGTTTTAAAACGGTATGGTCTGCCCTCAGAAATTGCGAATGCCGTTTGGTTTCTCAGTTCCGATTTGGCCAGTTACATTACCGGCCAGGTATTGAGTGTGGACGGTGGATTTAAAATGTAATAATTATGAGCACAGAAATATCCCAAGCAGAAATCGATGCCATTTATCCTCAGGTCGCTGAGATTGTAGCAGACGCTCTCGGTTGTGATGAGGATGAAGTAAAGCCTGACTCGTCCCTGATTAATGATTTGGATGCAGAATCGATCGACTTTCTAGACATCGTCTTCCGGCTTGAACAGGAATTTAAGGTCAAGATTCCTCGTGGAAAAGCGATGGAAGAGGCCCGGGGCGAACTCAGTGAAGAGGAGTTTGAGCAAGGGGGAGTAGTCACCGACGCCGGGCTTGCTAAAATAAAGACTTACCTGCCCGAGGTTCCCGCGGAACGCATCTCCGATCCACTGAAATCAGCTGAGATACCAAAGCTCTTTACGACTGAAACCTTCTGTAAAATGGTGGTGCGCGAGCAGAAAGGCTAACGAATCATCGATCGCCTCGTTAATTCGGGAGGCGGTAATCCGTCTCCCGTTTTTGTACCCTCATGAGTGACCATTTTCGGGCGTTTTCGTTTGTTGACCGGATTCTCAGCGATAAGCAGGGTAAAGCGATCGTCGGCCAGTATCGAGTACCGGATTCAGTTAGGGAATTTCCTGTAGCTTTAGTGGCCGAGTCAATCGGCCAGTGCGCAGCGATGTCATCAATGGCTGCGGTCAATTTCAAGTATCGTCCGGTAGCAGGAATCGCTTCCGTTGTCGAGTTCTGCGGTGATGCTTTTCCTGGTGATATCTTAAAGCTCGAAGCGACCCTGACCAGAGCTGATGAGGAAGCCGTCGCCTACAGCGGGGTAGCGTCGGTCGACGACAAACCCGTGGCCAAGTTGTTGAATTGTCTTGGGCCGATGGTTCTAATGGAAGATTTTGATAATCCTGCGGCGGTAAAGCAGAGGTATCAACTCCTCGTTGAATCCGGGGCTCCACCAGATGCTTTTGGCGGGGTGGAATCGGTTAATTTCGAATCGGTCGAGAAAGGTGATGGAGAGCGGGAAGGTCAATTTACGGTTCCTCATGAAGCGGCCTTCTTTGGAGACCACTTTCCTCGAAGGCCCGTGTTTCCTGGTACCTTGTTAATGGATTTGAAACTTAAATTTGTTGCTGATTTAATCGCAAACCTTGACGGTGGACCGTGGGCGGTCGTTGGGATGCAAGATGTGAAATTACGCTCCTTTATGCCGCCGGGAGAAGTGCTGGAACTCTTCGGAAAAGTAGACAAGATTGATGGCGAACAGGCTTCGATTCTCGTGCAAAGTCGTAAAGGAAAACGCCGGAACAGCAGCGCGCGAGTTATGCTTGCGAAGAAAAGTCTATGAATGGTGAGGGAAAACGCCGGATTGCAGTCACGGGCATTGGTTTGGTTACCCCGGTAGGGAATGACCGTGAATCCACCTGGAGGGCTCTCCAAGAAGGAAAGAGTGGAGGAGCACAAATCGAAAACTTTGATGCGACCGGTTTCTCAACGACAATCGGAGCAGAAGTGAAGGATTTTGATCGGGAAAACGCTGGCCCGTGTCGAAAATTGCTCAAAGGAGCCTCCCGTGCTCATGCTTATGCTCTTGCGGCGGCTGAGGAAGCTCTGGAAGATGCCGGTATCGCCCCGAATGAATCGGACTCTCATCGTTGGGGTCTTGCCGTCGGTGCGGGAATGATGTCGGTAGATTATGACGATTTAAAAGTCGTCGAAGACTACGCGACAGAGGAGGGACAGTTCTACCCAGACAGACTTTTAAGTGATGATTTTCCTGCTGACCCCATCAACTTCTGTCGATGGCAGTCCAACGCAGGACTTACCGTCCTTGCGAAAGCCTTTGGGATTCGCGGATACGCCACGTCGGTGCATACTGCCTGTGCCTCGGGAGGTCAGGCGATTGGGTCCGCTTTGAAGGCCTTGCGACGAGGTCAGTGTGACAAAGTTCTTGCCGGGGGCTTTGACTCCATGCTGAATCCAATCGGGATTTCAGGGTTTTGCCTTCTCGGGGCTTTATCGACTGATAATGACAACCCAACAGGCGCTAGTCGACCCTTTGATGAGACCAGAAACGGATTTCTTTTGGGGGAAGGATCCGGTTTTCTCGTTCTTGAAGATTGGAGCGATGCAATAGAGCGGGGAGCAACGATTTATGCTGAACTAGGTGGAGATGGAAATTCCTTAAGTTGTTATCGAATCACGGATTCGCCGCCGGATGGCGATGGCCCGATTCAAGCAATTGAACAGGCGCTAAAAGATGCGGGTATCAGTGCTGACGAGATTGATTACGTGAATGCTCACGGCACGTCGACACAGATGAACGATCGAAGTGAATGTGCGGCGATCAGGAAGGTCTTTGAGTCTCGAATTAACGAAGTCAACGTTAGCTCCACCAAGAGTTGCATGGGTCATTTAATCGCGGCTGCAGGTGCCGTGGAGGCGGCGGTATGTTGCCTTGCGATTCGGGACAGTATCGCACCAGTCAATGCCAACCTTCAGCATCGCGACCCTGATTGTGATGTTAGCCTCGTTGTAAATGAGTCAAAATCAGTAAAGATTCGCGCGGCTCTTTCCAACTCGCTTGGTTTTGGCGGTTCTAACAGCTCACTCGTATTTCTAAATCCGGAGGGGGTAGAAAAATGAATTCGTCTTCTGAGAGAATCGTTTTCACCGGGAGTGGTATCGTCTGTGGATCAGGCGCGACTGTGGCCGAGATATGGGCGAGGATCGAGTCCGGAGAATCGTCGATCGACAAATTTCATTGGGAACGCGGCCGGGTCCGACGATACGAGTGGGACAGTTCTAGCTGGCCTTGTGGGATTGCGTCTGAAGTTAAAGAAGACAATC
>Ga0160423_10004548_pt1 | contig 11394 bp, 18 predicted proteins | sample CRUFie14St8metaG_FD_108191 | JGI IMG/M metagenome (GOLD analysis project Ga0160423, IMG submission 108191) | Marine microbial communities from the Costa Rica Dome - CRUD Field 142mm St8 metaG | ecosystem: Environmental > Aquatic > Marine > Oceanic > Photic zone | place: Costa Rica: the Eastern... | reverse complement strand
GAGAAAATCAACTCCTAAAGTTTAAGCTAACTTTATGCTATTGTCTAGCTAAAGTAACCTGTAACTGTAATAGTACCAGCAGCACCTGTAGCAGGAGCGACTTGTACGTGAATATCAATAGTATCATCAGACGTAAACGCTAATGGACCTGCAGCAAATGCAGTTCCAGCATCGTCATCAGATGAAAATACACCTGCAACAGAAGTTCCGCTACCTTGACCAATAGTTGAACCATCGATAATGTCATCAGAAGTAGAAGCAGTTTCAGTTGTACTGTTACCGTAACCTACATCTAATACAACAGCTGGCGAACCATTTGTGTCAATATCAGTTGATTTTACGATAATGTGATGCAAAGTTTCTCCAGCAAAAACATCTAGAGCTTGAATTACATCGTTAAGTGCTAGCGCAGGAGTAGAAATCGTAGCTTGTCTTACAAACATTTGCCCTTCTGGAAAACCTTTGAAAGCTTGATTACTTTCTACATTACCACTTTTTCTTAAAGTTGCTATAGTAGCCATTTAATCACCTTAAATTTAGTTAAATTACAGCACCACTTAAATTTGTGATACCCTATGCCTTAAACATAAAGCATTTAGGATAAATGTCAATCAGTTAGGACAACGATATGTCAACTTACGTTTACGTAAAAAGAAACACTAAACATCCATATACTTACTCTGATGTAGATGCACCTTACATGCAGTTCAAAAGAGTGCGAATGAGTGTTGCCTACAACATGTTCAACTCCAAAGTCGGTTGGGAACGCGCGAAAAAAGGAGATTACGAACATTGGCGTCAGCTAATGCAACAAACTAAAAAACCATGAATATAATTACACTAGACTTTGAAACTTATTATGATGCTCAACACTCGTTAAAACATCTTAATACTGTGCAATACGTCAACTCAGATCTATTTAAAGTATGGGGCGTAGGCATAAAACTTAATGACGAACCTACAGAATGGTTCGGCCCCGAAGAATGTACTGAAGCTATTCAAGCTATACAATGGGATGACGCCGCAGTTGTCTGCCACAATACACTGTTCGATGCGTACATACTTACACAGCACTACAAAGTGCAGCCAGCGTATTACTACGACACAGCGGCCATGGCTCGTGGTATATCGCCAAATGAAAGTGCCTCATTAGCCAACGTAGCTGAACGTTTGTTTCCACAAGATAAAACTATGCGTAAAGGCGATGAACTTGTTAACGCAAAAGGTATCTTTGACCTACCCCCAGACATCGAAGAACAAATAGCTGGATATTGTATACAAGACGTAGATCTTACTTATGCAATATTCAAGGTTATGTTAAGCAACTACCCACAAAAAGAACTCGACTTAATTGATTTAACATGTCGAATGTTTGTGCAACCTAAAATATTCTTAAATAAAAATTTATTAATAGCACACAAAGAACAAGTAGCTGCTGAAACAGAAAGTAAAATTGCCGCAAGTGGCTTAACCAGAGAACAATTAGCATCCCAAAAACAATTTGCACAACATTTGACTGATGAGCTATCCATTGTACTGCCAACTAAAAAGAGCCCACGTACAGGTGAGCTCATACCTGCTTTTAGTAAAACCGATGCTGCTTATGTACAAATGTGTAACATGTACCCGCAGTACCAACACATTTGGGATGCCAGGGAGGCTGTAAAGTCACGTATCGAAGAAACGCGTGCCCAAAGATTACTAGATGGTTGTAATCCAGATGGCACTTTATCTGTGCCTTTGAAGTATTATGCAGCACACACTGGCCGGTTCGGCGGCAGTGAAAAGATAAACTTACAAAACTTACCACGTGGATCTAAACTTCGTAATGCAATACAAGCGGGCTCTGGGGAGATGCTGTATATCGCAGATTTATCTAACATCGAAGCTCGTATGCTTGCTTGGTTAGCTAAAGAAGATGATTTAGTACAAGCATTCGCTGCAGGTGAAGATGTGTACAGCAACTTCGCTAGCCAAATATATGGTAAAAAAGTTACCAAAGAAAACAAATTAGAAAGGTATGTAGGCAAAACCGCTATTCTTGGATTAGGTTATGGCATGGGGGCAGACAAATACCAAGCCATACTCAAACAGGGATCTCCATCTATTGATGTAACGAAAGATACTGCACTAGGTATTGTCACTCAATATCGTGCTATGTACCCTAACATCCCTGCGTTATGGAGTATAGGTAAACAGTTATTATTTTCTATGTTAGATAGAACTGATATGAATACATCCTATGGGCCCTTAGCTGTTGCAAGTAATGCACTTAAGTTACCTAATGATATGTATTTACAATATCCTCACTTACGATTTAATGCTGGCGAATTCGTGTATGACTCTGGTAGAAATGGTATTACACGTACGCATGGTCCTCGGTTAGTTGAGAATATTGTACAAGCATTAGCTCGTATCGTTATTACTGACCAGATGTTAACTATACAAGAGTTACCAGGGATACACGTTGTACTAACAGTTCATGATGAAATCATTGCGTTAGGTTCAGATACAAATCCAGATGACACATTAGATAGAATTATGGCTATAATGACTACTCCACCTAATTGGTGTTCAGACTTACCTCTAGACGCCGAAGGATCATACAGTAAAATTTATGATAAATGAGTACATTACTCTTAACTAGAAAAGTCCAAGAAGGCGTTGTTATACACATAGAAGAGCTGGGCGAGATCGTCTGTGAGATAACAGTTACAAAAGTTGGATCAAAAAATGTTAAACTAGCATTCAAAGCAAGAGACGAAATAAAAATAGATAGGAAAGAAATCTATTTAAAAAACAAGGAGAAATAAAACATGGAATTAGTCTTTTTAAAAGCTAAACAAAAACTCGTTAAGGAAATAACAAAAGAAGGAACCAAACCTTACCCACTCGTAAAAAACTTTACCTCTGAACATTATACTGTTGAACCTAATCAAGAAGGTTTTGATAAGTTCTATGAGTTGTTGAACACACACGCTGCAGCAGGACATGCACTGCACAAAGGTTCTTTAAAGAAAAAATTAAAGAATGAGTCACGTGCATTAATGACAGACCGAGGTGCAAGTACACAATTATTAGTATTAGATTTAGATGGAATTACATTCCCTGGGGCTAAAGATAAGTACAACACATACGATATACAAAACATTGCTGAAGCATTTGTACAATACTTACCCAAAGAATTTCACAACGTTAGTTATGTAGCCCAAGCGTCTGCTAGTTTAGGTCTAAAAGCAAACAAGATTTCATTACATTTATTCTTCCTGCTGGGACATACTGTACAACCAAAGATTCTAAAAGAATGGTTTCGAACCTTAAATTACGAAACAGATTTTTTAGCAGATCAATTAAAACTATCTGCTAATGGACAAAGCATATCTTATCCTTTAGATGTTAGCCTAGCAGATAACTCTAAACTTATTTATATTGCACCACCAAAATTTAGTGGTGTACAAGACCCCGTGGCTGGCGACAGGTTTGTACGCATAGACCGTAGTTCGCCAACCTTAGACATTAGTTCTTTAATAAAAGATGTTAACCCAGAGAAAGTCCACAGTTTATCAACACAAATTAAAGATGGTCTAAGAAAGAAAGCAGGTCTAACTAAAAAGAATGAAAAAATTACTACAGTTAATGTAAATGGTATTTCTGAACAAGTGCTCCAGAACCCAGATCGTATGAGTATAGAAATCTGTCGCATATCCGAACCTTATGTTAACTGTAACATTAACGGCGGTGACAGCGGTGCCTATTACTTTATTTTAACGAACCCGCATTATATGTATAATTTTAAGGGTGAACCTATTTTTGAAATTGAAAAAGCAGATCCTGAGTTCTATCAAACCATATTTGAAAAATATGCGGACAAAATTGATGGCGCCAAGAATATTAAACCTATCGTACTTCGAGATTTCTATACTGATACTTATTTTAATGGAGTATTTGATAATAATAAAAGTCAGTTCACTGATGACTATCCCTTAACTCCTACACAAAAATCTTCTCTCGAAGGTTTTATGCGAACCCACAACAGACCTATGCCTGACTATATACCAGATGCACAAGTAGTATTTGATCCTGCGTCTGATAAAGGCATACAAATGGACACAGCCCCTTATCATGTAAATCTTTATAGAAAAACAGGCTACATGTTAGGCTCATCAGAGAATGTAGCAGAACTTACATACGGAACCGCATTGCACCTAGCTAAGTACACACCGCATATAACTACTTTAATTAAACATATATTAGGAGATGGAACCACAGAGTTTGAACATTTTATTAATTGGCTTGCCTATATATACCAAAACAAACGTAAGGCTATGACTGCATGGATATTTACAGGCGTACCTGGGACTGGTAAGGGCTTGTTTGTACACAAAGTTCTAAAGCCGCTCTTTGGTGAACAACAAGTACCAATGAGATCCTTAGAAAATATAGAAGAACAATTTAATTTGTACATGCGCACAGCGCTCTTCTTAGTTGTAGATGAGTTTCGTATGGGTGACTCAGGTAATACAGGACGTATGGCAGATAAACTTAAACACCAAATAACAGAACCTAATCTTACAATACGTGCTATGCGTACTAACCAGATAGAGTTACCTAGTTTTTGCAACTTTATCTTTCTTACTAACCGAGCTGACGCAGTTAAAATAGAAGAAGGCGATAGACGTTACAACGTAGCCCCCAGGCAAGAAAGTAAGTTAGAAGTATCTCACCCTAACTTTTTAGATAACTTAACAAACATACAAGCAGAACTGTTTGATTTTGCAGGACTCTTACAAAAGTTTCAGGTAGATACTCGTATGGCTCATACCGCATTAGAAAATGAGGCTAAGAAAGAAATGAAACAAGTTTCTATGTCAGTCTTAGAAGAATTTGCTACCGCAATAAAACAAAGCAATCTAGAGTATTTTATTGAAATATTAGATATTCCGCTTACAAACACGTTTGACGCCGGCGGAATTAGTACAGCACAAAGATATATAAAGGATTGGATAAGTAAAGCAGATAGCGAAATAATCATACCTATGCAACACTTTAAACTAGTGTATGATGTTTTAACAGATAATAGGAAAGCGTTAGCAATTAGAGACTTTACAAAAGCCATGAGCAGGTTAAATGTAACAACCACTAGAAAACGTATGGGTGCAGGTAAAAATTCATCTGCACCAAGAGGTGTATTAGTTACTTGGGTGTTAGATCCTAAAGTAAAACAAACCTTAATAGAAGAACACTTTAACGCAAATGATACTACTTTATTAGGAGATAAATCTGTTATGAACTAATCAATCTCCTATACATATGCCTAAACTTACTCAAGATAGGCGCCCTGACTTGCATAATGTCATAGAGGCGTCAAAACCTAAGGAACTAGGACTTATACCTGCATGGTCTCATTCAACTCTTAAAACGTATGAAACGTGCCCATACAGGATTTATATCTCTAAAGTTAAACGAATATCAGAGGACTACGGGCCTGCAGCCAAACGCGGTACTGTAATACATGAGGAAGCAGAACATTATGTAGAAGGGACTCTTGCTGAATTTCCAGACAGTTTAAAAAAATTTACAACACAGTTTGAACGTCTGAGAAATATGTACGAAGAAGGTAAAGTAGAACTAGAGGGCGAGTGGGGTTTTACTATAGATTGGGAACCTTGCGCATGGATGGCTAGAGATGTTTGGGCAAGAGTAAAACTAGACGCTATGGTTCATGAAGATGAGACAAGTGCACGTGTCATTGACTATAAAACAGGAAAACAATTTGGTAATGAAATAACTCACGGACAACAAGCGCTTACGTATGCAATTGGAACTTTCTTACGTTACCCAGATCTACAACATGTACAAACAGAACTGTGGTATTTAGATCATGGCACAACTATGGAGCAGTCTTATACAAGAGACCAAGCTCTCTTATTTTTGCCTAAATTACACGAGCGAGCTGTAGTTATGACTACTGCAGAAAAGTTCCCACCGAACCCATCAAACGCTAATTGTAGGTGGTGTTCATATAAAAATGGTGAAGAACCACCTTGTAAATGGGGTGTAAAATAGTTATAATAAACAAACTTTAAATAACAAAAAATAAATACAAATAAAGGTGATTTTATGGAGAAATCAATCAATAGTGCTTACGCACATCAGGAAGAAACAACTAAGTTCATTGTAGATAACCCATGTTGTTTAGTTACTTCAGATCCTGGCACAGGAAAAACAAGATCAGTTTTAGATGCTCACATTCAGTGGGGAGGCAGGACGCTTGTTTTAGCACCGTTATCCATTCTTGAAGCAGCTTGGGTTGATGATATAAAGAAATTTCAACCTGATATTAACTACGGTGTTGCTTTTGCTAAAAATCGTAAAAAAGTTTTTGAAGATTCGTCATATGATATGGTCATTACGAATTTTGAAGCTGTTAATTTTTTAGTCAAAAACCAACAATTATTAACTACATTCGACAATTTAGTAATTGATGAATTTACAGCATTTAAAAATAAAGACGCTAAACGTTCAAAGAACGCTCAAGAACTCATACAGCACTTCGGAAGGAGGGTATGTATGTCTGGTACTCCTAATACCAACACTATTCTTGATCTTTGGCATCCAGTCTATCTAGTAGACCAAGGACAACGACTCGGTAATCGTTACTATTCTTACCGGAATCAAGTATGTACGCCACAGTTCAATGGCTTTGCTAACGTGTGGATAGACAAACCTGGTATCGAAGAAACAGTAGCAGATAAATTAAAAGACATTAATATTAGGTTCGCGTTAGAAGATTGTATTGATCTACCTGACAATATAATGCGAACTGTTTATACAAACCTTTCCCCCCAGGTAGCTCGTATGTACAAAACACTCGCTGAAGAGTCAGTCTTGTATACAAAACAAGGAACTATAAATGCTATCAATGCAGGAGCTAGAGTTAAAAAGTTATTACAGTTAGTAAGTGGGGGTGTGTATGATGAGAATGGATTGACTCAATACATACACCAAGAGCGTTACGACTTAGTCATGGACCTATTAGATGTACGTAACCACTCTCTAGTTGCATTTAATTGGAAACATGAACGTGACGCTCTTGTACAACTAGCAGAAAAACGCGGTTATACCTACGAAGTCATCGATGGAGAAACTCCTGCGCATAAAAGATCAAACATTGTAGAACGCTTTCAAGCCGGTCAACTAAAAGTATTGTTTGCACACCCGCAGTCCGCGGGCCATGGACTAACGCTTACTAAAGCCACCACAGCTATATGGTGTAGTCCAACTTACAATGCAGAACATTTTCAACAATTTAACAGACGTATCCATCGTTCTGGGCAAACCCAAAAAACAGAAACTATTTTGATTGCTGCACGTGACACCTGGGAAGAGCAGGTGTATGAAAAACTTAACGGCAAACTCAATCGTATGGAGAGTTTGTTAACTATATTAAACAACTTACATAAGGAAGCTTAATGAGTTATAGTAAAAATATGACTAAGAAGTCTAAAAGAACTATCCACCTAGGAGAATTACCCCAAGCAGAATTAGAGATTTTGAGAAATCAAGATCCTGATGTTCTTGCTACTGCTTTGATCTTCGTTATCGGAGAACTAATAGTGCAAGAATACGACATAGATCAGCAACCAGAGATTCACAAGATTGTGAAAGAGGCTGCTATGCAAGCCATAGAACTAGTTGCTGGTGTACACTTAACCATGGAAATTGATAATAAATTTCCAGATACTACAGAGAGGACGATCCATTGAACGAAAATCAACAACCAACATTAGACGACAAACTACATAAATTAACTCAAATTCGTAGTTCTATTAAAGACTTACAAGAACAAGAAAAAGTCCTTAAACAAGAACAGAACGAACTAGAGGCAGGAATTATTGCCCAAATGAAAGAACTTGGTATCGATCGTGCCGGCAATGATATGTGTACTATATCTACAAAAGTAGAAATTGTACCAACTGTATCTGATTGGGACGCTCTATGGCAGCACATATTTGACACCCGTCAAACAGAGTTGTTACAGAAACGTATGTCAGCTACAGCATTTAGGGAACTTATGGCTATGGGACAATCTGTTCCAGGCGTAAGTGCCACGGAGTTAGACCGATTAAATTATCGATCTAAATAATTTTAACCACGAAAAACGAAAGGTGAACTATGAGTGAAACCGCTATAACGCTAACCTCTGCTAAAGTGCCTGCGCACATAAAAGAGGCCGCTGGGCTCGGTAACGAAAACGTTTCTGCTGAGCATTTACAAACCCCACGTGTTAAGTTGCTACAACAACTTAACAACGAAGTTGATGAAAATCACAACGATTATATCGAAGGCACTAAGCCAGGTGATTTAATCAACACAGTCACACGTGAAAACTACGGTAAGGAGTTGTACGTAATTAACGTATTCTTCAAAGAAGACTTCGTGCTTTGGAAAAAACGTGAAAGTGGTGGTGGCTTAGTTGGAACTTATCCTAGTCAAGAAGCTGCATTGTCCTATCTAGAACAAGAAGGACTAAAAGCTGAAGACCATGAGATTATCCAGACCCAGTCCCATGTGTTACTAAGAAAAGACGAGAAGACAGGAGATTTACTCCAAACTCCATTTATTATGGATTTTGCGTCTTCTAAGTTAAGAGTATCCAAAGAATGGAATACTCAAATAGGACAAATGGGTGGCGATAGATTCGCTGGCTTATGGAAACTAACATCGTTACAAACCCAGAATAGATCTGCACAAAAGTTCTATAACTTAAATGTAGAGTTTCAAGGTTATGTAACTGATGACGATTATGCTTATGCTAAAGATACATACGTAAAATTAGCACCACAAAAAGTAGAATCTTAATCCTATAGTAATGCGTACATGGTGTGACACATCCTGTCGCTCCATGTACGTAACTCTAGTATAATGTCTTTTCATGCAAGAAAGGCATTTCATAAATAAAATACATAAAAGACTTTCTTCTGATATCTACAAATGGAAGATAAATGACGCCTACCACGGCGGTGTTCCAGATGTGTTCTACTCCGGTCCAGGGGGCCATTGTTTTGTAGAATATAAATATAAAAAAGAATTGCCAAAGAGGCACAATACATTTATTAAATTTGGTGTAACTACCCAACAGTGTGCCTGGCTTAACGCACGTAAAGACGAGGGTGTGCCTGTGTTTGTAGCCTTAGGAGTCGGAAAAAGCGTAGTTTTCAACAATAATTTTGATGTAGTTAACGTTTATACAGTCAGAGATTACATAACAGAAGCTATGAGCATAGACGATTTTATAGACGAATTAGAAAAAATATGTATAAAATAATGGCTATGAGCGGCAAAAACCTCTCTAGTTTGACTGGAGAGTGCACAAGTTTAGCAGATTCGCCCTGCATTGGGTGGTGTACAGTACGTCAATTTGGAGACGATAGATGTAAAGGATGCGGTAGATACAACTTTGAAGCAGACTCTACTTATTGGAATGCTTTACCAGATTGGAAAAAGAAGCTAATAAACTTACGTAACGCAGAAGATGGCTTTCAAATAAAACAACTTATGGGATCCGCTAGACCTGTACCAAAAGCGGCAGCTAATAAACCTACAAGAGATAACCCCACCACTAAATACTAATGCCTAGAAACTATAAAAAAGAATACGCTAATTATCAGGGTAGACCAGATCAAAAAAAGAAACGCGCCATGCGTAATAAAGCAAGGCGTATAGCTGAAAAATCAGGACGTGTTACTAAGGGTAGTGGATTTGATATCCATCATAGAGATGGCAACCCATTTAATAATGACACTAATAACTTAGTGGTTGTGCATCAAAGCACTAATAGATCTTTTAGAAGAAATAGTAATTCAGGTAAAGCTTAGTAGCCGTAACTTCCTCTTTTTTTCTTCTTCATTTTCATAGGCTTGGCTTTTTTAGTCATGCCTTTTTTCATTTTTTTGTTTTTCATTGTACCTGGCATATTAATACTCCGCTTTAGTGTTTTTAAAAGTTTTATCAGAATGAGTATCAAAAAACTTAGACTGTTTTTCACCTACCACACTCCCATCATGATCAGGAACCGTTGAATACTTTTTAGTACAAATGTCTTTGTACGTATGTGGTTCTTTATATTTTACGGGTCTGTTAATCATGTTCTTATTTTACTACTTAGCACTTCCAACGTCTACGTGCTTGTCTTAATCTTGAATTAGGATTCTTTGCTGCTTTAGGAAACTTCTTCATTTGTCCAGCAGATCTAGCACAAAACGATTTACGTCTTTTTGCTGCTTTACTACCTTTTTTAACTTTACCTGTAACAGCTGTTTTTAACTTAGAACCTGGATTTAGACGTCTGTAAGCTTTTACACCCGCACGAGTCATACCAGCTCCCGACTTCGTAGAACGGAAGTTCTTTTTGTTTCTAGCTGGCATTTTACTTTTTCTTCTTTGTACCACGTCTCTTTTTCCTTTTTACCATAGTTCTTACATTAGTAGGTTTTCCACCCGGATTACCTGCTCTTCGCTTACGTGCTACCGCACTACGCCTTTGTGCAGCTGTCATACTACGGGCCTTAGACCGTGGTACGCACTTCGGGTATGCACGCTTACTTTTCTTTGCAGACTTACGTCCACAAGGTTGAAATCTACCTTTTTTCTTGGGTGCACCAATGTCTACCCAATCACCTTTTTTACCTTTGCCGAACCAAGCGGTCAAGCCTCCTTTAGGTTTAGTATTAGCCACGTTTCTTTCTCGCTTTTCTTATGGCTTCCTTACCTTTTCTAAAAATACCTGCTACTTGTGTTTTACCCATTACTTTAGCCCTCTGTTCACCGACAGTAAGTATCTGTATTTTTCTAGCAAAAGGTTTCCTAATTTTTTTAACTTTAGCCACTGTTGCTCTAGCATCTGCAGGAGTTGCAAACTTAATTCTAACTGTATCTTTTGGATTTTCATCAGTATATAACCTTCTACCAGAACCTTTTGGTTTCTTGCCTGTGCCCTTTTTCGGGTCTCTTTTCTTAGGCATTACCTATAACCACCACCTCGGGCCTTGTATGTACGTACTAACCAACCGTTAGCGTATGCAGATGGGTAAACTTTAAATTTACGTTTAGCTTCTGCTTTCACTCTAGCGTACAAAGCTTTGTTAGTAGGAGTAGCTCCTTTTTTCTTTTTAGTAGTTTTTCTTTTCTTTGCTGGCATATTAATCTCCAACGGCTTTTTTAGCCTTTTTGTGAGCTTGAGTAAACGTATCGCCCATGAGCATTCTACGTTTCATGTAACTCATGTGTTTTTTAGTGTGATGCTTACTATGACGTTTCATAGTAGCTTCTTGACGTTTAGTTAACGCTTTCTTTTTTACCCTCATAGAAGGTTTTTTTCTAGTTCTAGGCATT
>Ga0160423_10004547_pt1 | contig 11395 bp, 30 predicted proteins | sample CRUFie14St8metaG_FD_108191 | JGI IMG/M metagenome (GOLD analysis project Ga0160423, IMG submission 108191) | Marine microbial communities from the Costa Rica Dome - CRUD Field 142mm St8 metaG | ecosystem: Environmental > Aquatic > Marine > Oceanic > Photic zone | place: Costa Rica: the Eastern... | reverse complement strand
TAAAGCTAGTCTGTCGTCATGTGCAATGTTCATTGTCATTCTCCTTTCATCCAGTAAGGCATCTCTCTGCCACCTTTGTCCCATCGGGCAAACGCAGCCTTGTCCACTTTGTAGAAGGCACGGTACGCCTCAATCGGCCACGCCTCTTCTGTCTTGCAGTCGTCGTGTCCGCTGAAGCATTGCGGGTGCGGCGTCAAGCCACCTTGCGGTATGTGTACAATGCCACGGTGCAGGGCGACACTGTGCTTGCCAGCACCATGCCACTTGCCATACCTGTGATGATACTCGCAGAGCATGGAAGTGTAGAGGCTGTACGCAAAGCTGTAGTTTGCCTGTGTCTTCATAGCCCACAGAGTACACGGATGCTTCTGATGCACAGGCTTGTACAATCCCTGCTCCTCCGCATACTCCGGGGCATGATGCCACAAGCTAGTGCATAGCATCTGCGCCTCTTCCAGAGGCATCTTGACAATGTGCTTGTCGCACAATGACTTAGCGATAGCATCAGGGTGATGCTCAATCAGAAACCTATTCATCAGCAGTATATCCTTTCCATGATTCCGTTGAAGGCGTGGAACAACATCCAGCCCAAGAAGGCCCAACAACACGCAAGTAGGAATATCTCAATGTCATCATGCGTGAGGTAGTATTCCACAGCTTTGTCCCATAGCTTACTCATGCTCACCTCCATTGCCTCTGCCAAGCCCACCGAAATACTGCGGCCTACGCTTGGCTGTCTCAAACACACCTGCCGTGATGAACACGCCAGCAATCAGCAGGGCATGGGCAATCGCACTGATGCCAAAGGCTACGACACTACCCACCCACATGCTGAAGATGATACACCACATCCATGCCAGCACCTGCATCACCATGTGCCGTGTGTTCATGTCGGGGATGTTGGACAGCGGGTTGTACCGCCAATCCATCACCATCTTCCAGATGTTAGTCATAGTCATTCTCCCAGCGTTGCTTTGCCAAATCGACTGCTGCATAGTGCAGTTCGTACTCTTCCCGAAAGATGTAGTCGGGCCGCAGTTCTTCGTATGCCTCGTCATACAGACGGGCAAGGATTTCGTCGTTCTGTTGATTACTCATTGTCAAACTCCTTGACCCATTCCAGTTCAATGCGCTGCCGTGGATACAGCGCAGTCGCCATCTCCAATGCGTGTTCAACCGCATTGCTCCACTCGCTCTCCTGCAGAGCGGCTGGGTGGACAGTTACCTGCCCACTCTCCGCGCCGATTTTGATACCGACTTCCCAATACATTATGCAACCTCCTTCTTTGGACGACCGCCCTTGCTCTTGGCAAGGTCACGCAGATTGTACACCTCGACGCGGCCAGCGTCAATGAACAGTTCACGCTGCTTCTTGCGGCGAACCTGCTTGCCAAGTTCCTTGTGCATACGCTCAAGCACAATTCCTGCCGCATCCTGCGCCATGTACTGCAGATAGCCACCGACATCTGCCTTGCCTTCACGTGCAATCTCAAGCACGAGATTGTACAGCTTGTAGCGGCCCATGCCTACGCCATACACCTCACGGTACAGTGCCTCGACACGTGCCAGCTTGGCCTCAATCTGCGGGGATGCAAGCACCTGACCTGTCGGGCCGGTGCTGCGCTTGTGATAAGAACCAGATGCGATGGTAGTCTCGATGTTGAATGTAGCCATGATAAAGTCTCCTTTCGGTTGGTTAAGCTGCTTTGACGACAGGCTTGCCGTCACTGTTAGTCCAGACGGTGATGACATGTGCATCAGTCACCGGCTCACCGGTATCCTTGAACACAAAGGTGTCGTTGACGTAGGGGTTGTACGTCACGTCGCGTCCATCCTTGAACGCTAGTCCATTGCGGAGGCTCACCTCACCTACCGCAAATGCGTGGACATTCTTCTTGCCTTCACGGCGCACCTTTGCCTGACCGGCAGGACGCACCACGAACTTGGCATCAGCAAGTGTCAGGGCAGTCACGTGATTGATGACACGCCCTGTCTTGCAGCTTTGCACTGACCAGCACTTCTTGTGCAGGTTCCAATAAACTCTCGCTCTAAGCATTGCGCTCCTCCTTCATGCGGTATGACAGGACGTACTTGGCACGGTTCATAAACTGCCGTGCTGTATCGTAGTCACCATGCTCCAGCACGTGCTGGGCATCGGACAGGATGGACATCACGAGCATGTCCAAGCCTGTAATCTTGGTCATCGGGTTGTGGATTAACTCGTCCAATACATCAGTGTCCACACCATAGGTACGAATCATGTTGAACTGCCTTTTAGTTGCCTGCATTGTTCATCTCCTGTGTCATACGCTTTGCTTTACGTGCAGCCTTGCGGCCACGCTTCCAATCATCACGCTTTGGCTTGCCAGCAGTCTTGCGCACTGGCAGTTTCTCAAAGATAGAAACATCATTCCAATCGTGGTCGAACTCATTGCTCATCTTTGCGTTCCGCATTTTGCTTCTCCTTGTTGCGGTTGTAGCTGCCCTTGCCCTTCTTGGGCTGGGCGACTTGTGTAGCTGTGCGGCGTCTGTTTTGTGCAACCGCCTTGGCTACAGGGTTTACAGGTTTGATACGCATTGTGCTGTCTCCTTGGTCCGCTGTCGGACCTAGCTAGTATCTCTAAGTGTAATACACTTTCACTAAAGTTCAAGTGTTATTACACGTAAGAGATACATAAGGGTTCTAGGCAATGCCGTGCTGCTTTCTCCATGTCACCCATGTCACAGCCTGCAGTTCGTATGCCTTGAACTTGCGGCCATTGACAGTACAACGCTTGGCAGCTTGGCGATATGCCTCTTGCAGATTGGCATACTCTTTGACGCCAATGTTGGTTTTGTTGTCGGTCAGATTGACCCGCTCATTGTATGCAATGTTACGAGCATGGCCGTCGATGGTGCAAGTGTCCTCGCCCATGATGTTCTCGTAGAAGCACACAATCTTGCGACCATTGAGCATCTCCTTCACAATGTGATTACGCATCGGCATTTTCTGCAGGATGCTCCAAGCCTTCTCCTTCATCTTGCCATACGTGCAGACCGACACGCTATCCATCGGGCGGCGTTCCCGCCACGCTTGGATGAGGTCAGCGGCGTTGCTCACATTGGTAGACCAACGATTGTTTGGCGACAGTGCAGCGACAACAGCCACGGCAATGTGAATGGCAATGCCATTGTTCTCAGCAATGCGGCGGCACTCCTCGTATGCTTCGGCATACCACGCAATGCCTGCGGCCACATCCTGTGGCTTGGCACGGCGGCGGCAGGCAATGATGTTGTGAACAGCGATTTCCATGTTGAACTCTACAGTCATAGCGATACTCCTCAGTCGCAGGATGAAAGGCGGGTGATGTCAGCGCACCACACTTGGCGGTCATGGTCATAGTACACAGGCCGGACAAGGCGAGTGTCGTAGCCTGCCGGATGGTAGGCATTCCAGTAGTCCTCGACCATCAGTTCAAGGATTGCATAATCCTTTGAATACAGTTGCTTAGTGATAGTCATATCGTCACTCCTTGCATCTTCATTTTCAGCTTCAGCTTGTACACGAGCAGGTCAGACATGTGTAACTGTCCACCCGCACTGTACAGGTTAGGCACACCTTGCCCGAAAAGCTGGCGATACAGCTTGTCGATTTCGTGCAGGACTTCGCGCTTGTCTGGCGAAATCTGGTGATTGCTTCGTGCATACATAGGCTAGTCTCCTTGGTCCGCTGTCGGACCAGTAAAAGTGTCGAGATATTGCATGAGGTCACGCAGTGTGAGGTATCCTCTCACGTCCTGCACGCCAAGATACTCTTCGCCTTCCACGTACACCTCGCACGTGAAAAGTTCTGCGTCACCATAGGCACCGCCTTTGCGGTCAGGCCCGTTCTGGATGATGCTCACCTCCCTGCCATCGGGAAGCTGCAGCTTGATGATGTTATGTGGTACAGTCATACCAGATACTCCTCTCCGGGAAACATTGCTTCTTTGAGCCACCTTTCGGCGGTGGCAGTGTCGGGTGCGCCAGCCTGCATCACCGCTAGGATGGCCGCACTGTGTGCCTCACGCTCTTCGCGGAGTTCCTGCTCCAGCAGATGTTGCACATTCTGCAGGTTGTCGGAGTACTCGTTGAAGCCCCACCAGCTTGGCACTCGCGGACGCACTCCGTGCAAGTCCTTGAACGCATCACTGTAGGCTTGAGCGATGTCGGAATAGGTTGCTCTACGCATCTTATATCTCCACTCTGCCGTGTTCGTTGATGAGGATAGACTGGACACGGCAACGCCAGCCATAGCCTCGCAGTTCCTGCGCCTTCTCAGACGCCAGCCGCAGACTTGTGGTCTGCAACGCACAGTCCCACTGGACAGGTGCCAGCGGCATGTGACGCTGACGGAATGTGTCATTTGCTGGCGGCACGAAATTCACGAGAAACAGTTCAGTCATAATCAACTCCGTTGCTTGGTCCGCTGTCGGACCAGTTAAGTAATGTCTAAGTGTAAACACACTTTCACTAAAGTTCAAGTGTGCTTTACACGTAAGACATACTAAGCCTCTGCTTGGTCCGCTGTCGGACTAGTCAGCTTCGGCAATCATCCTGTCGAGCAGCGCCATTGCTTGCGCATCCTCGTATGCCTGCTGCATGTTGGCCTGCTGGCCGGTGACATAGCACCGAAACTCTGGACGAGTTTCTGGCTCATAGACCCTGCTGTAGCCAGCAGTGTCTACACTGCGCCACGAAGAGCCTAAAGGCTTGTGCCTTCCCAAATCTACGATTTGACCACGCTTACTCATCTGCAAACTCCATTGCTATAGCAATCCAACCACCGGCAAAGCAAGCTCCACAGGTGAACAAAATCATGCCCATAAATGGCGTGCCATTTTGCATAAGGTCGATGAAAGCAAAAACGCCAACCACCGCTGCTGAAAGCAGCATGAAAAAACAACCGATGATATACATATCATAACCTCCAGAAAGGGAGACAGCCGTTAGGCTGCCTCGCTGTTGAGAAGTGACTGCTGCTCTTTCAGAGCAAGCAGAAGGTCCTTGAAGGAGATGCCGTTGGCATCACACCGAAGCATTGCCTCAAAGGCAATGTCTTCAGCCGACATTGGAGCCAACTTGTTGGCAACAACAGTCTCCGACTGTGTTTCACCTTCGGTGCTTGGTCCGCTGTCGGACTTAGCTTCGTCATCACCTTCGGTGACTTCAGCCTCCGGCTTCTGTAGCTTCGCTACCTCTGAAAGCAAGGCTTTCATGGAAGCAAACTTGCCAAGCAAATCGTTTTCAACGATGAAGTCAAAGTTCTGAAAGAACTTCAGAGCCTCTTGCCGACGTTGCTTTGCAACGGAGTGAAGGTTGGCATCCTTCAGCTTCGCTGAGTCCATCCGAAGGCCACCAGATTCTTCCAGAATCTCAGCCAGAAGTTTACCAAGGGTAAACCAGAAACCGTCTCTGACGGTCAGCGACTTGAACCGACTTTTGTCGGCCTTGACAATCGACTTGTCCCAACGGGACAGAACCAAGCCTTTGGCTTCCAGAGTATTCGGTGCTTCAGCAAGCTGAACATGGAAAGGAACCGATTTCGGCATCTTTATCTCCTATTTGTAGGTTTCTAAGGGATTATCCCCTTTCACTAAAGTTCAAGGGGTAATCCCGTGAAACCGTAACAAATAGAGAGATAGTTTGGCTGGCAGCAAAATGCCAAATCAAAATCGAAGATTTACCTCTGCGCAGGTCGTTCCGCATGGTTGCAGGAAAAACAAGTTTTTCCGAAACTCAGCGTGAGAACATCGTGCGCGGAAGGCCGCAGTGAAGTGTTGCAAAAATGCAACAGCCTTGCTGTTGAGGGGGTGTAGTGTTGCAGCAAAACCACACCGATAGGTGGTGCTAGTTTGATGCATCGGCACTGCAACTTGTTGCAGATTTGTCACATCGCTGCCTCACATCATGCTGAAAGCATGGCAACTGATGCCATAACAGTTGGTAACAACTGGCTGCTGACAGAACTGTTTAGCATTTTCAATGCTTTAGGTCCGCTGTCGGACCAAGGCTGTTGGCAGCGGCTCCCTACAGCGCGTCATCTGACCGCATTATGCCTGCCCACATGCGCGGTAGGCCGGGGCCACCGGGGGGTAGTAGCGTAGTATATACACACAGATACACAGATTAGGTAAATTCAGTGTTAACCACATGTACAACTGATGCGAAAATAAAAATGAGCGGCGGGTCAATTATTGTACTTGACAGGTGTTGCACGTTCTGGTATAATTATGTATAACTAAACATTAAAGGTGTACAGTTAACTGACTTTTACTACTAAGTACATAAATCACTTAGCTGTACAACTTTAGTGTCTACTAAGTTTTCTTGTTAAACTCACTTAACTGTATCACTAACAATGAACAAGTATCTAATGTACATCTATGTAAGTATCGTATTCGGATACATTGCGTACATTATGGGTATGGCTCTTGTGCATACTATCTGTGATTGTTTGAAATAATGAAAGTTTTTTGTTGACAATGGCGAAAAAATCTGTAAAACTATACACAGATAATGTGCTTGATGCATTTTACGATGCTATCCGTAATAACACATTAGACAAACTCCATATCCCCCATAGTGATGTATTCTACGTGCGGCAAGCCGTTGAGGCCCACTATGGTAGGTCATTCTCATTGAAGCACGTAGAAGATGCTATGAGGGCTGAAGGGTGGTCAGAGGATAAATAAATGTTTGAAGCCATAGTGGTGTTTTGTGCTTTAGGAGTAACGGACCCCAGTGAATGCGTAACAGCAGAAGACACACGAGGACCATACGAGACTCGTGAAGAGTGTCGCGCACGTATAGACCAAATGGTGCAGGGTATTTCATATATGATACCTGCGCCACTAAATTTTTATTTTAAATGTGGTGAGCCGGAGCCTGAAGGTATTACTCTATGAGCATTCCAGAGCGCGTCAAAAACAAAATGAAGGCAGAGGGTCTTCGCGGTGTAAACAAAGCCAAGAGAACTCCGAACCACCCAAAGAAGTCACACGCAGTGATGGCATCAGAAGGTGGCAAGTATAAGTTTATACGCTTCGGTCAGCAGGGCGTAAAAGGTGCTGGCAAAAGTCCTAAGACAGCAAAGGACAAAGCACGTAAGAAGTCGTATTATGCACGGCACGATGCACAAGGTAAGCCGACCACTAAGCTGTCTGCAAAATACTGGTCGCATAAAGTCAAATGGTAATAGGAGAAACCGATGGCTACTAAACTAATTACCGCAACGTCAAAAAAGTTGACAGCGGCGCGTGGTGCTGTTCGTAGACAAGCGAAAGAACTTCGTGATATCAAAGCGGGTAAAAAGAAACTTCCCGGTTCTGCCGCTGACCGTGAAAAAGAAATGAAACTTATAGAAGCCAATCTTGAACGGGCTAGAGAAAAAGTTAAAAAGCTAAAAGCAGAGGCAGATGGTGCGCCTGCAGCACCGCGAAAGTCTGATACGGGTCCGACCAAAGAAGGGCTAAAGAAAAAACGTAGAGAAGTTCGTGAAGAGCCGAAAGACCGTAAAGGCCCGAAGGCAAAGAAAAATATTGCCGAAGAAGAAAAGCTAGACAAGCGTATGCGCGAAAAAGACGCCAGCCGTGCTAGGAAAAAACGCTCTAAAGATATTGACGAGGTTGGCATCATTCAACGTCTGGAAGACCGAAAGCAAGAAGAGATTGCGATTCGTCGCGGCGGCAACAAAGGCCGTGACTTTGAAGCCAAGGTTGATTCTGTAGAAGCGGGTCGCGGTGCTTATCGTAAAGGCGCAGACTTCCGTCGTCAGGAAATGGCAAAACAAAAAGCCAACTATGCACGTCAAAAAGCACGTTCCGAAGACTCTTCTCTGACAGGTGCAGAGCGTCGTGCTGCTTCTGAAGAGATGCGTAAACTTCGTCAACGATTTGGCAATGAAGTAACTAAAGGTGGTGGCGAGAAACTGATGCGTCGTCCTGCCCCAAAGAAACGCACTCCTATTGGTGATAAGGCTCCGAAAGCACCTAAGCCTATTAGTCTTCGCGCTGCGTTTAATCAGGCTAAAAAAGATGGCGATAAAAAGTTTACCTTTGAAGGCACTTCTTACAACACCGCTACATTGGAAAAAAGGTTTGCTGCTAAAGAGGCAGAACTTGGACTCAAAAAGGGTGGCGCTGTAAAGAAAAACAAAATCCCTGTTGTCACAGTAGGTATTGGAATGATGCCTGCACCTAAAGGTAAAAAGCCTCGCACGGGTAGTGCCGATTTCCGTAACGGTGGTATGGTAATGTCTAGCACAAATAACCTGAAGCCTGTGCCATCCGGCAACAAAGGAAAAGGCTTGAGAGCATTGCCAAAGTCTGTGCGTAATAACATGGGCTTTATGCGTAAAGGCGGCATGGTCAAGAAGTAATGGTTGCCAAGTTGTCTACCATCCGGCGCAAGATACGCACCGGACAAAAGATGGGCTTCAGTGAAAGAGCGAGAGCCGTAAACAAAGGATTGTTACCAAGTGCGAAATCAAAATCTAAGAAAACTAAAAACCGTCGCCGGTAAACTAAAGAAGGCGTCTAAAGCACATGCGAAGCAATCCGCTGTTTTATCTAAGGTGATTAAGAATGCGAAGAGTTCCAAGAAAAAAGGGGCAACCCGCAAAATCAAAAAAACATAGTGACCTGTACACAGATGAGAACCCAAAAGGAACCATCCACGGTCTTAAATTTGCTACGGTCAGGGATGCAGAAGCATCTGTCCGTAGAATTAGAGCGTCTGGAAAAGCACATGCTCATAAGACACAAGCAGCGATTGCTATGGAACAACGCGCTAGAGCGGCAGGTAAAACGGCCCCTGCGGCAGTGTATCGAAAGTTTATTGAAGCCCAAAAGCGAAAGACAAAAAAACGTGCATCCCGTCGAGCGTGACATACGCACGTGGTCCAGAGACTTTTTAGAAATACCTAATGCTAAACTAAATGGTCTACCCCCTTGCCCCTATGCTAGAAAAGCATGGGCAGATGACAAAGTAGTATTTAGTATTAACACAGGTATAGACGGATTGCTAGATTCTATCCGTCAGTTCGATAGCCACGATTATGATATTGTGGTATGGGCCGAAGAAGATTTGCCAGACATGGAATACCTTGATGGTCTGTGTGATGGCATGAATGAGTTGATGTCAATAGCTGGTATTGATTTACACCTGATGGTGTTCCACCCCGACTATGACGCAACAGAGGCTGGTCTTGATTTCCTTGTCGATGACGACGTAACGGACGACAGCCTGTCCTACTGCATGGTCTTTGTTCAGAAACTTTCTAAACTGGATGATGCAGCTTTATATCTGGAAAAGTCTAATTACTACGAACATTTTCCAGAAGAAGTATACGATGCTTTAGTGCTTGACAGAAGGAGATTAAGAGATGGCAATGGGCAAAGCAAAGATGGCTAAAAAGAAAATGCGCGGTGGTGGAATGACCAAAATGATGCGCGGCGGTATGGCTAAGAAGAAAAAGATGATGGGCGGCGGCATGGCTAAGATGGCAAAGCGCAAAAAGATGATGCGTGGCGGTATGGCTAAAAAGAAGAAGTAATGCCATATGTTGCAAATTCGGAAATACATGGACTTGGTGTTTTCGCAGATAGGGACTATGCTCAAGGCGATACAATTGAGTTGTGTCCTTATCTGGTCGCAGATTACTCTGATGTGGGAGATGAGTGTGTTCTACATGACTACATGTTTCACACGCCTTATGTCGATGTTGAAGAGTATTATATCCCGCTTGGTCTTGCTATGGTCTATAATCATAGCGCAAGTCCAAACGCTGAGTGGGACATTGAAGACGAAGATGAACGCTTTGTTAAGTTTTATGCGCTTAAAGAAATAAAACAAGGCGAAGAAATACTGCATGACTATGGTGCAGAATATTGGGAAAGCAGATTAGCTGAATAGGAGTAGGAGATGGCACGTGTCTCTAAAAAAGCCCCCGCTAAGAAAAAAGCCGCACAAGCTAGGACGAAAACGAAACAGGCTAGAACGGTTAAACTTGCGGCGGGTGGTGCGCCAAAGAGCAAAAGCAGAGTTAACGAAGCTGGCAACTATACTAAGCCCGGATTAAGAAAACGTATATTTAATAGAATTAAAGCTGGTAGCAAAGGCGGCGCTCCGGGACAATGGTCGGCGCGTAAAGCCCAGATGACAGCGATGGCTTATAAAAAAGCAGGAGGCGGTTACCGCAACTAACCATGATTCACGTCTTTCTCCTGTTTGTGTATATTGGCATAGGAGAAGACGAGAGGCTGGTCAGCAAAGACATGTACTTTCGTGACTTAAACGAATGTGTGTGGTATGCACAGACATTACATAAGCAGGGACAAAAGATAACTGCTTACTGCTTACCTAAGATGGTAAATAAAGATACGAAGGTGTACTGATGCTGGCAGAACTAGCGGCTGCGAATGCGGCTTTCCAAGTTATCAAACAGGCCGTATCTAACGGTAAGGACATTGCGGCTGCTGGCAGTGCAATTGCCAAGTTCGTCGGCGCAAAGCAAGACCTAGAACGCAAGTCAATAAAAAAGGGCGGTGGCTCTGACTTAGAAGAGTTTATGGCTCTTGAGCAGATACGTGAACAGGAAGAGCAGCTAAAGCAGATTATGATATACACAGGTCGCCCCGGTCTGTGGCACGATTGGCAGAGGTTTCAAGCAAAAGCTCGTGTAGCCAGAAAAGAAGCAGAAGAGGCGGCACGACGTAAACGTAAGCAAATGTTTGAAATAGCCGTCGTTACCTTTTTACTTATTGTAGGTTTGACTATTCTAGCTTGCATTGTATTGTTGATACTACACGGACAAGGAAGACTCTAATGGCACTAAAGAAGTCACAGCAAAGTCTCAAATCATGGACAAAGCAAAAGTGGCGTACAAAGTCTGGTAAGCCTTCAGCTAAGACAGGTGAACGGTATCTTCCCGAAAAAGCAATTAAATCCTTGACAAGTGCAGAGTATGCTGCTACAACTAGGGCTAAGAGAGAAGGCACACGCAAGGGGAAACAGTTTGTACGCCAGCCTAAATCTATTGCTAAAAAGACTGCACGATTTCGCAGAGGCGGGTAATGACCCACGTGAAGTGCGTTTGGCCGACATGGAGCCTGATGTAGAACAGCGTGTGTATTTGATTAAGAAAAAGTTATGGGAACTAAAGAATGTGGACCGCACTAATATCGCCGATAGCAAGTCTAGCAGGGACATGGCTTGAGGGGAAAGTCGAAACTAAAAAAGCAGAAACTGGAGCCAAAGTTGCTAAAGCACGTGCTGAAGCAGTTATCATGGAGAAGAAGGCTACGGGTGAAATTGATTGGGACATTACTATGGCTGAAGGTAGTAAGTCCTCGTGGAAAGACGAATGGCTAACTAT
>Ga0160423_10004546_pt1 | contig 11395 bp, 13 predicted proteins | sample CRUFie14St8metaG_FD_108191 | JGI IMG/M metagenome (GOLD analysis project Ga0160423, IMG submission 108191) | Marine microbial communities from the Costa Rica Dome - CRUD Field 142mm St8 metaG | ecosystem: Environmental > Aquatic > Marine > Oceanic > Photic zone | place: Costa Rica: the Eastern... | reverse complement strand
TATCTTGACTGTGGCACTAGTGGCGGTGTTTACGGTTTGGACCGTGGATACTGTCTTATGGTTGGTGGTGCAAATTTTGCAGTATCCGCCTGCGCTCCTATCTTTAGAGCACTCGCCCCAGGTATTGCCGCTGCCGAACGTACCGATCCTCTAAGTCATTTTACATCAGCAGAACATGGTTGGTTGCACTGTGGACCACCAGGGGCAGGTCATTTTGTAAAGATGGTTCATAACGGAGTTGAGTATGGGATCATGCAAGCATACGCAGAAGGATTTAATATCCTGCATGAAGCTAATGCTGGGTCAAAGTACGTTGCTGAAGGTGATGCTGAGGTTGCTCCAATGGACAACCCAGAAGATTATCAATATGATATTGACGTTGCTGAAGTTGCTGAGCTTTGGCGTCGTGGTAGCGTGGTTGGCAGTTGGTTACTTGATCTTACCGCTGATGTACTACGGAGTGATAACGAACTTCGCAAGTTCGATGGGGGAGTATCAGACAGTGGTGAGGGTCGTTGGACTGTCCACGCTGCTGTGGATCTTGGCGTACCCGCTCCTGTCCTTAGCACGGCACTATTTGAACGATTTAACTCTAGGCGACTAGGTGCATTTGCCAACCGTGTTCTCAATGGAATGCGATATATGTTTGGTGGTCATGACGTTCGCTGATGTCCTTCTTTGGGGAGCAATACCCTTTGTACTATCCACAATCTATTTCGGGTTACGAAAAGGTGAAAATGTCTACTACGAATCTGACAACTATGATGGAAACGGAACCGCTCACTAGGGGTATTGTTATCTTCGGTGCCACAGGTGATCTGTGTAAGAAAAAACTTATCCCTGCACTTTATAAACTTTGGGAGAAAAAACTTTTACCAAACAATTTTACAATCACTGGTTGTGCAAGGAGAAATCCTACAGCACAACAATGGAAAGAAAATCTTGGAGATTATCCTGATGAGTTTTTACATCATTTGGATTATGTTTCAGCAGACTTAGATAACGTTGATACTATCAGACATCTTCCTGATTACTTAGACGACAACACATATTTTCTATCTGTACCACCAGAGAGGTATGCCAATGCCATTCAAAATCTCAAAGAGGCAGGAAAACTTGAAGACCCAGAAAGATCCCGTGTGGTTATTGAAAAACCCTTTGGGCACGATTATCAATCTGCTGATCATCTACAGTCAGTGGTGGAGCGACATCTACGCGAAAAACAAGTATATCGCATTGACCATTATCTCGGTAAAGATACTGTTAATAACATCCTTGCCACCCGTTTTAGCAATATTCTACTGGAACCACTTTGGAATAGGCAGTACATAGAAGAAGTACAGATCTTTGCATCAGAGACTATTGGTTGTGAAGGTCGCTCACAATACTACGAGACTGCTGGTGCTGTACGCGACATGTTGCAGAACCATATCCTTCAGGTTCTAGCATTGATTGCCATGGAACCTCCTAGCAAATTAAATGCCAAGGAATTAAGACGTGAGAAGACAAAGGTGCTTGCCGCCACTAGACTATCTGGAAACATTATCTTAGGACAATACGATGGATACCGTAGCGAAGAGGGCGTTAATCCTAACAGTCACACTCCTACCTATTTTGCTGGCACTTTATTCGTCGATAACTGGCGTTGGGAGGGAGTACCTTTTCACGTTATGACTGGCAAGAAAATGCCATACGGATGCGTAGAGGTAGTCATTAAAATGAAGGAACCTCCACAACAACTATTTGATGGACACGAATATAATGATAGGATTGTTATGCGTCTCCAACCTAGTCCTCATTTAGATATTAGGATGGATATCAAAAGTCCTGGACTGAATGATAACGTAGAAACAGCAACACTAACACATGCGTACCCACAAGACCGTGCCATTGATGGATATGAGAAACTCCTTTATGATGCTATCAATAATGATCAGTCGCACTTTGTACATGCAGATGAAGTGATGGAGAGTTGGAGGATTGTAGATGATCTTCTTTGCACTGGAACATCATGTCCAATTCGCACTGTTCCATATCTCTACATGCCTAATACTTGGGGACCAACCCATAAAGTAGATTTCATAACCAATTGGGATTATCCAAGATGATCTTGTTTGTTAGACATACAATGGAAAGTTCATGGGGGATAGGAGTTCTATCCCTTATGTTAGTAGTGGTTCCTATCATTGGTATGGATCTTGTCCATAAATATGGATGGGAACATTGGGAACCATTTTTTAAACATGAACATCATACTGAAACCACTGGAGAACACGAATGATCCAGTGTGGAGTGTGATCATTAGTATCGCCATACTCCTGATAGGCGTGGGTTGGGTAATTAAATATATACTAGGTATTGACGAGAGAGAATCCCATGGGAGCGATGACACCCCCAAGTCGTAAGAGTTGTTACAACTTTCGAGTGGTATCGATAGATAAAGTGTTGGACGGAGATACTATCGATGTCACAATTGATCTCGGTTTTGACCTTTATAAAAAAGAGAGAGTTAGAATTGCTGGTGTGGACACGCCAGAGAAACGTACCAGAGATCTTGAAGAAAAAGCATTAGGTATTGATGCAACCAACTGGATGAAAGATAAGTTGGAGGGCGCTATCAGTGGAGACGATGAACTCACTATTCGCACTGAGTTGGTTGGTGGTATGGGTAAGTACGGTCGCCTTCTTGGTTGGTTATATATTGGAGACGCAGAACTATCATTGAACGAGCAGATGATTACCGAAGGGTATGCTTGGGAATATGATGGTGGCACAAAGAAAAAAGATTTTGAAGAGTTAAGAGAAATCAGGAGAGAACATGGAACGCTCGCCTGAGGGAGAAGAGTTCGATTACACCATGTTCCTTAATATTGAAGACGTTAGGTTGCTATACAGTCATGTGTGTTATTCACTTGAGATATGGCCTGGCGCTCCAGCAAGACCTGTGGAGGAACAAGAGTACCTACACCACTTCAAAAATCAATTGTTTGCAATGATTGCAGACTACTCATTTTCGCAACTTGACACAGACAGATAAATCTTAATTATTCTTTACATTATTTTTTCCTACATACGGTATAATTGTATTGTAACTGAGTGTAACATATGCTGGGTCTCTACGTCGTAATAGCAATTGTAATTCTGTGCATTGCATACGCTGGTGTGGAAGAGACAATGCGATTATTTGCATACCTAGATCTTCAGTTGCGATATTCGTGGGTTCGTTTTAAACTAATGATTATGCGTCGTAAGTTGAAACAACAACTTATTAAGGACCTACCTGAATACAACAAACTCATAAAGGAGCATACCAACGATGACCGATGATAGGGAACTGTCTGACTTGTCATTAGACAGGAAGGAATGTCCAAAGTGTGGTGCCATCTGGTTGGGAGGTCAGCACTACTGGTCGGGAACGGGAGCAAAAGGTAATGATTTAGATCTTGCTGGTTTGGTTTGTAACAACCTTGCTGATGCTCAATGTATCAATCCTGTCAGAGGACAAACTGGAGGAGATACTTGGGCGAAAAGACTGGAAGATCTAGAGAAAGGAGAAGAAGATAAACAAGGAAAATGGTGGGACAAATAGATGATAAAGGTGATTGAAAATGCTTGCTCTATTAATATCGCTTCACTGCTATATGATAAAGCAATCAGATCTACAGAATGGCACTTCAAATTTCCACAAGAAACAACTCTAGAAAATAAACATCCAAAACTCGATATTATTGATAACGAAATCAAGAACGAGTTTCTTGCAGGTGTTGCATGTTCTATGCTATTAAATGTTTTTGATGCTGGCGGGAAGGATTACTTTTTTCCTGAAATATTTTATTGTGGAGTTTCTATCAAAGACAGGCATAGAAAAGATAATGTCCACACAGATGCTGCCAACATGAAAGTTCTCTCTATTCTAAATCCAGATTGGAAAGAAGAATGGGGTGGAGGATTTTATTATGATGGTAATACTTACAATCTCAAACCAGGAGATTTTTGTATTTTTGATGCAACCAAACCACACGCTGCTGCGGATATCCGTACAGATAAAAAGCGTGTTGCTATTGACTTTTGGGTAAGACCAATAAATAGTCAGTAGTGAACTAGTATTGTTGTGTCTAGTAATGATGTATATCTTGGTAACCCGAACCTAAAGAAAGCGGGCACACCAATTCAATTTACTAAGAAGCAAATTGATGAATGGATCAAATGTAAGAATGATCCAATCTATTTTGCGACTAACTATATTAAGATCATCTCTCTGGATGAAGGTTTGGTTCCCTTCAGCATGTATGATTTCCAGAAAGAAATTCTTAATGACTTCCACAATAATAGATTTAACATTGCGAAACTTCCTAGACAGACTGGCAAATCGACCACCGTTGTTGCCTATCTTCTTTATTACGCTATCTTCTACGATAGTGTTAACATTGGTATTCTTGCTAACAAAGCTTCAACAGCTAGAGAGTTACTCGGTCGCCTTCAACTAGCATACGAGAACTTGCCAAAATGGATGCAGCATGGTATCCTAGTGTGGAATAAAGGTAATGTCGAACTTGAAAACGGATCAAAAATTCTGGCTGCTTCTACATCTGCAAGTGCTGTCCGAGGCATGTCGTTCAATATCCTCTTCCTCGATGAGTTTGCGTTCGTTCCAAACCATGTTGCAGAGCAATTCTTTGCCTCTGTTTATCCTACTATTACGTCTGGTAAATCAACGAAAGTAATTATCATCTCCACTCCTAACGGCATGAACCACTTCTATAAGATGTGGGAAGATGCTAGGAGAGGTAAGAATGACTATGTTACAAATGAAGTACATTGGTCTCAAGTTCCTGGACGTGATGCTAAATGGAAAGAGGAGACAATCAAGAACACGTCACCTAGACAGTTCGCACAAGAATTTGAATGTGACTTCCTTGGTTCTGCTGACACGTTGATTAGTCCAGCAAAACTCCAGACTATTCCATTCCATGACCCGATAGCTAGCAATGCAGGACTTGACGTTTACACGAGAGCAGAGAAGGATCACGAATATATCATTACTGTTGATGTTGCCAGAGGAATTGGCGGCGACTATAGTGCTTTCCTCGTGTTTGATATCACCACGATGCCGTATAAGATCGTTGCGAAGTACAGAAATAATGAGATTAAACCTGTTCTGTTTCCATCCGTCATCTTCCAAGTAGCGAAGGAATATAATAATCCATACATCCTGGTAGAAGTAAATGATATTGGCGATAGTATTGCTGCTACTCTTAATTACGATCTTGAATATCCTAACGTCCTTATGTGCGCGATGCGAGGTAGGGCAGGTCAAGTCGTTGGACAAGGATTTTCAGGATCAAAGACACAACTAGGTGTCAAGATGAGTGTGACCGTTAAGAAGATCGGTTGCGCTAACCTCAAAGCAATTATTGAGGAAGACAAGTTATTGTTCAATGACTTCCAGATCTTCCAAGAACTTACCACGTTTGTACAGAAGAAACAAGCGTGGGAAGCAGACGAAGGTTATCACGATGACCTTGTAATGTGTATGGTATTGTTTGCATGGTTGGTCATGCAGGAATACTTTAAAGAGATGACCGATCAGGACATCCGTAGGAGAATTTATGAAGAACAAAGAAATCAAATTGAACAAGATATGGCTCCCTTTGGGTTTATCGATGATGGCATGGGCGACGATACCTTCATGGATGCTGACGGAGATCTGTGGGCATACGGAGACAAGCAGGAAGAGGTCGGTTATATGTGGAACTACTGATGGATATTGGGGATCAGTTCAGTCTGGAACACCTTCTTTTCAAAGAGAGAAAATGTAGATCTTGTGGTAAGAAAAAAAATTTGATTGAAGATTTCTATATGACTAGGAAATCTAAAAGAGGATTGCCTTCAGGATATTCATATGAATGTAAAGAATGCACAATCATGCGTGTAGTTGCAAGCAGGATGGCGGATAAGATATTAGACAGGTGGGAATATCCAGACTGGTAGTGTGTTCATGCATTGTTTCCCCTCTTGAGAGATGGGAATTTCTAAATACTTTTAGATAAATTTGATATCTAAGAGGTAAAAATACATGGCAAGTCAAGTCTCGCCTGGTGTTGTTATTAGAGAACGTGATTTTTCCAATGCAACTTTGGTTGGTACTAGCTCTATTCGTGGTGCTATTGCTTCCGCTTTTGCAAAGGGACCCGTAGGCAAAATTACAAACATTGGTTCTGAGAGAGAACTAATCGATACATTCGGCGCACCAGTCGAGGCTAACGCTGGCGACTGGTTGGTAGCATCCGAGTTCCTCCGTTACGGTGGACAACTCGCTGTTGTTCGTGCTGCAACTGGCGTACTAAACGCAACTCTAGATGGTAGTGCAGTTCTTATCGGTGATAAGGATGCATTCGATGCTGGTGTTGGCGCAGGCGAAAAGTTTGCTGCAAGAGATGCAGGTGCCGCTGGTAACAACCTTCGCGTTGTTATCGTAGACCGTGGTGCTGATTTCACCATCACTAAGTCTTCTCACGGTTTGTCTGTTGGTGGTACATACACTGACGACGCTTCTGTTGGACACGAAGTTGTTGAAGTAGTTGACGCAAATACCTTCAGAGTTATTCAAGGTACTGCTGCTCCTACTCCTGCATCTGGAGATCAATCTGCTGCATTCACCAATTCTGATTGGAACGCAACAGCAATTGCTTCCACAGGTCTAACTTACAAAGCAATCGGTCCTCGTCCTGGAACATCTGCTTTCGCTTCTGAGCGTTATCTTTCCCATGACGAAGTACACGTTGCAGTTATCGACGAAAGCACAAACGCAGTTGTCGAAAGACTAACTTATCTTTCCAAACTATCTGACGCTAAGTCTGCTGAAGGTGCTAGCACCTATTGGAAGGATTATGTAAATGAGTTTTCTGGTTACGTTTATGCAGGTTCTGCACTAACCTCTGCCGAGTTTACAACTGCTGGTGAAGATCCTGGTGCTGCTGCTGCATCTTATGGTGCTACTGCTGCTGCTCCACTAAACCTAGCAAGAATTCTCAAGACTGCAGGTGGTGCTCTATCTGGTGGTACTGATGACTATGCATACACTGCTGGTGAAATTCAATCAGCATATGACCTATTCCTAGACACCGAAGAAACCGAGATCGATTTCGTTCTCATGGGTGGTAACGGTGCTGACGAGACTGATACTCGTGCTAAGGCAGGTTATGTTGCTTCTATTGCAAATAGCAGAAAAGATTGCATTGCATTCGTTTCTCCTTGGACTGGTGATCAGGTTGCTACTTCTGGTGGCGCTGCTCTCACTCCTGCAACTCAACTTGCAAACACCCTAGAGTTCATGGACACAATTGCATCCAGTTCCTATGTTATCAAGGACAGCGGTGTCAAGTATGTCTATGATCGTTTCAACGACAAGTATCGTTACGTTGGTTGCAACGGCGACGTTGCTGGTCTCTGTGTTGCAACATCTAGAATTCAAGATGATTGGTTCTCCCCTGCAGGTCTAAACCGTGGTGGTCTACAGAACGTTGTTAAGTTAGCATTCAATCCTAACAAAGCACAGCGTGATGACCTCTACACTTCTGCAATTAACCCAATCGTTTCTCTACCTGGCGCAGGTCCTGTTCTCTTTGGAGACAAGACTGCACTAGCATCTCCTTCCGCGTTTGATCGTATCAACGTTCGTCGTCTCTTCCTCAATATTGAGAAGAGAGCAAGAGGTCTAGCAGAGAGCGTACTGTTTGAGCAAAACGATAATGTCACTCGTGGTGCATTTAACGCTGCACTATCTGGTTACCTTGCTGAAGTTCAGGCACGTAGAGGCGTTACTGATTTCTTGGTTGTTTGTGATGAAACAAACAATACACCTGAAGTCATTGATCGTAACGAGTTCGTCGCTGAGATTTTTGTAAAACCAACTCGCTCTATTAATTACGTTACAGTCACAGTTACTGCAACTAAGACAGGTGTCTCATTCTCCGAAGTCATCGGTAGATAATTAATAATAGAGAAAACATAACGAGGTAAAAACAATGGCATCTTCTAACGTAAGTTCATTTCTTTCAATTATTGGGCAAGGCGTCAAGCCCAATATGTTCAATGTTGATATCGATTTCCCTGCTGGGTTCGATCAACAACTCGTAGAGGCAGGTGCAGGCACAAGTCTAGCATCTTCTCTAGGAGACAACTCAAAGGTAGAACTCGCTTCTATCCTTTGTAAGTCTGCTGCACTCCCAGGTTCCAACCTAGGTGTGATCGAAGTTCCTTTCAGAGGAAGAACAGTTAAGATCGCGGGTGACAGAACCTTCGATACTTGGACTGCTACCTTCTTCAACGATAAGGACTTTAAACTCCGTGCTCTCTTTGAAGCATGGGCGAACAGCATCAACACTCACGCCGACAACACTTCCGAGCGTTTCATTCCAGATAGTCAGACAACTGGTTACATGGCTAACCTATTTGTCACTCAAATGGAGAAGGACAACACCGCAACTGGTGCTGCACTGAGAACATATCAGTTGCATCATTGCTTCCCAACTAACGTCTCTCCAATCGAACTTGCTTATGATAGCAACGATCAGATTGAAGAGTTTACAGTTGAATGGCAGTATTCTTACTTTACTGCTGCTAAAGGTAAGGGTGGTTCTTCTATCACGGCATCTAATCGTGAAGGCGTATCGGGTGTTCCCGTAGTTTGATAAATAGTTGAACGCTCAACTATTAAACTATAATCATGAGTCAGTTATTTGGCTTCCAGATTAACAGAAAGGAGGGGCAGAGGGGACAATCCCCTGTCCCTCCTTCTGCTGATGAACCCATCGCCGTAGCGGCAGGTGGGTACTATGGAACGTATGTGGATACGGACAATCAAGCTCGTAATGAGTTTGAGATGATCCGTCGTTATCGTGACATGGCAATTCACCCTGAGGTGGATAGTGCTGTTGACGAAGTTGTAAATGAATTCATTGTTAGTGATGCACACGACACCCCTGTAGAAGTCAACCTTGACAATCTACCTGTTGGTGCTGGCATCAAAAACAAAATTCGTAATGAGTTTGAGTATATCAAACGTTTGCTAAATTTTGACAATCGCGCACACGAGATTGTTAGAACTTGGTATATCGATGGTAGATTATTCTATCATAAGGTTATCGATCTAGATAATCCAAAGAAAGGTATTACGGAACTTCGTTATATTGATCCAATGAAGATCAAGAAGGTCCGTCAAAAAATTGACAACGCCCCGAAAGATGCTCTAGCACGTGCAGCAATCAAAGGCACAGCACTTGAGTATGAATACGGAACGTTTGTTGATTACTATCTTTACAATCCAAAAGGATTTTATAAAGGTGGTGTCCTAGGACCAGTTGGCGATATGTCACTGTCACAGGGCGTTAAGATGGCAACCGACAGTATTACATTCTGTCCATCTGGTTTGCAAGATCTTAACAAAAGAATGACACTTGGTTTCTTGCATAAGGCAATCAAGTCACTCAATCAACTCAGGATGATCGAAGATAGTCTTGTTATCTACAGACTGTCACGCGCACCTGAAAGAAGAATTTTTTACATTGACGTTGGTAATCTACCTAAGGTAAAGGCAGAACAATACCTTCGCGATGTAATGTCTCGCTATAGAAACAAACTAGTCTATGATGCACAGACTGGTGAGATGCGCGACGACAAAAAGCACATGAGTATGCTAGAGGATTTCTGGTTACCTCGTAGAGAGGGTGGACGTGGCACTGAGATCACGACACTGCCTGGAGGACAGAACCTTGGAGAACTCAAGGATGTTGAGTATTTTAAAAAGAAACTCTATAACTCTCTCAATCTTCCTCCTTCCCGTCTCACAGACGACAATAAAGGATTTAACCTCGGTAAAACCACTGAAGTCCTCCGTGATGAACTTAAGTTTACCAAGTTCATCGGTCGTCTCCGTAAGAGATTTTCTGAGATGTTCCAAGACATGCTCAAGACCCAACTTATCCTCAAGGGAGTAATCTCCCCTGAAGATTGGGATGACATGAAGGAGCACATCCAGTATGACTATCTCTTTGATAATCATTTCAATGAACTAAAAGAAATTGAAATGATGAACCAAAGAATGATGACTGTCACTCAGATGGATCCTTTCGTTGGTAAGTATTTCTCTACGGAGTATGTTCGTCGCCATATCCTAGGTCAGACCGATAAGGACATGAAGGAGATCGATAAACAGATGAAGGGCGACATTGCTTCTGGTCTTGCTATCGATCCTGCTGAAGCAAATATGCTCGATCAAATGTCTCAACAGAACACTGCCATGGCACCAGAAATTGCTGGTATGCAGGCAGATGATGCTGCGGAAAGACAAGAACTTGCTGCCGATGCAGCGTCGGAAAGAGAGGTGGATAAAGCAAAGAAAATGCCTTCACCTTCCGCATCTACTAAATAAATTATACTGAATTGTTATTATGGCAGAAAAAACTGAAGTTAATTCGCACCAAGGTGAGGTAGATATCGTCAATCAAATTGCCGATAATCAACGCGCTGGTGCCATTGATGCAATCCATGATATGTTATTTGCTAAAGCATCTGATGCTATGGCAGATTACAAAAAAGTGGTAGCGAATTCATTCTTTGATGAACCAACCGAAACAGAAACTACCGATGAAACTGATAACGGAAACGATTGAAGACGTTAAACTCCTTACTGAGGAGAAAGACGGAAAGAAACTTCTCTATATTGAAGGCGTATTTCTTCAATCAGAATTAAAGAACCGCAATGGTCGTATGTATCCTTTTAGTGTCTTGGAACGTGAAGTTGCAAGATACAATGAAGAGTATGTAAAATCAAAGCGTGCTCTAGGTGAACTCGGTCATCCTGATGGTCCTACTATCAATCTTGATAGAGTGTCACATAGAATTGTTTCCCTAAAAGCAGAAGGTAATAACTTCATTGGCAAGGCACAGATCCTTGACACGCCTATGGGTAACATTGCAAAGAATTTGCTAGGTGAAGGAGTTCAGTTAGGTGTTTCCTCCCGTGGTATGGGAAGCATCCAGAAGAAAGAAGACTGCAATGTTGTTGCAGACGACTTCATGCTAACAACTGCTGCAGATATTGTAGCAGACCCTTCCGCTCCTGACGCATTTGTCAATGGAATTATGGAAGGTAAAGAATGGGTATGGGACAACGGTCTCCTAAAGGAGCGCGAAGTTGCTAAATACCAACGTTATATCGAAAGCGCATCGCGCCAGGAATTGGAAGAGAAGACGCTCAAAGCATTTGAGCATTTCCTCGGAAAACTCTGATTTATAAATAAACTTAGATTAATTATACGGAAATTACGAGGTAAACTCAAATGTCAGATAAGCTTAACGAAAAGTTTGAGGAGTTCGTTACCGAGCAAAAGGT
>Ga0160423_10004545_pt1 | contig 11400 bp, 10 predicted proteins | sample CRUFie14St8metaG_FD_108191 | JGI IMG/M metagenome (GOLD analysis project Ga0160423, IMG submission 108191) | Marine microbial communities from the Costa Rica Dome - CRUD Field 142mm St8 metaG | ecosystem: Environmental > Aquatic > Marine > Oceanic > Photic zone | place: Costa Rica: the Eastern... | reverse complement strand
CACTGGTAGAGCGCCTGCTACAACAACAGCAGCAACAGCAGGAAGAGGCGAAACAAGAAGGCAGCGAGGATCAGCAAGAGCAAAGGTCCAACGACTCCGAGCAGAGCCAAAGCAACGACCAGCAGCAATCAGACCAACAATCCGATGAGCCCAGCTCGGACCCCAACGACGAGCAACGCCAGTCGGAGCAAAAATCCGAAGGCGAGAATCAGGACCAACAAAGCCAGGAAATGGTCAACCGCGACGAAAAACGAGAGGCGCTGGAACAATGGCTGCGCCGAGTGCCAGACGAGCCCGGCGGTTTATTACGACGAAAATTCCAGCACGAGACCAAACAAAGACTGCGCGATGGCAACTACGAACACCGGCAGGGAGAAAAAGTATGGTGACCCTGCGCGCAGCGATCGCACTACTGCTGACAGTATTTCTACCCTGCGTCCACGCTGAACTCAGCGTGCGCCTGTCGAGCGACTCAATCGAGGAATTGGAATCCGTCAGGCTGGTGATCCGAGCCCACGATACCCGCCGCGCAGAGGCGTTAGATTTGACTGAATTAGAAAAAAACTTTCATATCATGGGGAACAACACCAGCAGCCAATACCAATACATCAATGGCCAGACCCAGAGCTGGGTGGATTACCAAATCACATTACAGCCAAAAAAAACCGGCAAACTGCCCATACCGCCAATTCGCATCGGCAGCCTCTCGACCCAACCGCTAACATTAGATGTTCAACCGCTGGCTCCAAGCACGCGCCAACAAATTAACGAGTTGGTGTTTTATGAGCAAAACTTTTCCAGCCCCGAGGTTTACGTCCAAGGTCAGATCTCCATGCAGCGAAAGTTATTCTTTTCGAACGGTGTACAACTGTACGGTGGCCAACCTGGAGCACCCAAAATCCCAGATGCCAAAGTAATTACCCTCGGAGAAAATCAAACCACCAACGTCCAGCGCAATGGTCGCAACTACGGAGTTGTCACGCAAAACTATGCCATTTTTCCGGAAGCCAGCGGCACGCTAACCGTTCCAGCAGTGGAAATGACAGCGAGCGTGCGCATCCTCAATAATGGTCGGGTATCGCGTAAGGGCGTACGCGTCGCTACCGAAGAAGAAACAATCACAGTCATGCCGGTGCCTGCAAGTTATCCAAGAGATGCGCCATGGCTGCCTGCAACAAACGTCGCCCTTAGCCAAAGTTTCGAACCAGCCCTGAGCGGGGCTGCAGTTAACGTTGGGGATACGCTCACACAGACGGTCAAAATTACCGTAGAAGGCAATACCGGCGCGAGCGTGCCGCCTCTTTCTTCTTCCATATCAAGTGATGCGTTTCGCGAGTATCCCCAACCCGCTCAGCTGCTAGACAACACCCAAGGTCAAAGCGTCATCGGCCAGCGAATCGAACAGCGCAACCTTATGCCTTTAACCCCAGGCACTCTAAACCTGCCGGCCACGGAGATCGTCTGGTGGGACACCAAAGCTAATCAGGTAAGACGCAGCGCGCTTGCGGCGACAACCTTCGAAACTCTAGGCACTGCGATTAACCCTCAGAAACTTACCACCAACGCACCAGCCGTAGGCTCCGCCCAACTGGCAAACAACATCAACAATGAAACCGAGCATGATATCGAGAGCGCATTTGACAATGCCCTTCCAGCAACACTGAGCCAGGGCTTGCGGTGGTCACTAGTTATTATCGCTATATTCCTGGGAGTAACACTCGCCGTCAAAGGACTAAGAACGGCTCGGGCAACCCGAGGTCGGGCACTGCGTCAATCCAGACGAAAACTGCTAAAGCAAATTAGACGTGCAGATACGTCAGCTATTCAACATTCGCTCAGGCAGTATTTGCAATTGCGCTACGCAATACCCGCAGACAAAGCCATCCGAGCATGGACCGCGGAACAGCCAGAAGCAGAACGTCTCATTGCCTTGCTGAACTACTGGTGTTACAGCCCGGCGCCCGAACTTCACGATCCAGAAGAAATTGTTCGCCTTGCTGAAGAGCTGCTATACACCACAGGCACTCACCGCCAACAACACAATAGAGAACCCCTCCCAGCACTGTATCCTTCCACTTGAGCGCCCTGTGGTTTGCGGGATCTAGGTGCCGCTGGTCGCAGTAGTCGAGGTAGTTGCGGTGGTTGTGGTTGTAGTTGTCGTTGTCGCAGTGGTCGTAGGCGCCGGCACTACTTCCTCTTCCTCGTCCGCCCCGGTGTTTCCGTCGTCGTTTATCTGATCCACGACAACCGCCAGAAGTGCCGCGCCGACGACACCAACTGCTACGGCAGTCCCTACGCCAATACCACCGGCCGCAACAGCACCTGCACCTGCGGCGGCTCCGCCACCGCCGCTTGCAGCAGCTTGAGAGCCTAGCTGAGTCGACTCAGCAAAAACAACAGAACAAACGAATACACTTGCAAAGCTAAACAGCACAAGTACTTGCCTTAACACCACCATCGTAATCTCCAAAACCTTTTGTCAAAGCCTCAACTAATAGTTCTTCGTGACAGAACTATGCTTATAGAGAAACTTGATGGTCACCGAATACAGGTCATACACCTCCAAAGAGAGCGCCATGAGACCTTTGCTGGATTTGTGGTTTGCTTGTTTTGCGCTTCCGCTATGCAAAATATGCAATAGGGCATCCTTTGGCGCGTAACGTTCTATTGAGCGAGCTAATACGCGAGCCAAAATCACCTGCCACTTTAGGAAGCCCCATCCAACACCCGAAGACCACGAAGTCTATCCAAGGCAAATGGTTGCTATAGCAGCAGTACGGCACCAGCAGATTTCGACAGACGGCGGTTTCTTAGGTGCAAACGGCAGTTATTAGCTATTTTTCAGCTAGATAGGCGGCCCCTGCACACGATCATATTAGCGGTATGCGCTCGCATACAGATAATACCTACCTGTTTATATTAGCTTGGCAGGCTTTTACTAACGATCTCGAACAAATCCTTTGAGGGCGCTCGAACGTCATTGGCCACGAGCGATCGCAGCGCAATCTGCATAAGCTCCTGACGCTGGGTATCAAATTTCTTCCATCGAGTAAGAGGCGTGGCCAGACGTGCCGCAATTTGCGGATTCAAAGCATCCACCTCTGCCACCGCTGCTGCAACAAATTGATAGCCACTACCGTCTAATGCGTGCAACTGACGCAAGTTGAGCATGCCAAAAGCACCATAGACGGAACGAACGCGATTGGGATTTTTGAGATCAAAACTTGGATGTGCGACTAAATTCTTGATGCCAGCAATATCCGTAGTCGGACTCTGCGCTTGCAGGTTAAACCATAAATCGATCACTAAGGCCTGCTGCTGCCACTGAGAATAGAAGTCCTGCAGGATCTCTTCGCGCATCGCATGCCCTACTTCTGGCAATCGACACACCAAGGCCATCACCGTGAGCCGATCTGTAAGATTGTCGACGCTGGCATACCGCTGCCGCAACACCGAGTGCAACTCCGCAACCTCACTCTGCGCTGCTAGGCTCCGACACCAATAATTGAAACCGATATTGGCCAGAGCACGATCAGCAATGCTATTTGCATCCACTTGGTGAGGACCTTGCGCAGCATAGGCCTCGTAGAGACTTCGCCATAGCTCGGCAGATTGGGTCGCAACTAGAGCCACTGCAGCGTCCCGAGAATCCAACAGGGCGTGAGCATCGAAGCCACGCAGTTGTTCAAACAAGTAGAGTTCGCTGGGCACCGCCAACATAGTTGCTGCTAACAGCTTCTCATCACTATGTTTGAGAGTCAGCGCCTGCTCCGCAATGCTGCGCACGGCGTCGTGTGGCCGCGCGTCGCTACCAGACTGCTGTACGTCAAAGTGGGACATCCACATGGATTGCAGAGCATCCCAACGCACAAAACCGTCCTGATCATGCCTCGCAAGGAAATCCAACTCCGCTGCGGGCCGCTGGTATTGGACTTTTACCGGCGCAGAAAATTGCCGCAAAAAACTAACGACCGGTTTTTCAGCCAAGCCGCTAAAGGCGATTCGTGTTGTCGACTCGCGTAGATTAACCATCACCGAATGCCGATTATCACGCAGCTCAAACTGCGCATTGGTATCCAGTTGATCAGCGGTTAAAGCAAGATCCTGACCATCCTTATCCAGTAACCCGAGTAGCACCGGCATATGGAATGGCAGTTTTTGCTCTTGGCCTGGTGTTGGCGGACAGGATTGCTCGATGGTCAGCGTTAAGGTCTGATTTTCGTATTGCTCGGCAACTCTTAGGTTAGGTGTGCCCGCCTGTTCATACCAGCGCTTAAATTGCTCAAGATCAACATCTCCGGCATCACTCATGGCACGCATAAAGTCATCCGTTGTCGCAGCTTGGCCGTCATGACGATCGAAGTACAGATCAGTGCCGCGACGAAATTTTTCATCGCCAAGCAAAGTTCGATACATACCCACAACCTCGGCACCTTTTTCATAAATGGTAGTGGTATAGAAGTTCGAAATTTCAATGTACGAGCTTGGGCGTACAGGATGTGCTAACGGGCTCGCATCTTCGGCGAATTGGATCGAACGCAAAAAACCAACATCTTCAATCCGCTTTACCGCCCGAGAGTTCATATCAGCCGAGAACTCGGCATCACGAAAGACCGTAAACCCCTCTTTCAAGCTGAGCTGAAACCAATCTCTGCACGTTACCCGGTTGCCCGACCAGTTATGAAAATACTCATGGGCAACCACTGCTTCGACACGCTGATACGCATCATCAGTCGCGGTGTCTTTTGACGCGAGCACGCAAGAGGTATTGAAAATATTCAGGCCTTTATTTTCCATGGCCCCCATATTGAAATCCTCAACCGCAACAATCATGAAGATGTCCAAGTCATACTCACGACCAAAGCGCTCCTCGTCCCACCGCATCGAGCGCTTTAGCGCATCCATCGCGTAATGACATTGGTCGATGTTGTGTGATTCTGAAAAGATCTTTAACGCCACATCGCGGCCGCTCATGGTGGTGAACTGATCTTCCAGCACAGCAAGATCACCGGCCACCAGCGCAAACAGATAACAGGGTTTAGCGAACGGATCTTCCCAAGTTACTTTTTTCCGCCCATCGGCCATCTGTTCTTCGGCAACCAAATTGCCATTGGACAGTAGATTCGGGTAGCGCACGCCGTCGGCAATAATCGTGGTCCTAAATTTTGCTAGCACATCGGGGCGATCTTGATAGTAGGTGATCTTGCGAAAACCTTGGGCTTCGCATTGCGTACAATACATCTTGCTCGACCGATACAGACCCTCAAGGGCTGTATTTTGTTCCGGATGGATACGCGTCACGATGCGCAATTGATGTTGATCTTGCAGATCCCGAAGAATCAGTTGCTCGTTATCGATCTGAAATTCGTTACTGGACAACAAACGTCCATCAAGTTCCACACTAACCAGTTCCAACTCTTGTCCATCCAACTGCAATACCGAACCCTCAGGCGTCTGGCGTTGAATATCCAAGGTGCTGGTCACTTCAGTGACCCCATCGTGGATATCAAAGATAAGATCAGTGTTCACAGTGCGGTAATCTGGCGCTTGGTAATCGGCTAGCGCTATCGGTTGAGGTAATCCTTGTTGCACGGTTGTTCCTATGAGTTGTCAATAAACGGGCATCGCGCTGAACGCCATCTTTAATGGTTAGAACAGCGACAACTGATCGCTCTGATGAGCTTCCAATACTGAAATCGGTGTCGTTATGCTGAGTTCAACATTGAGTCCAACATGTCTTGCCACATTAAATACACCATGTTGCAGCAAAAGATATTGGCCTTTTATACCAACTAGATTGTCGGCAAGCTCAAGCTTATCTGCATTGAGTTGGTGCTGTCGCGGCGGTGCGTACGCCTGCACAGGATAGGTTAACTGCTGCTCAGTTGCATCCGTTACCCACTGGCAGTCCGCGGCTAACTCTACCGATTGCTGCAAGCGTTGCCGCACCGCTTGCAAGTCAACCGGCACGGGCGCTAGGGCGACCATTTTACGCCATTGCGTACGGTCACTAATCTGCTGCGCAATGGTGGCTTCCAAAATCCCCGCAGCACGGCGGCTCGTCGCCCGGGCAATAACTAGGCCCTGAGTTGCTCCCTGGGAAAGCCAGCGTTGTTGCTGCTTTTGGTCTTGAGTGAGGCCTACCTTTAGACCACCACTATTGGCTAGATACACCACATGGGGCTGCATACAGGTTTGCATACCCCAATCGGGCTCACGGCAGGTCCCTAGAGCAAAGTGACATCGCTGCGGATTTACAAAGCAGGTATCGCATCGCGCTAGAGCGAAAAAGCAGTTACCACAGTAGCCGCCGCGCTGGAGTTTGGTCACCGCCTTTTGGCAATGTCTGCAATGCTTTTGCGGGCGCAGTTTTATGCGTAACCCGCATCCCAGCAGGTCATTCAAATGCACGCATTCCGCGCCTATGGCTAACTCATAGCGCGCATCGCCCACTGTTGGCGGCGCTGTTATACGTAAACCATCGAGTTGACCTGCAATCACCGCTTTGCCCAAGTTGGGTTAAACTTAGGCGCATAATAGCAAAGCGAATTTTATTGAGAGTGATGGAATGCAAGCTGTCGACAAAGAAGTCATAGACCAAGTTCTAGCTTGGTTGCGCAACGGCGACCACTGCTGGCTGGCCACAGTGGTAGAAACCTGGGGCTCTTCGCCACGCCCCATCGGTTCCTTACTGGCCTGCAACAGCGACGGTGTAATGGTGGGTTCGCTATCTGGTGGCTGCGTTGAAGACGACCTCAAAGACAAACTTTTGGCCGGTGAATTGGCAGCCGAGCACCCTCAATTCTTCCGTTACGGGGTTACTGCCGAAGATACCGAAAAATTCGGGTTACCCTGCGGTGGTCATCTCAACATCGTGATCGAACCGCAGCAGCCAGACGCGCAAACAATAGAACAGTTCGATCAGTTGCATCAGGCGTTAAACGAGCGCTGCTGGGTTTTACGTAACGTCGACGTTGCTAAGAATACTGTGCACTTGGCGCCCGCTACTGAGCCTACACCATTAAATTGGTCAGGCGAACATCAGGTGCTGCAGCATACCTACGGCCCTAGCTATCAGTTATTCATTATCGGTGCCGGTATGGTGAGTCAATATCTGGCAGACATGGCAAAGATGCTGGATTATCAAGTGACCGTCTGCGATCCACGAGAGGACCTACTTGAGCAGTTTCCCGTCGATGGGGTCATGAAAGTATGCGATATGCCGGACGATGCGGTCCGCGCCCATGCCGATGATCATGCCACCGCTATCGTGGCAATGACCCACGATCCACGCATTGACGATATGGGCCTGATGGAGGCATTGAATACTCAGGCCTTCTACGTCGGCGCCATGGGCTCCTCTCGCACTTCTGCGAGTCGCCGCGAACGGCTGCTGGCGCTGGATGTCTCGGAACACGCGCTGTCGCGTTTACACGCACCTATAGGCCTGCCCATTGGCAGCAAAACGCCCCCGGAGATCGCTATCGCGGTTCTTGCGGAGATTACAGCTGAACGTAAAACCCAGCACCTCGAAGCTGTCGCGGTAAGTCCATCTATTGAGAAAAGCTCCGCAAGCGCCTGATTTAAATGGCTGCGCTCCCGACCATCGGCTGTGTAATTCTCGGGGCCGGCTTCAGCCGGCGGTTTGGCCGGGATAAGCGCATAGAATTACTGGACCGTGAAACGGTTGCAGCCACTACACTTGCCCGCTACTGCCCGGTCTTTTCAAACGTACGCTTGGTATTACGCCCAGAAGACAACCTCAATCAGCTCGGAATCGATTTACCAAATCATCCAAACTTAGAGATCGTGCGCGCACCGCTAGCGCATCAGGGTATGGGACATTCACTGAGCGCCGGCTTTACTGATCTGGATTGGACTTGGGCCTTCGTTGCACTCCTGGACATGCCTTATGTAGCGCAGAAGACCTTAGCCGGTCTTTTCATCCATGCACAAAACAGCACCGCACCACTGATCCAACCACGCCTGACCGATTCAGGAGACCAGCCTCTAGAGCGAAAGCATGGCCACCCCATTGGCATCCATCGGCAATTATTCCATGAGGTCAGGGCCAGTAGCGGAGATGAAGGTGCGCGACGATTAGTAAAGCATCGGGCCAAGCAAATTGATTACTTTGACTGCAGCGATACCGGGATCATTCAGGACATCGACTATCCCACCGACCTACCCGAATAGGATTATTGCTGAGAGCGTTGCCCGCCAAGGCGACTACCCCAATCCAATTTACTGCGGCAGGATTGATAAAAACTATGACCCGGCGGGTACAGTAATCGCAGTGGCGCCGCGTGCTTTTCAATAACTATCTCGTCGCCGATCTGCAGTTCTACATGGACCTGAGAATCACAGCTCATTTGCGGCTCCGCATCTGAGACATCCAACAGACGTAAGCGCAACACTTTTTCGCCAGGTACCACTAGCGGCCGTGATGTCAGTGTATGCGGGAACATCGGCACAATGACGATCGCATCTAAGCCAGGATGCATGATCGGACCACCCGCTGATAGTGCGTAGGCCGTTGAACCGGTGGGACTGGCGATAATAAGACCGTCCGAGCGCTGGTCGTAGACGTATTCATCGTCTACCCACAGTGCAAACTCCATCATTCGTGCCGGGCTACCCGGATTCACTACCACATCATTGAGGGCGCTCTGCTTGGCGATCACCTGACCCTCGCGGTTTACTGAGGCCTGTAATAAGAAGTGTTCCTCGATCGCGAAGTCACCGCGCAGTATTTGCGCAAATGACACATCGATCTGCTCTGGTGAAACTGCAGCAAGGAAACCCAAACCTCCTCGATTCACACCAACTACCGGGACCCCCGAGGCCGCAAGGTCGCGACCATAGCCAAGCAGGCTACCGTCACCACCTACTACGACCACCAAATCAAGCTGCTCCAGCACAGATTTGTCTACTACGTTATGCGCGCCGTCAGGCAATACTGCCGCCGTATCAGCGTCAACCACGACATCAATGCCCGCCTTTTGCAGGGCCGCTTCAACATTTAAAACGCTGTCGAGTATGGTCTCGGTATGGTGCCGAGCCACTACACCGACACGTCGGAAGCTTATTTTTTCTTGTTGTGAATCCATGTTCTTACTGTTCTAACGGATATACGCGCAGCGCATCCAAAAATTTGTGCCCACCTTACACACGGGGTTTGAGCGCGACAATGCTTGCAATCAAAGCAAATCTGTCTACGCTCCCCAAGCTGATACACGCCAAAGAGCGAATGGAGGGCTTCATGGCTCAGGCTAGCAACCTCATCGACAGCGAACAGCGCTTCGCGCAGATCATTGCCGGATCGGAAAAAGATGAGCTAAAGACGATAAGCGGCCCGGAAGATCTATGGCCACTGATGCGCGAAGAAGCCGAACGCAAGGCTAAAGAAGAGCCCATTCTGGGCAGCTATTTCCACGCCACAATTCTGAATCATCGCACGTTTGGCGATGCATTGAGTTTTCGTCTGGCGAGCAAACTCGACAACCCCATGTTGCCCACAATGTTAATCCGCGACGTCATAGCCGAGGCTACCCATGATGATGCCGAGATTCTCAGCTCTGCGGAAATCGACATCATTGCAACCTATACACGCGACCCTGCCTGCGACGATTTATCCAGTTCGTTTTTATTCTTTAAGGGTTTCCATGCCCTACAGGCGCACCGCATTGCCCATTGGTTGTGGAAAAAAGAACGGCGCACCCTAGCGCAATTTTTTCAAAACCAGATCAGTGTAACTCTGGGCGTGGATCTCCACCCAGCTGCAACCGTAGGTTCAGGCATCATGCTTGATCACGCCACAGGTATTGTTATCGGTGAAACCGCAGTGGTCGAAGATGACGTATCAATCCTGCACTCTGTAACGCTGGGAGGAACCGGTAAAACCAGTGGTGACCGACACCCGAAAATTCGCCGTGGCGTGCTGCTGTCTGCGGGCTGCAAGATCATCGGCAATATCGAGGTGGGGGTTAACGCCAAAGTCGGAGCCGGCAGCGTCGTGCTCAACGATGTGCCGCCTAACGTCACGGTGGCGGGAATCCCGGCAAAAGTTGTAGGCGATCCCCATGATCAGATCCCGGCCCACGATATGGATCATGTCAAAGGATTCGCTGATCTATAAACCTCTACCGAAACGTAACTTTGCTCGAGTTATGATCTGCTGCATCGTGTCCACGCTTTGCGCCCCGGGCAACAAGAATCCACCGCCGAGCACGTAACCTGGTACCCCAACCACACCCAAGTCCGGTGCCCGTTGCAACTGCTGCTGCACCTCCTCTAGGGCAAAGTCGCCGGCGAGCAGCTTGTAGGTCTCTTTGGGGTCTAATCCCACTTGCGCGCCTATACCAGCAAGGGTATCGATATCACCAACGTCCTCGCCATTGCAGAAATAACCGACGAACAGGGCCTCCGCCAACGCGTGCTGACTGTCCTTTAATTCGGCTAACTCCATTAAGCGGTGGGCTAACAGTGTATTTGGCACTCGCCTGATAAGGTCATAGCGCAACTCGAGCCCCTCTTGCTCAGCTTCTTCGCGAATCCGACTGGGCACTCGCCCAGATTCAGCCGCTGCGCCATACCGTCGCTGCATAAAATCCTGACGATCCCAACCCTCGATCGGCGCATGCGGGTATAACTGATAGGGGCGCCACCGCACAGTGACCCCTATGCCTGTTTCTCCATCAAGCGCTTTATCCAAGCGGCGCTTACCAATAAAGCACCACGGGCAGATGACGTCAGAAAAAATTTCAATCGTGAGCATGATTGGACTCCCAAGCCAGAGCATGGACTAAGCGAGAATTAACGAAACCACATAAGGCCTTTTTGCCATTTTTTGGCGAAATAATGCAAGCGCTGGAGAAAATACCCTCCCAGAACCATGCCCATGGCGCCTATCTTTTGGTACGGTTCGTGCTTACTTGTCTGTAAATCAGCAACCTTGCAACTTTTATGATTGTACGCATCTCTCTCGGCATTATCGGTAGCTTGTGCATGATTCTGGGCTTTATTGGTCTCGCGGTTCCGCTAATGCCTGGTTTTATCTTCTTTGCCATCGGCACAATTTGTCTAGCCAGCGCCTCTCCCTTTATGGCCCGACAACTGGCCAAACAGCCCCGGTTAGGCCGGTTCTTATCACGCTTGGAAACAGCGAAAGACCTACCACTAACAACCCGCGCCAAGGTAACGCTGTGGGCTGCGGCGGAGATCTTTGTTGACAAAAACCGCGCTTAACAATGAATCCGTGGCGGTATTAGGGGCATTGGCCTATGACCGCATCGCAACAACCCAAGCTGCCTTCGGCCCCGGCGGACCTGGACTGAATTGCAAAGTCAGCGCAACCACCGAGCATCTAGGCGGCTGCGGCGGCAATTTAGCTATTCACCT
>Ga0160423_10004544_pt1 | contig 11400 bp, 11 predicted proteins | sample CRUFie14St8metaG_FD_108191 | JGI IMG/M metagenome (GOLD analysis project Ga0160423, IMG submission 108191) | Marine microbial communities from the Costa Rica Dome - CRUD Field 142mm St8 metaG | ecosystem: Environmental > Aquatic > Marine > Oceanic > Photic zone | place: Costa Rica: the Eastern... | reverse complement strand
TCATACTCTCTACTGTAAGTAATATCATTAGATGAAACAGTTATTTTTACATCATTTTCATTTAGTTCTACACTATCAATATCTGATCTAGAATCTTCAATAATACCGTTAGAATTATTTTCATTTTTTAAAAATTTTTCCATATCTAAACTGTAATTTTTTTAATATCATTATTTTCTTTGCTGTAGGAAACTTGAGGATGAGTAATCGGTTGATAAATGGCAGAATTTTTGGTACCACCTTCAAAACTTTCAACTTTCAATACTCTTACTCTATTATTAGTTTCTTTTTGAACTATGTTGTTAATATAATTACAAACATATTCTGCAAATTTTTCACATCCAACATCATCAATAACTCTTAGTTGAATTAGATTTTCTTTTTCTAACTTTTTAAAATGAGAAAGTTTAGGGTCATCTGAAGCTACAACAGTGGTATGATCAAACATATATGACATGTGCTCTTTAATTCCATTTCTTTTAAAAGATCCAAAATCACATACCCAGTTTAACTGATCTAATTGACCTATAAATGTAACTTTAAATTTCATAGCATAACCATGCACATACTGGCAATGTGAATGTTTAGCTCTCCATTGCCTGAAGGCTACACTATATCCATCAAATAGTTTTGTGCTTTTGTATTCGTTCATAATAAATTTTTTGACAAAATTAATAAAATTTTACTTGACGTATAATTTTTTTATAAAAAAGTTATACAAACAAAAAAAAATATATATGTTTGCATATTATTAACCAAAAAAACAAAATTATGTTATTAAATGTTGTACAATCTATCGCACCTGACAACTATGTAGCTTTTACTTTTTTTATTGGCTACATTGCGATGCTTGCAGCATCTGTTTTCTTTTTTGTTGAAAGAAACAGCGTGTCTGATAAGTGGAAAATGTCTTTATTAGTATCTGGTTTGATTACAGGTATTGCAGCTGTTCACTACTATTATATGAGAGATTATAATTTAGTGACTGGTGATTCACCTACATTCTTTAGATATGTAGATTGGATACTTACTGTTCCATTAATGTGTGTTGAGTTTTATTTATTAACAAGACTAGCTGGAGCTACAAAGTCATTGTTATGGAAACTGATATTTGCATCAACTTGGATGTTAGTTTGCGGATACATTGGTGAAGCATTTAACGTAGACGGGTCTACTTCACACTCAGTAACTTGGGGTGTTTTATCAACACTTGGATATTTATACATCTTACATTCTGTATGGATGGGAGAAGTTGCAGGACTTGCAGATTCAAGTGGCTCAGAAGTTGTTAAGAAAGGTGTTAGATACCTTGCATGGTTCGTACTAGTTGGATGGGCAATCTATCCTGTAGGATACATGTGTATGGATGGCGGATGGCTAAATGGAATATTTGAGGCTAGTACGCTAGACATCTGGTATAACATTGCTGATGCAATCAACAAAATTGGTTTCGGTTTAGTTGTATATACTATTGCAATCTCTGAATCCAACAAAGAATTAGCTAAATAATTAGTTTAAATAACATTATAAGGAGCAGTTTATCTGCTCCTTTTTTTTTACATGAATAAATTTTCATTTTTATATCTAATAACCTGCTATTTTTTAGCATCAATTTTTACATTAAATAACCATATTGATATTAGTCATCAGATTATTGGTTCATTATTTCTAATTACTATCTTTGGAATACCACATGGTGCTATAGATAATATCATATTAAAATCAGATATAAAAATTTCTAATTTAAGGTTTTATTCTTTATATATCTCTTGCATATTACTTTATATAATTACATGGTTTGTTTCACCAGTCATTTCATTCTATTTATTTCTAATAATATCTTCATATCATTTTGGTGAATCTCAATTAGCCAATTATAAAATTTCAAACAATAACAAAAAACTCATATACTTAATCTGGGGAACTGCTTTAATGTCAACTCTATTTTACTATAATGAAATTGAATTGATAAATTTGTTTTCGTTATTTGAGGATACGGAAAATTTAAACTCTTTGTTCTATAATAACTATTTTAAAATTGTTTTTTACGTAAGTAATATTTTAATTTTTATGTCTTTAATTTTCTTGCAACTTAAAAATCAAATTAAAGCAAGCGTATTTAGAAATGAGTTGTTTCAGTTATTTCTATTACATCTTACTTTTTATCTTTTTCCTGTAATAATTAGCTTTACTCTATATTTTGTTTTTTTACATTCCTTGAAAGTTTTATCTCAAGAATTCAATTACTTAAACATTATATACAAAAAATTAAGTATTTCAAAATTTATAATTTTACTAACACCCCACACTCTTTTATCACTTGCTTTTTTAGCTATTTTCATTTACTTATCGCAGAATAACATTATCAATATTTCAATTTTACTTTTAACTATTATTGGAATTTCAGTTATAACACTTCCACATTCAATTGTTATGACAAAATTTTATGAAAAATTTAAATAAACATGCTTTTTCAAATTAATACTGAAGATATTGAGCTTAAAAAAATAATCAAAGAAAAATGTGGAAAAAGCTTTTCAATTTTTCAGAGAATTAGAGACAATAATTTTGGTTCACAAAGATACAAACTGCTAAAAATATCGCCAGATCACGAAAAAATTGATTTAGATAACTTTAACGATAATGTTTTTTTAAATTTTGATTTAAGGCTAAAAGGTATAGTATATTATTTCAGGTTCAAAAATTCAGAATATGTAGAATTTTGCCCCTATTATAAACTAACATTTCAATCAAGCGACAATCAATTTGTTATTCAGACAGATTACTACACATATACATTTAAAATCTATAACAAAAAAAAACATAAAAAATTTCTTACTCAATTATATAATTTCAAAGTAAAAAGTCATGAAAAGACCTTGGAATAGGACTAATTTAAATATTTACAGCTTAGCAACATACAACAAAAAAGAAATCAACATGAACATATGTACATATGTTTCAGTAGTTAATATGGATCCAAAATTATACATGATTTCAATTGACTATAATACTTTAACTTATCAAAACTTGAATAAAAAAAACACTTCTTTTATACTCCAATGTTTGAGTATTGATAATATAAATATTGTTGCATATTTAGGTAAAAAGTCAGGGAAAAAATTTGACAAACTAAAATACTTATCAAAAAATGACTTATTATCAAATTGGAAAAATTATCCAATATTAAAAAAAACGTGTTTTGTAATTGAGTTATATAATCCAAAAAAAGTTTATGAAATGCAGGACCACTGTATGTTTGTTTTTCAAATGAAAAGTTTTAAAAATTTTGACAACAGATTCTTGCATTTCAGCGATTTAATCAGTAATAAAATTATATTATGACAACAAATTACAATGAAATTATTAATAAACTTGATACAATTAATCCCATAAGATATGCAAAAGATAGAAATTTTATTAATGGATCTGTCACTAAATTATCCCCTTATATTTCAAGAGGGATAATATCAACAAAATCTGTATTTGATTTTTTACTTGAAAAAGGCTATTCCTTAAAATCAATCCAAAAATTTGTTCAAGAATTAGTATGGAGAGAATTTTGGCAAATGACATGGATTGATAAAAATATAAATGAGGATTTAAGAACAAAACAAAAAGATTATAAAAATATTGGTGTTCCTAAAAAAGTCAATGATTTTGATACCGGAATAAATGCAATTGACAATTCAATAAAGTTATTATATAACACTGGATACATGCACAATCATTTAAGAATGTATGTTGCAAGCCTAGTAACTAACATTGGAAAATATCATTGGAAAAAACCTGCTAAATGGATGTATTACCATCTTTTGGATGCAGATTGGGGGTCTAATGCACTAAGCTGGCAGTGGGTATGTGGCTCCAACAGTAGCAAAAAATATTATGCTAACCAAGATAATATTAATAGATTTACAAATAGTAATCAAAAAAATACAATCTTAGATAAAAGCTACGATGAACTAATTAACTATAAATGTGAAGGGATTTTTGAAGAAAAAGCAAACTTAAATCTAAAAGTAAATTATCCAAAGTCTGATATATTTACAAATCAAAATGAAAAACCTATTTGTATTTATAATTATTACAATTTAGACACGAAATGGCGTCAAGAATTGGATGCAAATAGAATTTTATTAATTGAGCCAAGTATTTTTAACAAATATCCTATAGGAGACAATTCAATGAAATTTATGCTTGATTTATCTAAAAACATTAAAAATATAATAATATTCGTTGGAGAATTTTCCGATTTGCCAATAAAAGGTTCCGACGTATACTTTAAAGAGCATCCATTAAACTATAACTACATAGGTACAAAAGATGATAGAGATTGGATTTTTAAGCCTGAACATAGTTTCTCATCATTTTTTAAGCACTGGAACTACGTACTAAATAAATTGGCTTACTAATTACTTAATTACTTCTATTATATCTCCTGACAAACTAAATAAATTTAGCTCTAGTATTTTTGTATCAAAAATAGTTTGATTTAATTTAGTTTTAGTCTTTGAAAATTCTAATTGGGCTAATCTAAATTCATTACGATCGATAAAGCCTTCAAAATACTGAATACTTGCCCTATCAAAATATTTTTTTGCAGTATTTACATTTTTCTCTTCAATATCTATTAGCTCAAGGTTATTCTTGTATTTGTAATATAAATTATAAAGTTCTTTTATAACTTCTTGTTGTACTGCCTCTAATCTTAACTTATTATTTTCAACTTCAATTTTTGCATTTTGAAAAGCCTTTCTTTTTGAAAAGCCATCAAATATTGGCCATGTAAAATTTAAATTTCCAGTAAATCCAAGATTTGATTGATTTAGTATTAAACTAGTATTACTTTCATTGTGAGTATATCCATACTGAGCACTTAATCCTATTCTAGGTAAAAAAGAACTGTTATTAATTTTTTTATTGTTTTTGGCTATTTCTAACCTATAATTTTGTGCTAACACTAATTTGTTTTGTTTAATTTTTGATAGTAAATCATCAATTTTAATTTCTCTAAAAAATATTTCATCAACTTCAACTAAAAAATCTAAGCTAATATCTCTATTTAATGTTTGATTTAGTGAGTTTTTAGAACTTGTTAATTGAACTATTAATCTTTTAAAATCAATACTATCATTATAAAGATCTAGTTCCGCATCTAATAAGTCAAGTTTTGACACATTTCCAAATTCATGCTGTATTTTTATTTTTTCAAATCTTTTAGAGGAAATTGATATTAGCTCTTGAAGTATATCTTTTTGTTCCTGAAGATAAAAAACATCATAAAACTGTTTTGATAGTTTCAAAATCACATTTTCTATCTCAATTTTAGTTTCTAATGTTTGGAGTTCGTTTAGCTTTTTATTGTTCTGATAGGCATAAATAGAAGCTAAACCATTAAAAATATTATATTGTACCTCAACTCCAGAATTTATGTTTGAAGATTCAGATTCTACATCATTAATTGATGGAAAATCATCAGTTGCAAATTCTAAACTACTTTCTCCTTTATTAGCACCTGCGGCAGCATTAATATTTATTTTAGGCAATAGACCCGAAGTACCAATGTTATTTAAATTTTTAGCTTGTTTTTCTTTGTTAAGTTTAATTTTAATATCAATATTTTCTTTTAGTGCTATTTCTAATGCAGTATTTAATTTTAAAATATCTTGAGAATAAATAGATAGAGGAAAGAAGAAAACTAAAAAAAGATAATATTTCATAGCACTAAATAGTTTCATATTTTATTTCTTTAACAGCTGGCTCTCTTTGCTCCTTATTTAATTTATTTCCAGTAAAAATCCATTCTCTATAAAAACGAATTTTATTTATAATTTTTAATTGGGCAGGAAGAAAAATAAGAGTTAGAAAAGTTGCTAAAACTAGACCATATGCTATAGCTATAGCCATAGGAATTAAAAATTGAGCTTGTAATTCCTTTTCAAATATTAATGGAGCTAATCCTACAATTGTAGTTAATGAAGTTAAAATAATTGGACGAAATCTTGATGATCCTGTTAAAATCAGTGCATCTTCAAACTTTATTCCAGACTTTAAATTTTTATTAAACTTACTAATAAAAACAAGAGCATCATTAACAAGTATTCCAATTAAAGCGATCATTCCGAACCATGAAAACATAGAAAGCTGGAAATCATGAACAAAGTGTCCCCAACCTACTCCAATAAAACCAAATGGTATTAAAGTAAATACTGCAAACGTTTGCAATATACTTCTAAATGTAAATAAAATTATTGTTAACATTAAAATTAGTACGATAGGACCTGATTTTTTAACAGAACCACCCGTTTCTTTTTGTGATCTAATTTGACCTTCAACAGAGTGTTTAATTGAGGGATAAACAGTTTTAATTTCGGAAAAAATAAACTCTTCAATATTATCTGTAATTGAAATTGGATTATCAATCTTTGGATTTAATAAATCTGCATCGATTTGAACAGATCTCTTACCATTTAAATGATCTATACTTATTAAATCTCTTTCAATATTCAAATTAACTAAATCTCCAAGTCTATAACTATTGTCAAAGTGAATAATTCTCATATTTTCCAAATCATAAATGGAATTTCTATCACGATTATCGTATCTAATCCATAGTTTAACTTCATCAGTGCCTAATTGGAGTCTCTGCGATTCAAATCCATAAAAACTACTCCTAATCTTACTTAATATTTCTAAAGACGATAAATTTAGCTGATAAGCTTTTGATTTAAGTGTTAATTTTATTTCCTTTAGACCCTTCTGATCACTACTTTCAATATTTTTCAAAACATTTAAATTCTGCATATATTGTTTTAATCTATTAATTGCATCAAGTAATTCATCATTATCATCAGAAAAAAGAGCAATACTAATTGCCTTTCCGAATGGGGATGCAATATCAAAAGTAAGCGATTCTGAAGTTGGTATTTCGCCAACAGCCTCTTTAAAAAAATTTGCTATTTCAGATGTTCCAATGGATCTTTCTTCAGATGGGACTATAATTATATTTAATGATCCTTTTTCACTGCTTTGTGAAGTTGATGGCGTCCACTGATCAGCTGCTTGTATATTTCCAATAGTCTTTTCAATATCTTTGATAAGTGATACATTGTTATTGTATTTACTACTAATCTCTTTATTTTTGTCGATTATTTTTTTTTCGATAAAATCAATCCATTTACTTGTCTTTTCTTCACTTGATCCTGCTTGAAATTTTAAATTTATTAAAATATTATCTCCTTCAATATTTGGAAAAACAGTTGATTTAATTAATCCAGCACTTAAAGCGCTAATTGTAATAACTAGTGAACTTATAAACACAAGAATAACTGTAACAGGATTTTTGATACTATACTTTAAAAACGGCAAATAATATTTATTTTTAAGATTATCTAAAAATAATGTGGTCTTATTTATTGTTGCTTCAACATACTTATTTGGCTTTTGACCTTTAAGTGCCCTAGAATGAGCTATATGCGATGGCAATATAATTATCCCTTCAATTAAAGAAAAAAGTAATGTACCTATAACAACAAAACCCATTTCAGGGAAAAAATCACCCAGCATTCCATCAAGCATAAAAAATAATGAAAAAGCAACTATAGTTGTAAGTATAGCTGAAGTTACTGCAGGTAAAACTTCTAATGTACCATTTACAGCGGCTTTAAATGGCCCCTCTCCTTTCTCAAATCTTTGGAATATATTTTCAGCAATTACAATTCCATCATCAACTAATATACCAATTACAATAATCATACCAAACAAGGATATAACATTTAATGTTATACCATAGAAAGATGCTAAAATAAACATACCTGCAAATGATATTGGTATTGCAACAGCTACCCATCCAGCTAAACTTGGATGTAAAAATAAAGTCAAAATGATCATTACTAAAACAAATCCAATAATTCCATTTTTAGTTAATAGAGAAATTCTTTGCTCAATAATTACAGAATCATCTTGAATAATACTAGCTTTAACATCAGGACTCATCGTATTAAAACTATCAATATACTCTCTTGTTAAGCTAGCAACTATACTGATATCTTCATTGTTAGTATTAAAAACTTTTATAACTACACAAGAAGTATCATTAAAGAATTTTTTATTTGGAATATCTTGCCAAATGATGTTAACATCAGCTACGTCCTTAATTCTAACTATTTTATTATTATCATTTTTAATAACTATTTCTGCTATTTCTAAAGATGAATATCTTTTATTGTTACTTCTAATCTGAAAATTTTCAGTACTAGTTTTAATTTTTCCAGCAGTAATATCAATGTTTTCTGACTTTATAGCATTATTAATTTCATTTAAAGTAATATTATATTTTTTTACGTCATTATCTCTAACACTTATCTCAATTTCTCTATTTACAAAACCAGAAAGACTAACTTTAGATATTCCATTCATTTCTTTTAAATCATCCTCAATCTTTTCAGAAATATTTTTTAATTGTAGTAAACTTACATCTCCACTAATTGCAAATGAAATAGCAGGATTTAAATTTTCCATTAAATTTATTGAGGGAGATTCCATATTAGCTGGAAATGAATTAATTCTATCAACAGAGTTTTTAATATCTTGCAATACAACCTGATTATCTGCATTATTTTCTATTTCTACAATTACATTACTTGTGTTTTCTGTTGACTTAGACGTTACTCTTTTCACTCCAGTTATACCATCAATATTATCTTCAATTTTAAGAGTCACCATTTGCTCCATTTCCAAAGGTGATGCACCAGGATCTACTGATTGAATAGTTATAATTTTTGATGTTCTTTCTGGAAAAAAAGTTTTTCTTAAATTAAATAAACCCATACATCCAAAAACAATAATAAGAAGCATTATTACATTAGCTGCAACAGGATACTTTATGAAATATTTAATGAAACTTTTCATTATTATTTTGTTCTTACATGCATACCTTCATAAGAATCTTTGACTGACTCTGCAAGCATTACATCGTTATTTTTTAAACCCTTTATAATAGCTTTGTTTTCAATAATTTGCAGAATTTCAACTTTCTTTTTAACTAATTTTTCATCTTTTATCAAATATAAATAGTTGCCATCTAACAAACTTCGATCAATTAACATGCAGTTCTTAACAGATCCAATTATGACATAGCCATCAACAAACATTCCATTAAAAAATTTATCTCCATCAACCTCTATGAAAACACTCATGTTTTGAGAGTTAGAATTTAAAGTTTTATTAACCCTAGAAACATACCCAAAATCATTATCAACCAACTCATCAGATTTGATAAAAACTTTCATTTTAGGTTTAATCAATAATGCATTTTCTAAACTTACACTTGATTCAAATTCCAAATATTTAGGTTGATAAAAAACACCTATTTTTTGTCCAAACACTACTGCAGTACCACTTTTGATACTTACACCACTTAAAACTCCATCAAAATTTGCTATGAAAACATGTTTTGATATCCTATCTTCTATTGATTTAACTGTAAAATATGATGAGTAAAAATTTTTGCCTGTTAAGTAGTTTTTTAATTTTTCATTACTAATTGATGGTATATCAGGCAAATTTGACTTAAAGCTAATTTTTTTCATAAAATTATACCATTTAGAATAATCATCAGGATAATCAAATTTAATTTCAGATACCAGTTTTGATACTTGATTTAGTAAAATACTTTTTTGACTATTTAAATTGTTTTTAAACTCATCATAATTAACATACCCAAGAGTATCTCCCTTCAAAAAACTTATACCACTTTTAAAATTATTTCCAATAAAAATCCCATTAACTTCACTAACAATATTGTTTTGATTCACTGATTGTAACTTTCCATATACAGGAACACGCATTTCATTATCTTCTAAAGCTACGATTTTTTGATTAACTAGCTTAATGGACTTTGTTAGTTTATTTATAGAAGTTTCTTGTTTAAAACTAGAAATTAATTTAACAAACAAAAAAGTGACTAAAAAAATAAATAAATATCGTATTACAATTCTTGTATAATCTTTCATAAAATATTTGATTAAATATGAATTGCAAAAATAGTGTATTTGCTCTAGTTAAACAACTAAAAAAAAAAAACAAATAATGAAGAAATATTTGTTTAAATATTCAAAAAAAGAAAATATTTGCTACTTAAATGTCCCCAATCTTGAAGTAACTCTAACTGTTGTAATTGAATTAATTAAACAAATACCTAAAACTGGACATATTACTTTCTTTTCAGTTTGTGGATAAAAAATAAAATCTGTTCCAGGATTATTATCCATTAGATTGTAAAATGCATAGCTTGTAGTACGATCCGCAAGGTATTGACCAACAACAGGTATACTAGTTGCACTAATGACACCGTTATTCATTTCATCAACAAAACCAGTTTTATTTGTAAATAATCTAGCAAAATCAATATTTAAGATTTTAACTGAAGTTGCTTCAGCTGTTTCTTGCTCAGTTAAATCAAAATCACTTCTGTTTAATTCTACATGTGACATTGGTTGCTTAACAGTTTTGTGAACTGATGTACAACTAAAAAATAATAAGGAGATAAAAATTGGTAAGTATTTCATGTTTTTTTTTCGCAATATATAAAAATTAATGATTAGTTTGATTTTTAGATTTAAATCTTTTACAATTGCTTGTCTGTGAGTGTTTTGTTTTTCTACCAACTACTCTTTTCCTCCATATTAAATATGTTTTTGTTTTTAATGAGGACCTAAGAATGTATTTAACATTTTTTTCATTAATACCAAATTGTTTTTGAATTGCGTCGAAAGGAGTTCTATCTTCCCAAGCCATTTCAATAATCCTATCAATTTGATGTTTAGATAAGATATTTTTAAAATTTTTCAAATTATATTATTAGATTTTAGTTTTTTCCAAGATATCTAAAATTTTTTGGGCTTCAGCTTCTAACCTATCACTCTCTTTCCTATTAATTTTAGACATTTTAAATGCCTTTTCTTTTAGTTGTTGATATTTTACTTGCAATTTTTCTTTTTCTGACTTTTTCTTAAATATTCCAAACATAAATTAAATTTTAAAATTATTGAATACAAATCTCGTCTATAATTAAATTGAATTCTTCTTCCTTATCATTAGCAATTAAGATTGAAATTTGCTGTATTTGTTTAGCTGAAAAATTACTGAAATTCAGTCTTTGACCTCTAAATGAAGGATACATTGACGCAAGGTCAACTGAAACTGATTCCCAATTTCCTGAAGTAGGAAAACTATAAACATAAGAATAGTAATCAAATCTGTTTTTTTTAATTCTCAGCTGATAATTTTTCCCATCACCTTTTACTCTTAAGACAATGCTTTTTTTGTTATATAAATTGACACCTGAAAGTTGTCTTCTTATTGATGCAAAACCTCCGTTATTTTTAAGAGAAACAT
>Ga0160423_10004543_pt1 | contig 11401 bp, 15 predicted proteins | sample CRUFie14St8metaG_FD_108191 | JGI IMG/M metagenome (GOLD analysis project Ga0160423, IMG submission 108191) | Marine microbial communities from the Costa Rica Dome - CRUD Field 142mm St8 metaG | ecosystem: Environmental > Aquatic > Marine > Oceanic > Photic zone | place: Costa Rica: the Eastern... | reverse complement strand
TTGAGTTTGACTTTGACGGTTATCACTTGCGTTTACTTTGTGATCAGATTGACTATCCGTTAACTGAAGAATCAGCTCATAAGCAGCTTGCTAAACAATACTTTAATAAACAAGAAATAACTGATGAAGAATACAATAAAGCCAAACAGATTAACTTTCATGCAATTTACGGAAAAATACCAGAGAAATACGCTTTTCTCGAAGTGTTTACAAAAATCGATGAATTCATTAAAGGACTTTGGTCCGAATACGAAACTAAAGGAAGAGTCTTGGCGCCAATTAGTAATAAGCCGTTCACTAAGACGTTAAAAGATATGAATCCTCAAAAGTTAATGAACTATGTAATGCAATCGTTGGAGACTTCGAGAAATATTCTTATCTTAAAAGATATATTAGATTACCTTAAAGATAAACAAACTAATGTAGTCTTGTATACTTACGATGCTCTTTTATTTGACTTTAGTAAGAATGATGGTAAGCAGACGTTGGAAGAAATTAAAGAAATTTTAGAGTCTGGAAATAAATATCCAGTAAAGCATAAATTTTCTGATAACTTAGTTTTAGATTAGTAACTCATATTTATAATAGAATGAATATCATTCATAACCAAATTAGTTTCGACTACGATTTTGACCCAATAGGATTATACGAAGATATGAGTAACAAATTATTCTGTACTTTTACTACAGAAGACGAATTAGATAACATCCTGGAGGTTATTAAAGACAAGTATAAAATTATTTACAATAAAATTTTTGTACTTTACTCCAAAAGCCAAGATGAATACATATTGACATACAATGTCGATTTTGGTAATGTATCTAATTTTCTTCCTAACACGATTCTTGTTCACAGGAAAAAAGGATCTAATACATTATATACAATTAATGCTCTTAATACATTAATTAAAGAACTAAATGGAGGTGTACTAGATACTACCTATAGGATCAACTGGCCTGATTATAGAAACTGTATACTACTTACTAAAGGCTCTGAACTTAAAAGAGTTAATACGAAACTTTTTCGTATAGAAGAGTTGGATCGTTAAGATCTTTTTCTTATATTATTAAAATAAACGTTATAAATTAAATTAGTTATATGGACTTAAATGCTATCCGCGCAAAACTTGATGCGTTAAACAACAACGGTCAGGAAAGAGAAAAAACTGACTACACCAAAATATTTTGGAAACCTGAATTAGGAAAGCAAACAGTACGATTAGTACCATCTGCTTTCGATCCTGCAATGCCTTTCAAAGAACTTAAATTTCACTATGGAGTTGGAGATAGACCTATGATCGCATTGTCGAACTTCGGTAAACAAGACCCTATCGAAGAATTTGTAAACGAGTTAAAGAAAACATCTGATAAAGATAACTGGTCTTTAGCTGGTAAACTAACTCCTAAAACTAGAATCTTTGCTCCTGTTGTAGTAAGAGGACAAGAAGATCAAGGAGTAAGGTTATGGGGCTTTGGTATTACTATATACAAAGCTTTACTTGCACTTATAGCTGACGAAGATATAGGTGATATTACTGATGTTATTAACGGATGGGACTTAGTTGTAGAACAAGTACAAGGTAATCCTTATCCTCAAACTACAGTAAGAATTAAACCTAAGCAAACTGCATTATCAGATAATAATGATTTAGTTGATACATGGATTAAGAATCAACCTGACCCTATGGAGGTTCATAAACCATTGCAGTATGACTTTGTTAAAAAGCAACTACAAAAGTACTTAGACCCTACAGCTACTGTTGAAGAAGATCTACCTGCTGCCGGTGCTGAACCTGCCACTCCTGCTAAATCTGACTTTACGTTAGAAACTGCAACTGCTGGTAATGGAGACACTGTAAGTAAGTTTGATGATCTATTTAATGAATAATGGCTAAAAAGAAAGAAGTACAAGCTAAAGCGACTGAATCAGTACGTAAGTCGTTTAATTTATCGAATTTTAAAAAGAAGAAAGGTTTTTCTAATGCTTCTGTTAAGTTTAAAGAGCAGGGATGGATTCCTCTATCTAAAGCCTTTCAAGATATTACCTCACTGCCCGGTATACCTACCGGACATATCACTCTCTTGCGTGGACATAGTGATACGGGCAAAACTACTGCCCTAATAGAAGCTGCGGTGAATGCTCAAAAGCTGGGCATTCTCCCGGTTTTTATTATCACCGAGATGAAATGGTCTTGGGAACACGCTAAAGAGATGGGATTAGAAGTAGAAGAGGTAAGAGATGAGAATGGTACAGTAACTGATTATGAAGGACATTTCCTTTATTCAGATAGAGGTACTCTTAATACTATTGAAGATGTAGCAGTTTATATTGCTGATCTTATGGACGAACAAGCTAAAGGTAATCTACCTTATGATATGTGTTTCTTCTGGGATAGTATTGGCTCAGTACCTTGTGACCTTTCAGTACGTTCTAATAAGAATAATAATGAATGGAATGCAGGTGCTATGTCTACTCAATTCGGTAATAATTTAAATCAAAAGATATTATTATCTCGTAAGGAAAATTCTCCTTATACTAATACGTTAGTAGCTATCAACAAAGTATGGACTATGAAGCCTGAATCACCGATGGGACAACCTAAATTACAAAATAAAGGAGGTATGTCTATGTGGTACGATTCTACTTTAGTAGTTACTTTTGGTAATATTACTAACCCAGGTACGTCTAAGATTAAAGCTATCAAAGCAGGTATGCAGGTAGAGTTTGCTAAACGTACTAATGTACAAGTAGAAAAGAACCATATTGGTGGAGTTCAGTCTAGAGGTAGAATAGTAATGACTCCTCATGGTTTTATACCTGATGATAAAAGAGCTATAGATAGATATAAAGATGATCATAAAGATCACTGGCTAAAATTAGTTGGCTCAGTTGATTTTGATCTGATCGAAGAAGGAGACTTGGAAGAAACTCCTATCACTCCGAATATCTTAGATTAGTGAAGCATTCAGATATCTTTAAAAATTTAAAGGAAACCCCCCCTCGTGCGTTGAACGATCATATAATGTTAGTTGACGGGATGAATACGTTGATTAGATCGTTCTCGCTCTTGAAAGCGATGAATCCGACTGGAACACATATTGGTGGAATGGTTGGGTTCCTTCGCTCTCTTGGATATGTCACCCGTATATTCGATCCTACTAGAGTTATAATAGTATGGGACGGAAAGGGTGGATCCGGTAACCGACAAAATATTGACCCTAACTATAAAGCTCAAAGAGCTACATCTAGAATTACTCACTGGGGTCTATATGATACTAAAGAAGAAGAAACTGAAGCTCTTATAGGTCAATTATTCAGAACCCAAGACTATTTAGATTGCTTACCAGTACATCAGATAGTCATGGAAAAGTTAGAAGCTGATGATATTATGGCATGGATTGCTAAAAAGGCTTCTGACTCTAACGTCAAAAAATGTACTATAGTTTCTTCGGATAAAGATTTCCTTCAGTTAATTGATAGTACTATTCAGGTCTATGCTCCTGTTAAAAAGAAAACTTTTACAAAGGATAATATTTTTGACGAACTTAAAGTATTACCAGAGAATTACAACGTAGTAAAAGCGTTATTAGGAGATAATTCAGATAATTTACAAGGAGTAAAAGGATTAGGAATAAAAACCTTAGTATCAGAATTTCCTAAATTATTAAGTGAAGAAGTTAACCTTGATTATATTTTTAAAGTATCAGAAGAAAAATTAGAAGGTAAGAAAATTTTTGCTAAAATTATTCATAATTGGGATAAAGTAGAAACTAACTTTAAATTAATGGACTTACATAAATCAAGCTTAGATGATAAAGAAAAGCAATATATTAATGAAGTCCTTAAACAACCAGTACCCGATCTACAATCAGGAGCATTTCTTCATTTATTAGATCAAGATAAAATAGAAGGTATTACTAAAAATACTGATGGATGGTTACAAAATTTTAGAAGATTAACAACAGTATTATGATTAAGTTTTTAAAAAAATTAGGAGATATAGTAGACCCAAACTACTGGGCTGAAAAAATTGGTGAAAAGTCTGGATTATTTGAGTGGGCGAAGAAATCCCCGCTACGTAAATGGGCATTATCACTAACAGGTTGGAAATGGTGGTTCTATCAAATAGTAGTATGCGGTATAGTATTCTTATTTATGGAATGGCTATTAAATAAAATAGGTATGACTATGTTACCTTGGAAATAATGATTAAAGGAGTTATAGCAGGAAATTTTGACGTAATACATCCAGGTTATATTGAGATGTTAGAAGAAATAAAAAAGAATTGTACTGTTTTAGTTATATTACTCCATACTGATCCTTCAATAGAAAGACCCCATAAACTTAAACCAATACTTTCTTCGGAAGAAAGAAAAAAAATGCTTCTGTCTATTAAGTATGTAGATGATGTTATAAGATATACTTATGAAGAACAGTTATACGATTTATTAAAAGTAGGTGAATTTAATGTAAGATTTTTAGGTGATGACTATAGAAATAAACCTTTTACTGGTGATGATTTAAAAATACCAATTCACTATCTTAATAGAGATCACGGTTGGAGCACAACCAAATTTAAAAAGTTAATATCAGAAAGTTATGAAAAAAGCAATAATAGTTAGCGGGTACTTTAATCCGTTACATAAAGGACATTTAGAGTTATTTAAAAAAGCAAAAGAGGTAGGAGATATACTTATAGTTTTAGTTAATAACGATATACAGAGAGAATTAAAAGGTTCTAAGTTTTTTCAAGATCAAGATGAAAGAATAGAAATAATTAGAGCTTTAAGCATAGTCGATATGGCATGGATATCAGTTGATAAAGATTTGACTCAAAATAAAACTTTAAAAGCAATGGTAGATAAATTTTTAGGTACTATGAAACTTGCATTTGCTAACGGCGGGGATCAAACAAATGATACTATCCCAGAAAAGGATATTTGTAATACATTCGACATTGAATTAATTGATGGTTTAGGAGATAAAATTCAATCATCTAGTTGGCTATTAGAAAAAAAGTAATTATATTAAATCAAAGGTTATAAATGACGCTAAAGAGTTTACAGCAGTACGGTAAAGGTTTTCAACTAAAAGTTTTAGGATCCCTGTTAACGGATAAAAAATTTCTTTTAAACGTTAGAGATGTATTACACGATCATTATTTTGACGCAGATTCTCATAAATGGATAATTAAGCAAATATGTGAATACTTTGATAAGTATCATACTAATATTACTATGGATGTTCTTAAAGTAGAGCTCCAAAAAGTAGAAAATGAAGTACTTCAAGTAGCTCTTAAAGAAGAACTTAGAAACTCTTATCAAGCTACTCAAGATGACCTTGAATACGTACAGGAAGAGTTTCAAACTTTCTGTAAGAATCAAGAAATGAAAAACGCTATACTTAATTCAGCTGATCTACTTAAAGAAGGAGATTTCGATGGTATTAGAAATATGGTAGAGAAAGCTATGAAAGCTGGTATGGATAAAAATATTGGTCATGAATATAATAAAGATGTTGAAACTAGGTATAGAGTTGATTACCGTCCTACTATTCCTTCACCTTGGCCTATTCTTAATAGTGGAATTCAAGGTGGATTTGGACCTGGTGACCTTGCTATTATGTTTGGCAATCCTGGTGGTGGTAAATCTTGGACTATGGTTGCTATTGCTGCTCATGCCGTTAGCCTTGGCTATAAAGTTAATTACTATACGCTCGAACTCGGAGAGGATTATGTGGGTAAACGATTTGATTGCTACTTTACAGGACATTCTATTGATGAGGTTAATAAACACCGTAAGGAAGTTCAAGCGTACATAGATAGTTTAAAAGGTAAATTGATAGTTAAAGAATATGCTCCTAAATCTGCAACAGTAGGCACTGTAAGATCTCATATTCAGAAGTGTATAGATATGGAACATAAACCAGATTTAGTAATAATCGATTATGTAGATTATTTAAGAGCACCTTCTAAGGGTAAATTCTCTGAACGTAAAGATGAAATTGATGATGTATTTATTGCAACTAAAGGATTAGCTAAAGAACTCAAAATTCCTATTCTAACACCTTCTCAGGTAAATAGAATGGGAGCTAGAGATAATGTAATCGAAGGAGATAAAGCTGCCGGTAGTTATGATAAGATGATGGTAGCTGATATTTGTTTATCTTTGTCACGTCAGAAAGAGGATAAAGTACTTGGTACCGGTAGAGTTCACGTTATGAAAAATAGATATGGTCAAGATGGTATGACATATAATGTTAAGATGGATACTAATAATGGACATATAGAATTTTTAGAGAAAGCTTCTCTTACAGAACACATACCAGAACAGCCTAACAAGCCTGTTTATAACCTAGATGCTGGCACAATGGAAAAATTAAAATTTAATTAAAACTTTTTTAGCAGAATAGTGAATATATATCATATTTATAAAATGCCCGAAGGAATTATCCAACGGGTCTTTCTGTCTAAAACACCTAAAAATATATAAAGATATATGAGTTTACTTGATGAAAGGGTTGTGTATAAGCCCTTCGAATATCCCAAAGCATTTGATTACTGGTTAAAACAACAACAAGCACATTGGCTTCATACAGAAGTACCGATGGCTCAAGATGTTACTGACTGGAAATCTAATATGAAAGACCATGAAAAAAACGTAGTAGGTCAAATTTTGAAAGGATTTGCACAAACTGAAACTATAGTAAACGATTATTGGTCTACTTTAGTTACTAAATGGTTCAGAAAGCCGGAAGTTATAATGATGGGGACTACATTAGGATCAAGTGAAACTATTCATGCTGAAGCTTATTCATTATTAAACGAACAGTTAGGTTTAGATAACTTTGCTGAATTTATGGAAGATGAAGCTACTATGGCTAAAATAGAAGCGTTAATGAATGTAAGAGATAATCATGACGGTACTCCTAACTGGCATGAAAGAGCTAAATCATTAGCTATATTTTCAGCATTTACAGAAGGTGTTAACTTATTTAGTTCTTTTGCAGTTTTATTATCTTATAAAATGAGAAACTTACTAAAAGGAGTAGGTCAGATAGTAGAGTGGTCTGTAAGAGATGAATCTTTACATTCTGAAGCAGGATGTTGGTTGTTTAGAACTCTTATGAAAGAACATCCTGAATTTAAAACTGATAAGTTAGTCAAAGAAATTGAAGAAGCAGCTCACTTAGCTTTAAAACTAGAATTTGATTTTATTGATAAAGTATTCGAAATGGGGGATTTAGAAAATTTAGGTAAGGATGAACTGAAAAATTTTATCCGCCATAGAGTAAATACTAAAATGGCTGACCTAGGTTTAAAACCTATCATTCCTGCTGAAGAGATAGATAAAGGTGCATTGAAAACTATGAAATGGTTTGATGCAGTTATAGCCGGAAAACAGCAAACTGACTTTTTTGCGAACAGAGTTACAAACTATGCTAAAGGCCATTTAGATTGGTCTACTGCATTTTAATAATTTAAATATCAATGACAGTAGTAGTAGATACCAGCAACTGGGTAGCTGGCAAAGATTACCCAGAATGGATGAACGAAGTTTCGATAGCTACAATATCTAAAGGTTATCTTCTTCCCGACGAAACTCCTAAATTAGCATACAGACGTGTAGCTGATACAATAGCAAAAAGACTAGACCGACCTGAATTAGCGAATAAATTTTTTCGCTATATGTGGAAAGGTTGGTTAAATTTAGCCTCTCCAGTACTATCAAATACAGGTACTGATAGAGGTCTTCCTATCTCTTGTTTTGGTATTGACACCCCTGACTCTATAAGAGGTATAGGACTCACTAATGCTGAATTGATGAGGCTTACCTCTTTAGGAGGAGGAGTAGGTATTGGATTATCAAGAATAAGAGGAAGAGGAACTAAAATAGGTAGTGGCGATATGGGTACTTCAGAAGGAGTAGTTCCATGGGCTAAAATATACGATTCTACTATTATAGCTACCAACCAAGGAGCAGTAAGAAGAGGAGCAGCATCAGTTAATTTAGATATTAACCACCCAGATATAGCTGAATTTTTAGAAATAAGAAGACCTAAAGGAGATCCTAATAGACAGTGTCTCAACCTTCACCAATGTATCACAGTGGACGATGAATTTATGCAAAAATTAGAGCATAGAGACGCTGAGGCAATGGAATTATGGGTTAAAATTCTTAAATCAAGAGTAGAAACTGGTGAACCCTATATAATGTTTAAAGATACTGTTAATAACGCTAACCCTCCAGCTTATAAGAAAAATAATTTGGATGTTAGTATGACAAATATCTGTTCTGAAATAACTCTTCATACAGATGAAGAGCATAGTTTTATTTGTTGTTTATCAAGCGTTAATTTAACTAAATGGGATGAATGGAAAAACACGGATCTTATCGAAACTTCAATTTATTTTCTAGACGGTGTATTAGAAGAGTTCTTAGCAAAAACTTCTGGAAGAGAGTCACTTGTAAGAGCTCATAGATCTGCCAAAAAAGGTAGAGCAATAGGTTTAGGAGTATTAGGATGGCATACATTATTGCAGAATGAAAGAATACCTTTCTCATCTATTAGAGCTACATCACTTACTCATCAAATATTTTCTGATATTAGAGTAAAAGCTGAAGCAGCTTCGAGAAAGTTAGCAGACGAGTATGGAGAACCAGTATGGTGTAGAGGAACTGGTCAAAGAAATACTCATTTATTAGCTATAGCTCCTACTGTCTCTAACAGTACTATTTCAGGAGGAGTCTCTGCAGGAATCGAACCTGTACCAGCTAATGTTTATACATTTAATTCAGCCAAAGGTACTTTTATAAGAAAGAATCCTGCATTAGTTACTTATCTCGAAGAAAAAGGAGCTAATACTGAAGAAGTATGGGATCAAATTATGAAAGATAGAGGTAGCATTGCAAATTTACCAGAAGATGTAATGCCTGCTGAAGATAAACCTATTTTTTTAACGTTTGCTGAAATAAATCAATTACAGTTAGTAGAACAAGCAGGAGCTAGACAAAAGTATATAGATCAAACCCAATCTTTAAATTTAGCTTTTGATCCTACTGATAGTCCTAAATTTATTAACGAAGTTCATCAAGCTGCTTGGAGATTAGGAATAAAAACTTTATATTATTTAAGAACTGATTCAGTTATAAACGGTGATATAGGTAGTAGAACCGATACTGACTGCTTAAGTTGTGATGGATAACTATTTATAAGTATGCCAAAAAGTATTTTAATTTCGGAATCTGGTTCCTTAGGATTTGATTTAACTGTATTAGAGATATACCACACTTCTATTACTGCTAGTAACTTAATAGCAACAATTTCAGCATCAGATCTTACTGGTTCAAATAATCTTCAGATAGATAATCTACCTGATAGTTATAGTACTTTTTTTGCTAAATGTACTAGTGGTCCTTGTCAAAATACAACAGCTAGTCTTACAGTAGTAGGTAGTGCATCACCTTCAACTAGGTATTTCGATGTACATTCAACCAGTACAACAAGTACTGTATCTATTACATTTCCAGTTGCAGCCGGTCCTACTACAGGATCATTATCTCAAACAGTAAGCTTTATTGACTTTGCGTTATTTACTATTCAAGCTAACGCTGCTTATCCTGAAACTTTTGCAGGATGGTATGATTCGGCTACTGGTGGTAGTTTATGGACTGCTTCTAATCCTCTTTCTATAACTAATACAACTTTTACCGGATCAGATCAATTTTATGCTAGATTTAGTTGATAACTCGAACTATTTTTCTTATATTAATAGTAAATAAGTTATATGTCAAAAAATTCAGCTAAACAAAGATACGTTCAATTAAAAGAATGGTTAGCTACTAGAGGTTCTGGTGGTAATACTACAAAAAAAGAAAGAAAATTTTCTAAAGCAGATCACTACAAAAAAACAAGAGATAGATATGGCAGAAAAAAAGCTAATTAAATTTTACGCTACATGGTGTGGTCCATGTAAAATTTATGGAAAGACTTGGGATAAAGTAGTCCCTGATTATCAAGATCAAGTTAAATTATATAATGTTGATATAGATAAAGATACTAGCGGTTTAGCTAATGAATTTAAAATAGAATCAGTACCTACTACAGTTTTAATTAGAGAAGATGGAAGTAGAGTTACTAAAGAAGGAAGATTATCAAAAGAACAATTAACCGAATTAATTTTATCATAAATGTTACGAAATCCAAATTCAATACCGGCAAGTGATACAATAATAAAAGATCCTAAAATGGATCCTTTCTTTATTACTAGGTCACAAACAGGAGGCTATACAGTATTTGAAAATGTTATAAAAGGGGAAAATAATACTAGTTATATTAAGACAGTAAGTTATCCTTCTACTTTTGGCGCAGGTTTAAGAACTATAGCTAGAGAGAAACTTAATGAAGAAGGTAAAACTTACGATTTAAAAAGTTATATAGAACGTTGGGAGTCTGTAAAAGATTCCTTAATTTCTATTTTAGAATAGCGTTTGCCTATACGCTTTATAATACCTGGCAAAATTTAATTAATTATTATCATGGCAAAAAATGTCGTAGTTAGTCTTTCAGGAGGGATGGACTCCTCAACTTTATTACTTAGATGTTTATCTGAGTATGATAACGTTACTGCTTTATCTTTTGATTACGGTCAAAAGCATAGAGTAGAACTTGAAAGAGCACAATCATTAGTAGATTATATTAATGAAAATTGCACTGACGAAAATTGTTTTGGCGGATGCAGAGTTAATTATCAAGTTATTAAATTAGATGGTTTAGTTAATTTATTAAATTCTAATCTCGTTCAAGGAGGAGATGATGTACCTGAAGGTCATTATGAAGAAGATAATATGAAAGCTACTGTTGTACCTAATAGAAATAAAATCTTTGCTTCTATAACTCAAGCAGTTGCTTTATCAGCAGCTAATGCAAATGGTTTAGAAACTGATATTGCTTTAGGTATTCACGCTGGTGATCATGCTATCTATCCTGATTGTAGACAAGAATTTAGAGATGCTGACGATGCTGCTTTCAGAATTGGTAATTGGGAGGCTGAAAAGGTAGGATATTTTACTCCTTACTTAGATACTGATAAACTTGGAATTTTAAAAGATGGACAAAAATTGGTTAAAGAGCTTGGAATATCTTTCAATGAGGTTTACAGAAGAACTAATACTTCTTATAAGCCCTTTCCTAGCGGCAATAGTGACTACAAATCTGCTTCATCTGTTGAAAGGATCGAAGCATTTATCAACCTTGGTGTGGATGACCCTGTACAGTACGAGGACGAAACTGGAGAAGTTGAATATAGTGTTGCGAAAGCACATGTAGAAAAATTATTAGCTCAATACGCTGCATAATTTTTTTTTAAGTTACTAGGAAGGCCGCTACTACGCGGCTTTTC
>Ga0160423_10004540_pt1 | contig 11405 bp, 11 predicted proteins | sample CRUFie14St8metaG_FD_108191 | JGI IMG/M metagenome (GOLD analysis project Ga0160423, IMG submission 108191) | Marine microbial communities from the Costa Rica Dome - CRUD Field 142mm St8 metaG | ecosystem: Environmental > Aquatic > Marine > Oceanic > Photic zone | place: Costa Rica: the Eastern... | reverse complement strand
GGACGAACGGCTTGGGTTTGCCCGTCTTACGCTCGCCATGTGGCCCCTCCGAAGCAATTTGGCCTCCTGGCGCAGAACGCACCCGGAAAAAGACTGGTCTGAGGCGATTCACGACATCTTTGCAGTTGATGAGGGTCGCTCCATACCCTCAACCTTGCAAAAGGCAGTGGCGGACATCCACGAACGTCTCGGTGTGCTTACGAGCGGTCATGACGGTTGCCCGATACCGACCGACGCCGCAGAGCTGGCCGTCTGGTGGTCCATGCGACCGCCAAATCACTCGGATTCTTGAGCCTCTTCCTTCGCAAGGGTGAACTTTGCATTACCCGGCAGAAGAACCTCTCCAGCACCACGGAAAGCCTCTGCTCGAGCGGAAAACATCGCGCACAGGAGGACTCCGAGACCAAAACCGAACGGTATACCGGTCAAGATTCGTTTGAAGTTGTTTGATTCATAGCTGGTGAGCAGTTGAAGAAAACCGTCGAAGATCAACGGCAAACACAACAACAGGCCACACCCTAGCCAAAGCAGCGTCCTTCGGTTTTGCGCATAGACGTCGTGGAGCATTCTTTCAGGAAGCAGGGAGAGGCACGTGTCGCGCACCGTCCAGCGGTTCCAACCCCTACGGGAAAACACGACACCGCCGATGAAAAGCCCGCAAAAGATACCAACATCTCGAGTGCATACGGGAAGTTGGTTGTTGTTTACTTCCCATGAACGTTCTGCTTTTTGATGGCAATTAACGTCGCCAAACCCGTAAATGATGGCGGCGTAGAAATTGACCTCGGACCAGGCAAAGGCAGGGCAGCACTTGCCGCTTTCGTTCTCGGGAACGGCGTTTTGATTTCCGTAAGAACCGAAACCGTCTTCGCTGTAGTAATCGATGGCGTTTGCCCTCCCTTCCAAGGGACCAACCGATCCGGCTTCAACCGTCATCGGTGCCAAAAAGAACGACACCAAGAAAAAACCGCAAACGCCCATGACCCAACGGCCCACTTTAGCCTCTTTCATACGGTCCGGTAAACCGTTCCGTTCCATGATCTCAAGGAGGCGATGAAACACTTGATTGTTTTCCTGACGAACCAAGGCTTCAATTCCCTCGCCCACAAAGGCAAACCATGGCCGTGGAAGACCGACCCCGAATCGGGTTGAAAACAGGGCTCCAGGCAGGGGGTTTCATCGGTCTGTTTCTCGGCTTCTCCCTTGCCGTGGTTTCATCGCTCACCGACCCCGATGCACTCAAACGACTTGTCCAACTCATGTGCATCACGCCGTTGGCCTGTGCCCTGTTGTTGGGTCCTTTTTTGGCCCTGAGAAGGGCGCCCGTCGTATCGAACGTTGACCCTATCGATGAGCTACGGCGCAGGCTGGAGCCCTACAACGAGGGGCAAGGAAAGTGGCGCGTGTTGAGCCATGTTCGCAGTGATGGACGAACCGTACGCATCGATTTGCACAACTCCACCCAGCCGCTTACCATCGTCGCCGCTACCTTAGGACTCGCGGAAGAGCATCCGATTCGCTACATTGTAGGACGTGGCGAAGCGAGGAGCAGGGACCCTCAGCTGCGCGGCACCGTTTTGGGTTACATCGAAGAGCACGTGGCCCTGAATCGACGCCGCAGAACCTCATCATCTGTTGAAGTCCTGCCCCCATCCGTCATTGAGCACATGGAAGCAACCCACCGCATGCATCGCCGTCTGTTCTATCTCCTGCCCATCATCCTGTTCTTTGCCTGGCTCGATATGCGCTGAAACCAACGCAACAGGCTATGAGGGAGAGGCTTGTGCATGAATCATGGCCAGCGATATTGGGCGAGCCATGGCCCGGCTCAAGCATCGGGACATCCGCACAAGGAGACGCGCTGTGCGTACCTTGTTTGAGCAAGACGACCCAACGGTTCTTGAGGCCTTCAAACCCCTGTTGGACGACAAAGACCCGTGGTTTGTCTCCAAGGCCTTAGACGCCTATAGAATGTGGGGCATTACGGCTGGTGTTGAAGCCGTGGCAACCTTGCTTCGCCACAAGAACCTGGACGTACGCAGAGCGGGTGCCAACCTTCTGGTACCGCTTGGTCAACGTGGCAAATCTCTGGCTTTCGAAGCGTTGACCGACACCGACGCTGTGGTGCAAAAAAAAGCAGCAAAGGCCCTGCTGATGTTCGACGATGACGAAGTGGTTGAACGCCTGATACAGCATCAAAACGACACCGTCCGGATGACCGGCATGCAACACCCCACCATTGGGGAAGGCGCCCTTCTCGTGGGTTTGAACGACCCTCATGCAGGTGTTCGTGAGGCTGCGCTTGACGGCGTGCTCAAACACGATGTTCCTGTTGACATGGAGGCGTTGATGCCTTTTTTGAAGGGCCGCCAGCAAACGGTAAAAATTCTCATATGGGTGACCAAAAACGAGCCCGACCGTTTGCAAGAACTCACCGCTCAACTCCAGAAAAAAGACATGAAGGAACTCAGCGATTACCTCCGTGAGGAGGTCATGGACAGCACCGATCCTTTGCTTGTTCACCTCCTCGAGGCTGGCATGCTGGAGCCTGTTGCCCGTTGGGTGATAAGGCTGGGTGCTTCTGAAGATGTTCTGCGATGGAACCTCATCAACGATGGTCGACTTAACGTCATCGAGCGAAGCAAGCTCTTGGAGCGATTGATTGGGCGAGCGGATGAACCTGAGATCATCGAAAGAGCAAAACGCTTGCTTGAGAGCACTGACGAAGAACTGCTCAAGGTGGCGTGCGAGAACCTATCAACCGCCGCATCTGAACTGGACTCATGAGCCAGTTATCCTCCGGTTTGTGCTTTTTCGCTGATGCCCTGAACGGCTCGCAACATCACCTCCATGCAGGTCTTGATGTTCAAGGACCTTTCACATCAACACAAGTTGTCTTCAGGTTTCCTCGCTGGGTTCCAGGCTCGTACTTTCTACGGGAACCCATCCAGCACATGTTTGATTTCTCGGCAAAAGACGAAAACGGCGCGGATTTGAAATGGAAACGCGTGGGCGTGGATGGCATATCGGTCCGCTTGAAAAAAACGTCAACAACGCTATCCATACGGTACACCCTGTTGGCTCGTGAACTCACGGTGCGGTCGAACCACCTTGACAACACGCACCTTCACTTGATGCCGCCCTTTACATGGTTCTGGCCCGAACGAGGCGTTTCAGCGGACCGTTTGGAAATGACGCATCAGGTGCAAATCACGTCGCCGGCCACCTGGACACCCGCAACCCAACTCGACCTTCTTGAAGAAAAAAACCTCGAGGGGGGGGACAAGTGTTGGACGTTTTCAACCACCGGTCGGGACATGCTCTTGGACAGCATCATCGAAGTGAACCCAAACCCGTGCATTTCGCACGAGATTGAAGGGCGCATGCACCATCTGAAGTGGTGGGACAGCGGCGGACATCAACCCGATCCCGAACGTTTGCAGGCTTTCCAAGATGACATTGAGCGCATCGCTAAGGAACATTTCGCTCTTTTTGGAGTGCCGGATTGGCCGGATTACACCACCGTCCTGCACCTCACGGACACCGGACGTGGCGGGTTGGAACACATGAATTCCCAAACATCGATGATGCCGCGCTCGTGTTTGTTTCCAGACCACCCTGATGAATACAGGGACCTTGTAAGCCTGTTTTCGCACGAGTACCTCCACCAGTGGAACGTCAAACGGCTTCGGCCCAAATCCTTTCTCAACTATGACTTACAGTCCGAGACCCACACCGACCTTCTCTGGTGGTTTGAAGGAGCTACATCGTGGCTAGGAGACATGATTTGTGTGCGATCGGGCGCTTGGAGCGAGGAGGATTGGCGTCTGGATTTTGAGCGCAAGATGAAACGCCACACCTCCAACAACGGTATGCTTCGAGAATCACTCGCAGAATCGAGCCACGATGCGTGGATACACCTCTATAGAAGCGGCCCTTACACAAGAGAGAATCAAATATCCTATTACCTCGAGGGCGAGTTGGCACTGATGTGCCTGGACACGGAAATGCGGAGAAGAAACGACCACACGTTTGGCGCATGCGACTTGATGGCTGAACTGGTGAGGAAATACGCCATTCATTCCGATGAAGCAGAGCAACTCGGTGTTGATTACAAGGACATAAGGGACACGTTGAAAACATGCCCGGGCGGTTCATCCATGGGCCCGTACCTCGACCGATTGGTCCGCCATCGGAACCTTCCAAACATTCAGCGTGCCCTCTCAACCTTTCGCCTGAAACTCGTCCCCCACGCCTCGGATAAGGAAGGGAAAGGATGGTTGGGTGTCGGCCTGAAGGAAGCCTCAGGCCGCGTTAAAATCACCACGTATCATGCTGGTTCGCCGCTGAGGACGCTCTCTCAGGTTGGCGACGAACTGCTCGCTGTTGACGGTGTGCGGGTCAAATCCGTCAATCACCTCAAGAAACTCATTGCTGGACGCACCGGTCAAGAGATCAAACTCGACATAACGCACGAAGGGATATTGAACACCGTCTCGCTTGTGCTGCCGCCCTCTCCTCAGCACGGTGTTTCGCTCAAAGGCAAAGGAAACGAGCGCTGGAAAGCCTGGCTCAAGACCCGTCAGGACCGTTGAACGGTGGATGCTTCATCAGGGTCTCCAACGGCACAAAGATCGGCGGTGTCTCTTCGGGGAGCGAGTGACGGCTTGTTTTTGGCGGGTAAAGTTGACCTGACAGGGCCATGTCAATCACTTCTTGCTTCTCAAGAGACGAACGACCGCAACCTGGCCAGACGCCAAGTTCAATGGCATCGTTCGAGAGGTAATCCACGCATATGGCTGGCACGCGCTTAAGCGAAAGAACGGTGGCGATTGAGTGTCGGTGGTGCCCGTCGAGGATAGCTCCGGTCTTTCGGTCAACGATGAGAGGTTTGGTGTAGCCTCCCCACCGCTTTGTCATGTCCAAAAGTCGATCGCGGTTTTTTTCTTTAATCTCTTCGTGGGGCTTGAGCCACGATAACGGCACCAGTTGGACATCCTCTTCTCTCCACGACATTGACCACTCCTGCGGCAACCGTCACATAATGCTTTTTCACAAAGAGCGCACGGCAACAACAGGAGGCGTCAATCATGTCGAGCACGAAAAATCTGACGCCAGGCCTTGAAGCCGACATGGCAGGGAACCCGTGCCCACCGATGCTTCTTCGGTGGCTCGGCACGCTTCCAAACGACTTGCTGACCATCCTGCAGACCCTGGCCAACGATGGCGCTGGTGCTTGGCTGGTCGGTGGGTGCGTGAGGGATGCATGGCTTGGCGACCCCTCATCAGACATCGATGTGTGCACGACGTGCCCGCCCGATCGTATGCTCACTTTGTTCGGTGAGAAGGCCATTCCAACCGGCGTTGATTACGGGACAGTGACGGTCAAAGGAGAAGGCAGGCACTACGAGGTGACAACCCTGAGAACGGAATCAATGTACAGGGACGGCAGGCGACCGGAGCACGTCCAGTGGGGATCGTCACTTCGCGAGGATCTCAGTCGCCGAGATTTCACCTTCAACAGCATGGCTGTTGACGTGGCTCGCCAGCTTCTTTACGACCCGTTTCAAGGAGCGATTGACCTCCGCCATCGAACCGTCCGTGCCGTCGGAGATGCGAGGTTGCGATGCGAAGAGGATGCTCTCCGAATCCTGCGAGCGTACAGGTTCCTGCGCAGGGATGAAGGCGCTCTATGGCGGATGGAACCCTCGCTCGCTTTAGCCGTTTCAGAGCACGGCCTTCGGTTGACCATGGTTGCCATAGAACGCCGATGGATGGAGATGCGAAAAATACTCGAAGGCGACCGGCCCGGAGAAATTCTAGGGTGCATGCAGGAGCAGGGCGTGCTTCGTCATGTTTTTGAAGACATGACGGTGTTCAACGAGGCGCTTTTCAAGTTGCTTGACGAGGGTAAACTCAACGGCCTCTTGCTGCACCAAAGGTTGGCGTTGCTCACCATAGAACATCCAACGAAAGAGCTCGTTCATCAACTTCAACGTCTGCGAACGTCGAGGGAACTGCAACGAAAGACAGCGGTTTTTCATGAGCAACTGGGTCATTTGCCCACCGATGTTGCGAGCGAAATGCGCGTGTTTCATCACGTTATGAGAAAGGATGCCGGCGCACACCTTTCCATTCAAAAAGCGATGCATAATCGCGGGGTCAATGTTCACACCGGTCTCCAAGTAGGCGGCCATGAAATTGACGCACTGCTTGGGTTATGGCAAGACCTGAAAGACGGTGAAGGCCACCGAACATGCCTCATTGACGGGCATTGGATCATGGCCCGCACCGGCGACATTGAGGGTGTGAGGCTGGGCCGACTAAAGCAGTGGCTTCATCGAATACAAATCGAAGAAGGCATCAATGACCTCGCAGCGATGGAAGCGGTCTTGAGTCGGCTGCCCTACGAACACGGTGCTCACGAAGACTGGCCTCAACCCGTGTTTCCCTGATTCGTCGGCATCAATTTGATGGGGATGAAGACCCTGGGATGGTCATGGCGACCATTGAACTGCCGGAAAAACAGGTGTTTGACCAGAGGGTGGAAGACCTGCAGGCTCGCATCGACGGCATCACTCAGGGCAACACTATGGCGATGTTGCTGAACAACAATTTCAAGAAATGGTTGAGTAAATCCTCAATGTCACCCATTAAGCTGACAAAGGAACTTGATGCCAACGAAGACGGCATCATTTCGGGCGATGAATTCGGAGACTTGCTCGGCAGAATGACCGGTGAAAGGCCGCCGGAATGGGTTGTTGAACTGGTGTTTTCTTTTGTCAACGCCGATGCGAAGAGAGGGATGCCGCTTGACGACTGGATGGCGTTCCTTGCCGCCAGCGGCCTCGTTATCCCCGACGAATTGTTTCAACAAAAAATCGAGGTCACCGGCACGGTGGCTGTGCTGGAAAACGAAGTTGATGCTGGCTCACCTTTTTCCGTAACCGCTTCGTTCAACACCGATGTTGAGGCTTACCAAATCGTGATTACCGACCGGGACAGTAACCAAGTCGCTCTGACCCAGGACGTTGCTGCGGCCGACATGGACCGACCGAATTTTGACGAATTTGAACTCACAATCCCCAACGAGGGCAACTACGTTTTGCAGCTGGTTCATCTTGGGGCCCGGCTGGATACACACGACATCTCGGTTCTGCCGCAAATGGTAGAAACCGCCGAGGTGGACGAACCATCGCCCATCGAGGTCGTGGAGCAAGAAGCCGTGGAAGAAGAAATCAAGACAGTGGATGGGTTTGAAGGCTTTATTCAAACCCTGGAGGCGGCAAAGTTGAGAAGCGAAGCCCAAAGCCTCATGGCCGATGCACCCGCCTTCATCGTTAGTTCAACCGTCAGCTCGGTTTCCCGGACATTGCTCGGCATGGGCTTGTACAGGAACGGGTACACATTGCACTGCACGGCCAAGGAAGGCTATTCCTTCCGAGTTATGCTGAAACCGTGCGAACAACCACCGGCAGCCGGAGACAGGTTTGACGGGGGTGTTTTGATGCACGACTGGGATGTCGCCCTCAAACAGGCCATATGCTTGGAGGCGTGATCACTTCAACGCTCGAGCGATCACGATTCGCTGAACCTCTTGCGTGCCTTCGTAAATTTGCGTGATTTTAGCATCTCGGAAGAAGCGCTCGACGGGGAATTCCTTCGTGTAGCCATAGCCACCAAGGACCTGTATCGCCCGCTCCGAGACCCACATCGCCGTGTCGCCAGCGAAAAGCTTGGCCATGCTTGCTTCCTTTGAGTGGCGCGGGCCACCGGCGTGGTAATGCTGTTCTTTGGTCCAAGCGGCTTTGTAAACCAACAAACGAGCGGCTTCAATCTGTGTAGCCATGTCGGCAAGGTAGGCCATGATCATCTGATGGAAAGCAATGGGTTTGCCAAAGGCTTCCCGCTCGTGGGCGTACTTAAGGGCGGATTCATATGCACCCTGGGCGATGCCGAGAGCCTGCGCAGCGATGCCGATACGGCTGTTATCCAGAGCGTTCATGGCGATAGGGAAACCGTTACCGACCCCTTTCAAAATGTTCTCAACAGGCACCTTGCAGTTGTTCAGAACGAGGGTGCAGGTGTCGGAGGAGCGAATGCCAAGTTTGTCTTCTTTCTTCCCGACCGAGAAGCCCTCGTAATCGGCATCAACAATGAAGGCCGTGGTACCACCGTGTTTCTTGACGCCGTAGTCGGGATGGTCAACGTCTTTTGCGAACAGGACGAGAATTTGGGCCTGCGCGCCGTTGGTCACCCACATCTTCTCGCCGTTCAGGAGGTAGTGCTTTCCGTCTTCGGAAAGTTTAGCCTTGCAAGTCATGGCGGCTGCATCCGTACCGGCCCCGGCTTCGGAAAGTGAGTATGCGCCTACTTCACCGGCTGCAAGCCTGGGAAGCCATGCTTTTTTCTGCTGCTCGTCCCCGTGGAGAGCGATCGTCATCGAGCAAAGTCCAACATGGACACAGTACATCACGGCGAAGGAGGGGTCCACCCGGGCAAGTTCCTCGACGATGATGGCTTCGGAAACATCGTCAATGGGAGAACCGCCGTACGCTTCGGGAATAGTAACCCCGTGGAGACCGTATTCGAGGAACGCTTGCCATTCTTCAGCGGGTGGAATCTGATTTTGGTCTCGATGCTCTAACGTCGGTGCAAGCACCGTTTCTGCGAAGTCTCTCACCAGTTCACGAATCATTTGCTGTTCGTCGGTTTCTCCGAAGTTCATGCCGCCACCATTACGCCCAACCCGGGGAGTTTCTTAATCCGTTTGTTCTGTCGGAAAACGGATTGACCCTCACTCTTCATATACCACCTGTGAAAGGCGCGATACGAGGCGAACAATGTGGATGACGATATCATTGAATTCGTGATTGCCCAAGACAGGAAATATTCGATGGAGCATCTTTGGTTTCAGCAGAAAGACCAGAAACTGATGATCGGTGTCAGCGAGTTTCTACGCGTGGAAATAGGCGATGTTTTGCGGGTTATTCTCCCGCAAGCCGAAACCGAAGTTGACGAGGGCGGCAGCCTGTTCTCTCTGTGGACCGCCGATGAGAAAATCTCCTTGACTTCGCCGTTCTCGGGGGTTATCTCTGACGTCAACGGAGAAGTGGAAATCAGTCCAGACCTGGTCAACGATTCTGCCTACAACGACGGGTGGATTATCCTGCTTGAGCCCCACGAACTCCAGTTGAATCCTGACGATAAGCAACTTCTTGAGAATTTGATGGAACACAACGAATACGTCGAATACCTCGCCGAACTCTGACGACTTCTGCCCGAGGCCGCCAAACAGTCCTCAACGATGATTAACTCAAGCGCTGACCCGCTGGCATGGCCGACGCCATGGAAAACCTGCGCCAGAGCCTAAAATCGGCGCCCGTCATCTGGAAGGGGGAATATCCCTATTTCATTCACCCCATCACCGACGGCGTTCCTCGAATGCACCCAGGGGTCCTTGAGTCGATCACGGAGCTTGTCGTTCAGCGAATCGACTGGAGCGAGGTTGACCTTCTTCTCGGCATTGAAGCCATGGGCCTACCGCTTTCGGCTCCTGTCAGCATATCGACCGGGTTGCCGCTGGTTGTAGCAAGAAAGCGTGAGTACGGCTTGGAAGGGGAAGTAAAAATCGACCAATCCACCGGTTACTCGAAAGGAGCCATGTACCTGAACGACCTCAAAGAGGGCGAACGTGTGGCCATCGTTGACGACGTTCTTTCCACCGGAGGTACCTTGGAAGCGGTGATAGAGGGCGTGCACAGGGCAAAGGCGAGGGTCACCAACGTGCTGGCCGTTGTCGAAAAAGGCGAAGGGCTCGAACGGCTGCAAGGTCTTTACCCTGATATACGCATTCAATCCCTGGTGAAGTTGGAAATGGACGGGGAGAGCATCGTCCTGCTGGATGGGTAAACTGTTCCCGAATTCAATGGGTGGATTCATCAAGGAGAGGCCGGACGGAGGACCACGGGGACCCGTGTGACAAGCGCAGCGTGCAGGTGGTGAAACAGTGGATTTGGGCAGGCACGATTTCAAACTGGACGAACTGGTCGAGCGCATCAAAGCCAACGACCTCAAGTTGGTCGCCCTCCAAGTTCCAGAAGGGCTGAAAATGCAAGCGCTGGAAATGATGGACGAAATTGAAACGGCGACCTCCGCCAGGGTCGTTCTTTCCGCTGACCCGTGCTACGGTGCCTGCGACCTCGTGCACGACAAGATGCAAAACATCGGTGTGGAACTCGTCGCCCACATGGGCCATTCTCAGATGAACATCGATTCCGGAATGCCCACCGAATTCATCCCCGTCACCTACTACGGGAGTCCAGAAATAGCTCCGGTTCTCCCGTACCTCCACGCCCACCGAGAAATCGCCAGAAGCCGCATGAACGACGCCTCGGGACCTGTTCTTTCGGAACTTGAAGCGCTGGACCGGTTCGAAGACATGGTCGGAAGGGTTGCGCCCCTCACGGACACGAAACTCGGCCTGGTGGGCAGCATTCAGCACCTTCACTTGCTGCCGACCTTCAAGAAACATTTCGAAGAAGCCGGCTTTGACGTCACCATTCCTATCGGTGGGGCACGGCTTTCTTTCCCCGGGCAAGTCCTCGGTTGCAACTACTCCGGCGACGACCCAACGGTTGGGCACTACGTGTTCCTCGGTAGCGGAGATTTCCACCCGATTGGGCTGGTCCTGCATACGGGCAAGCCTTTGGCGATGTTGGACCCCTATTCCGGGGAGGCCAGAGAGATGGGAAGGGAACGCATTGAGAGAATACTGAGGCAGAGGTCGGGTTTGATCATGTCGTCGATGGACAAGGACAGGTTTGGTATACTGATCGGGGCAAAACCAGGTCAAATGCGACGAAACCTTGCTTTGAGAATGAAAAGAAAGCTCGAAAAGAAGGGGAAAAAAGGCTTCCTTTTGGCCATGGAGCACGTCGGCCCCGAACTGATCGACTTCTACCCAGTTGATGTGTTCGTCAACACCGCTTGCCCGCGAATCGCGATTGACGACGCTGTGAAATACGCCAAACCAATGATCACGCCTTACGAGCTTCAGGTCGTTCTGGGCGAGAAGAAGTGGGAGAACGGCTACAAGTTCGACCAAATCCATTGAAGCCACCGCTTTCCGTTCAAGAAAGCCCTTGCCGTGTTTGGTCATAGGACCACATCTTTTAGAACGGTTGACATCAGCATTCATTTGATATGACAGGGTATCTGGACCGGATTGGCGCCGGCTTCATCATCGCCCACCCAGAGAGGTTGGACTTTGACTATGTGCCGGAAACATTGGTCGGTCGCGAAAGCATTCAGCACGAACTCGCCTCAAAATTCTCCAACATCGCCTCCCCGGAAGGTGCCGCTCGTGCAGTGATTACGGGACCGGTTGGAAGCGGAAAAACGGT
>Ga0160423_10004539_pt1 | contig 11406 bp, 9 predicted proteins | sample CRUFie14St8metaG_FD_108191 | JGI IMG/M metagenome (GOLD analysis project Ga0160423, IMG submission 108191) | Marine microbial communities from the Costa Rica Dome - CRUD Field 142mm St8 metaG | ecosystem: Environmental > Aquatic > Marine > Oceanic > Photic zone | place: Costa Rica: the Eastern... | reverse complement strand
CGTGTTTCATGAGAGAATTGATCATTGCATTTCTCATTGTCAAAAGTAGATTAATTGTTACGAGGGTGAGGGCCTTTGATTTCGAATAAATTCAAAAACAAATGTGAACCAACTCAAAGCCATGAGGACGCCGCCTAAGGGAGCGGCCCACCCCACTCGGCTCAGCAGATCGGAGTCCGGAGCGATGCTCTCGGCGCCCACCGTGCCGGAAAAAAGCAAGGTTCCGAGGACCAACATCCGCTCCGACCACATGCGATCGGTCATGCCCGAACACAGGGCGCGCACGAGCACCATCACTACAAGCCCCAATCCCATGAACCGAAAATACTCCACCGCGATGCCCCACCGCGTCTGGAGTTCTGCCGACTCCATGCCGTGACGGCCGTATGCCGCGAGCAACACAGAGGCTCCAACACACAGCGAACCCCAAGCAACCCAGAGGCATTGTTCCCGGTTCAATAATGGCATGCCCAAACTTATTCCGACCGCGGTCTGTCACGTATGCGGAGGTCTGGGGATATAATCAACAAATCCGAATAACTTGCCCACATGAACGGACGTCAACCTTACCTCGCACTTTTTTCCTTTGCCTTGTTCTGCGTTCAAGCCCAAGGGCAGACCCCGTGGAGCTGGAACCTCACCACCGGGCCTGAAGTGATGATACAAGAGAATGCCATGCCGCATCCTTTTACAGGGGGAATGAGTGCACTGCAGTGGTCCGAAGTTGATGTCGACTGGGACGGCGACATGGACCTATTTACGTTTGACCGAGACGGTGGCCGCATTCTGGTTTTCGAAAAGACCTCGGACGGAGGTTGGAATGAGCGGCCAGACTGGAGCCAAGGCTGGCCGGCGCTCAAGCACTGGGTACTGATGCGCGATTTCGATTGCGATGGATTGCCCGACCTGTTCACCGGGTACCAAAACAGCATTCACGTCTACCGCAACACGTCGGCAGGACCGGGCGTTCCCACATTCGAGCCGTATGCGTTGCCCCTGACTGCCAGCTGGGACTTCGGCACCGGCGCACAAGAATTGCCATTGGTGTGTTTGACCATCGACAAGCCGGCCATTCTCGATGTAGACAACGACGGCGACCTCGATTTTATCTGTTTCACGGAGACGAGTTCTTCGTTGTACCGCTTTTCTGGACAAACGGCATGCGGGTTGGATTTGGTCTGTACGAACCGCTGCTATGGAATGGTCTCTGAAGGGTCCGAGGACAATACCCTGTTCATCGGAACCGATCACGACTGCAGCTTCAACGTCGTCGACCCGGAAGGCCGGCCCGCCCCCACTGAGGAAGCACTCAACGAGCGCGATGGCGTGCACGCTGGAGGCGCCATTACCGCGCTGCAATTTGACGGAGAAAACTTCCACGATTTGCTCATCTCCGACGTCACCTACCCCACCATGAGCGGACTCATTCTGGAAGACGCCACCGATGGCCAAGACAGCACCGCTTGGGTAGATATGGCCTTCCCTGCCCTCGTGCCGCACGCCGGAGAAGCCGACAGCATCTTCCTCGAACGGTTCCCCGCTGCGTATCCGATTGACCCCGACGACGATGGCGATTGGGACCTGGTTATTTCCCCGAACATCGCCCTGGAAATCGATGACGACCGATGCGTTCAATTGTGGGAAAATCAGGGAACCACGGATGCCCCGCTGTGGGCATTGGCCTCCGACCATTGGATCCAAGACGGGACCATTGATGTGGGGCGTGGCGCCATTCCTGTGCTGCACGACCTCGATGGAGACGGAGATCTGGACCTCGCCGTAGGCAACAAAGAACGCTACGAGGGCGTCAATGATACGCCGACGGCCCTCGCCTTGTTCGAGAACACGGGAACCGCAACCCAACCGACCTTTGAATGGCGCACATGGTCGGCAATTGACTTCGCCTTCAACGGCATCGAGAGCGGTCATCCGGCCTTCGGAGATGCGGATGGCGACGGTGACACCGACCTCATCGTCGGCGATGAGCTGGGCCTGTTGCACGGCTACAGCAACACCGCTGGTCCCGGCATGTGGCCCACATGGAACATGGAAGAACTGGCCGTTCAGGACGCGCAAGGTGAAGCCATCGACGTGGGGCAATTCGCCGCGCCTCAATTGATTGATGTCAACGCCGATGGGCTGCTCGACCTCGTTATCGGAGAAAAAAACGGCAGCCTGATGCTGTACCTCAATTGCGGTTCAGCTTCCGCTCCCGCTTGGTGCATACAGACCACGCCTGAGTTTGAAACCAGCTGGGGTGGCATTCAAGTCAACAACGCGCTGGGCATCAATGGCTACTCAACTCCATGCTTGTACCAGGATGGTGGCGACATTCACATCGCGGCTGGCAATGAACTGGGGGAAATTCAATACTTCGGATTGCTCAATCCCGCGGACATCCTGGCGCCACTCGAAGCCACCGGTTCATCCTGGAATTCGGCGATGCGTGGGCTGCGGTCGAGTGGCACGCTAGGCGACGTGAACGCAGATGGCATCCCCGAATTGGTCGTCGGTATCCAAAATGGTGGGTTGCGGTGGTTCAGCGGAACGGCCGTTGGCATTGCCAGCCCTGTCCAGCCTATGCGGCCCGTCATTGCCCCGAATCCGGCACGCGCAGGTGGTTTCATTCGCCTCGAACTTCAACAACCCACCCGATTGGAGTGGCTCGATCTCCGAGGTCGACAGGTCTTCGCCATGGGTATCCAGCAGGCGGGCACGGCCTCGCTTCCTGCGCCCAAAACGCCTGGCCTGTACCTCCTAACGGCACAACCCGCAGCGGGTGGAATGATCCAAACCGTGCGGGTTGTCGTGCAGTAACGCCGTGTGGCGTATGCTGGATGTTTATGCTTCGGCGTTCATGCGGTCGAGCACCTCAGCTACGCCGCGAACGGCCTTCTCACTTTCGGCGAGCAAGGCTTTCTCTTCATCATTGAGGTCGAGCTCGATGATTTTCTCGATGCCATTCTTGCCGAGCTTCACGGGAACGCCCAAGTACAAATCGTTGATGCCGTACTCACCCGTCAACCAGGCACATACCGGGAAGATGCGCTTCTGATCGCGCACAATGGCCTCCACCATCTGGGCTGCAGCAGCGCCAGGCGCATACCAAGCGGACGTACCCAAGAGGTTGACGATCTCGCCGCCTCCTTTCTTAGTGCGCTCCACAATGGCGTTCAAGGTGTCTGAATCGATGAGCTCCGTTACAGCAATGCCCCCAACCGTGGTGTAGCGTGGAAGCGGCACCATGGTGTCTCCGTGGCCACCCATCAACACAGCTTGGATGTCTTTCGGTGAGCAATCCAAAGCCTCGGCCAAGAAGGCCCGGTAGCGTGCAGTGTCCAAGATGCCCGCCATGCCCATCACCTTGCTCGACGGCTTATTGGCGGTGAGGTAGGCACAGTACGTCATCACGTCCAACGGATTGGAAACCACAATGATGATGGCCTCTGGGCTGTGTTCGAGGATGCTGTTGGTCACGCTCTTCACGATGCCGGAGTTGGTCGCGATCAAATCGTCGCGGCTCATACCGGGCTTGCGCGGCAAACCGCTCGTGATGACCACCACGTCTGAACCTGCCGTCTTCGCGTAGTCGTTGGTCGCACCGACCGTGCGGGTATCGTACAAGTTGATGGGAGCCGTCTCCCAGATGTCCAAGGCCTTGCCCTCGGCAAATCCGTCCTTGATGTCCAACAATACGACTTCGTTCGCTACTTCGCGGGTAGCCAGGACGTTTGCACACGTTGCACCTACGTTTCCTGCGCCGACTACGGTTACTTTCATGGTTCTAAAATAATGGTGTTTGGGAGGGCAAAAGTACACAAGGATAGGCCTGTGTCCATGGACCGTGTACAAATCGCACCAACGCATCCGTTCTTACCCGTGGGACCACCTCTCAATTGTTTAATTTCGCTTTCATGATGCGCAACGTCACCCCTGCTACCCTCGTCCTTTGTTTTGCCTTGTTCATAGGCCATGCCTCATGGGCACAACCGGGAACGCCTTCCGGAGGCAATTACCCCGCTGGACAGGCCGGCATTGATTTCAATATCAACAACGCCAAAAACAACAAAGAGGGCAAGTGGATCCGCGTTTGGCCGAACGGAAACCTTTACTACGTGGGCCAGTTCAAAGATGGCAACCCTTCTGGCCAGTTCAAGTTTTTCTTCGAATCTGGTGAGCTGATGTCCGAAGTAACACACATCGAGAACGGACGCAAGGCCTTCACGAAATTGTTCCGCCAAGGCGGCTCGCTGCAAGCGGAAGGGATGTACATGACCAGCCGCAAGCTCAATGAACAAGGAGAACCCATGCGCCTCAAACAGGGTGAGTGGGTCTACTACGACGCCAGCGGCCAAGTCCGCCTCAAAGAATCCTACAACATGGACGTCCTCCACGGTCCAGCCGTGACCCTGAGCAAAAATGGGAAGCGGCTCGAGGAAGGTTCGTACGTCGATGGTGAACGCGATGGCACCTGGAAGACGTGGGATGAATTCGGTACCGTGCTCTCAGAGATCGGCTACCGCGACGGCGTGTTTCACGGCATGTGCAAAATCAACTACGCCAACGGCCGGCCCCAGACGGTAGGCATGTACGATACCGGCAAGGAAAACGGGTTCTGGAAGTCCTTCATGGAGGACGGCACGGTGCAAACCACGCGGCAGTTTGATCACGGTGAATTGCTAAAGGAAATCCACGAAAACGGCGCCGTGCTGTTGACCTTTTCCGATGGACGTCCCCGCGAAGAATTTGAAGTTGTCAACCAACTCAAATCCGGCCCCTTCCGGGAATGGCATGACACCGGCGAATGGACCATTGAAGAATCCATCGATCCCGAAACGGGCGACCCCATTCGCAAACGCATCCTCACCGGAGAAGCCATCCGCAGGGAAGGCGAATACGTAAATGGGAAGTTGGAAGGTGACGTTTACAACTACGACCTGAACGGGCGGCTGTTGCTGATTGAGCGCTTCGAGGATGGGACGCTTAAAAGCAGCGAAAAACAATGAATGCATCCCGGTTGCTTTGCGCAACGATCGCATGCGCGTCGCTCCTGTGTTTGCATAATCAGGTGCACGGCCAAACTGCGCCCAACCGCTTCTGGGTTCAATTTGAGGGCAAGCTGTCGGAAGAATTGCCCGCTGGGCACGCCACGCCCTACACCGTGGACACCCCTTTGGACTTCTTGAGCCCCAAGGCCATCTACCGGCGAGCATTGCAAAACATTGACGTGACCCCGCACGATGTGCCGATTCCGCCCTCCTACATCGACTCACTTCACGCGATGGACGGATTCAAGGTCATCTTAAAAAGCAAGTGGTTCAATGCTGTGACCATCGCTGTAACCGACTCGGCCTTTGACCCCATGTCCTTGCTCGAACTGCCCATGGTCACCGCTGTGAAAAACGTTCAACACGTTTCCGGCGATGTCCGCGAACCTGGTGCATTGCCACCGGTGCGGGAATCCATTGAACGGTCGGCCTACGGCGGCGGGCTGGCACCGCTTGAACAGCTAAATGCCGATTGGCTACACGGGCTCGGATTTCGGGGAGATGGAATGACCATCGCCGTTCTGGACGCGGGGTTTGAAAACACGGAAAGCCTACCGATTTTCCAGCGGGCATGGGACGACGGGCGCATTCAAGAAGGCCTCGACGCCATGTACTCGCAGGGCGGATTGTTTGCGCACCACCGCCACGGAACGGCCGTTTTGGGCACCATGGCCGGGCACCTGGAGGATTCGTTGATTGGGACGGCGCCGGACGCAACATACGTGTTGTACCGCACTGAAGACGCCTACAGCGAATACCTGATCGAAGAAGATTATTGGGTCGCTGCTGCCGAGCACGCGGACAGCATCGGCGTCGACCTGATGAATACCTCATTGGGGTACAGCCTGTTTGACGACAGCACCATGAACCACGTGTACGACGACCTCAATGGAACGACGACGCGCATCAGTCAAGCCGCGGAATGGGCGGCCCAAAAGGGCATCCTGTGCACCACGAGCGCGGGAAACAGCGGAGCAGCGGCCTGGCACTACATCACGGCTCCGGCCGATGCCGACGGCATTCTGACTGTCGGCGCCGTGGACGTGGAGGGCCAACACGCCGCGTTCAGCGGATGGGGCCCAACGGCAGACGGCCGGATCAAGCCCGATGTCATGGCGTTGGGCGTGCAAGCGGCCTTTCCGTTTGCGGACTCCACCATTCGCCGTGGCAACGGCACCAGCTTTTCGTCGCCCATTCTGTGCGGGGCGGCAGCCTGTTTGTGGCAAGCATTTCCTGCGGCAACCGCCCAAGAAATACGCTTTGCCATCACCGCTTCCGCTGACCTCTATGAAGCCCCCAATGACAGCATGGGGCACGGCATTCCCGATTTTCGAAAAGCGTTTGAGTTGCTCGATGAGGCGGGAGCGGCCACGTGGACCTCGCAAACGGCACCGGAAGCCTTGATTTTCCCCAACCCCAGCAGCGACGGAACCTTGCGGTGGCTGTACAAAGGAGACGAGCCCCCAACAGCCTGGCAGTTGTTCGATGCAGGCGGGCATTTGCTCGATGAAGGCAACGTGCCCGCATGGTCGACAGCGGAAGACCACTTTCAGGGACACATCCGAATTGCTGACTCATCGCCCAACGGCACCTATATTTTTCAATTAACCGGTAGCGACGGAGTCCTTGTCAGCCGGCACTGGGTCCTCATGCGCTGAGCACCTCAGAAACCGTACTTCTCCTTCCAAATGGCCTGCATCGCCTTGCGGATGTTTGCCTCCTTGGCGTTGTTACCGGGGGTGTAAAAAGAAGTGCCCGCGATGGAATCAGGCAAAAACTCCTGGCCTGAGGCTCCTTGGTTCGAATCGTGGTCGTACTGGTAGCCCTTGCCAAACCCCTGGTCCTTCATGAATTGATTGGGCGCATTGCGCAGGTGAAGCGGAACCGGCAGGTCGCCTGTCTTTTGCACAAACTGCATCGCTTGGTTAATCGCAGCGTACGCCGCATTGCTTTTCGGGCTGGTAGCCAAGTAAATGACGCACTGGCTCAGCGGAATGCGTCCCTCGGGCATGCCGATGCGCTCCAAGGCTGCGAACGTCTCGTTGGCCATCACCAAGGCTGTAGGGTTGGCCAAGCCAATGTCCTCAGCTGCAGCGATGACCAAGCGACGCGCAATGAACTTGGGGTCCTCCCCACCGGACAACATGCGGGCCAAATAGTACACGGCCGCATTCGGATCGCTGCCCCGGATGCTCTTGATCAAAGCGGAAGCAATGTCGTAATGGGCATCCCCTTTTTTGTCAAAGCGAACCGTTGACGATTGCAAGGCCGCCTTAACGGACGCGTTATCGATGACCACCGGATCTTCGGTCGACAAGCCCACCAACAGCTCCACGGCATTCAGCAACCGCCGAGCATCTCCGCTGCTCGCGCGCAGCAAAGCCTCCCACTCGTTGACTTCCACCGTGCGCATACTCAAGGCCTCATCTTCCGCTATGGCACGATTTACAATTTGCTTCAGTTGACTCTCATCAAATGACTGTAATACATAGGTTTGACATCGGCTCATTAATGCTGGAATCACCTCGAAAGACGGGTTCTCAGTGGTGGCCCCGATGAGGGTGACCAACCCCTGTTCAACCGCCCCCAGCAAGCTGTCTTGCTGCGATTTTGAGAACCGATGAATCTCGTCAATGAACAAGATGGCGCGACCAGAGAACATGCCCGAACGCTTCACACTTGCGATGACTTCACGGACTTCCTTCACGCCGCTCTGGACCGCGGAAAGTTCGTGAAACGGTCGGTTCGATTGGGAAGCAATGATCTTAGCCAAGGTGGTCTTCCCCACTCCGGGTGGTCCCCATAAAATCATGGAGGGCACGTTGCCTCCGTCGACCGACCGGCGAAGTACCTGGTCTTCCCCGACTAAGTGACCTTGTCCCAAGTAATCCTCCAAGGTCCGCGGACGCATCCGCTCTGCTAAGGGCACCTCATGCATCATCTCCAAACTTGGTTTCGGATTCAGGAAGCGGGTTCAATGGCATCGTTTCAGGGCGCGCATGCTTCCAGCGCTTGTGCGACCACAACCACTGGTGAGGCGTTTCCCGGATATCCGCTTCCAACAAATCAATGCACCGTTGCAGGATGGCACCTTCAGGCAGCGCATTCGGCGCATCGGTAACCAGCTCATAATGCGTTTCGTAGCGGCCACGCTTGAGCTTCTTGATGTGCCCGTAAATCACTGGCAAATCGTACATACGCGCCCATTTCTCCAATCCGAAATACCATGCTGTTTCTTGGTACAGGAACGTATTCCACCACGATTTGACCGGATCGGCTGGGCTTTGATCAAACCCCATGACCACTGCTTTTGGACGCTCGCCTTGAACGTGCGCGTCCATCCAAGCCTGGGAATCGACGGTGCGCACCATTTCCAATCCGAACCGTTGACGCGATTCACGGACGGCTTCGTCCATGGTTTTGTTGGACAGGCGCTTGTATACCGCCATGACGTCATGCGGCACGTTTTGATTGGCGGTCATGGCATAGAGCTCCCAATTGTTGAAATGCCCCCCGGCGACGAGCACACTCCGACCGGCCTGAAAAAATGGCTCAAAGACTTCAACATGCTCATGCCCCATGCGCGATCGGGCTTCCGCATCGGAAATCGAGAAGTTCTTGATGGACTCCAACGTGATGTCCGCGAAATGCCGGTAATACAGGCGTTCAATCTGCCGGTGTTCCGCCTCGGAACGCTCGGGAAAACTGCGTTCGATGTTGCCCCGAATCACCGGGCGACGGTAACCCGCCACATCCGAGGCCACCCGCGCCAACAGCCCGCTGATCGCGTGGAGTACGGCGAACGGCAAATGCGAGAACAAACGAAGGAAGAACAATGCCATGGTCGTGCGAAAATAAGGTCAATCCAACCCGGCTCCGCGGGCAATTCCGACCAATCCGTCGTGCGCTAACGCCACCCCTTCCGGCAACTCAGCATTGACGGATTCATGGAAGCCCAATTGGTGGCTGATGTGGGTGAAATAGGTCTGGCGGGCACCAATTTTTGAAGCCAACTCCAAGGCCTCCTCCAGCGTGAAATGCGACAGGTGTGACTCCCGACGAAGGGCATTCAGAACCAGTACATCCACCCCTTCCAAGCGCTTTAACGCCAATTCTGATAGCTGGTTCGCATCGGTGATGTAGGCCAACCCTCCAATCCGAAACCCCAGTACGGGCAACCGGTGGTGAATTACCGGCAACGGCCACCAAGTGGCGTCGCCAATGACGAACGAATCCTCTGCAATGCGGTGGAGCTGCACGCGCGGCACACCGGGGTAATCCGCTTCAAAAATGTACCTGAATTCCCGATGCAATGCCGCTTGCACGCGCTCTGTCGCGTAGATCGGCATGTCCTTGCGGCTGCGAAAATTGAACGGACGAATGTCATCCAATCCCGCCACGTGGTCCTTGTGCTCGTGCGTGAAGACTACCGCATCGAGGGTTTGAACCCCCGCTCTGAGGCACTGTTGGCGAAAATCCGGCCCGGTGTCAATGACCACCGTCGCTCCCCCAGCCTTCACCAGCAGGGAACTTCGCAACCGTTGATCCCGCGGGTTTTCACTCTGACAAACTTCACAGTCACAGCCAATGATGGGCACGCCTTGCGAGGTGCCTGTGCCGAGAAATGTGAATTCCACCTGCATGAACCAAAGGTACGCCCTGTTCATCTCGTACATTTGTTAAAACAGGCCCAACACTGAAATCAGATTTGCCATGGATTCCGACCGTGTCATCCTCTCTGCCAAACAGAAAGCTCTCCGCATCAACCTGAACCAGGACCTGTACGGCACCTTCGCAGAAATCGGAGCAGGCCAAGAGGTGGTCCGGCACTTCTTCCGCGCCGGGGGAGCCTCCGGCACCATTGCCAAAGCGATGTCGGCCTACGACAAGGATTTTTCTGATGCCATCTACGGGGAGGAGAAAAACGGACGGTACGTCTGCGAAAGCCGCGTGCACAAGATGCTCGCCCACGAATACCAACTGATGGTCGACCGCTTGGACCGTACTGAGCACCCGTCCAAGCATTTCTTCGCTTTTGCGAACACCGTCGCCACCATCAATTACCACAAGACCAACCAAGGCCACGGCTGGTTCGGCCTCAAATTCCAAACGGCTCCCGACCAAGAACCCAACGAAGTCATCCTCCACGCCCGATTGCACGAGAGCGACGCCCTCCTGCAACACCAGACGGTTGGCATGCTTGGGGTCAACCTCGTTTACGGTTGCGTCTTTTTCTACAAGAAGCCCAAGGAACTCTTGCAATCGCTCTACGACAACCTCGACCGCGATCAGGTGGAGATTGACATGATCGAGATGAACGGGCCCGATTTTGAAGAAGTCGACAACCGCCTGCTCTCGCTTCAATTGGTCAAAAACGGCATGACGGATGCGGTCATCTTCTCCCCCGACGGGAGAAACCGCCAAGCAGCCGATGTCCTGTACAAGAAGAACATTCTCGCCATCCGCGGCTCCTTCCGACCGGTCACCAAGGTCAGCATCGACATGATCGCCAAAGGGCTGCAGCAGTTCAGGGAGGAGGCACGTGTCGAAGAGGACAACATCCAAGTGCTCTTTGAGATCACGCTCAACAACCTTTCGGCAGAGGGCGACATCGATGAACAGGATTTCCTCGACCGTGCCGATGTTTTGTGCTCGATCGGCCAAACCGTGCTCATCTCGAACTACCAGAAATACTACAAGCTTGTGGAGTTCTTCTCCCAGCACACCAAAAAGCGCATGGGCATCATCATGGGCGCCAACACGTTGTCGATGGTCTTTGACGAAAAGTACTACCGCAACCTCAACGGCGGCATCCTCGAGGCGTTCGGCATCTTGTTCAGCCGGGACCTCAAAATGTACCTCTACCCGTGGATGGATCAGCCCACTGGCGAGCTGTGGAAGGTGGACAACACCCCCCTCCATCCGCGCATGCAGCCACTTTTTGACTACCTCCGCTTCAACAAACGCATCATCGACATCCCTTACGACGAAGACGTCTTAGGCATTTTCAGCAAAGAAGCGCTCGAACTCATCAAAACCGGTCAGGACGGTTGGGAATCGATGGTGCCAGATTTTGTGGACCGCATCATCAAGAAGAACCGCCTCTTCGGATACAGCGGAGCTGCCGCTACAGAGGAATCCCACGACCAAGAGGACGCAGCGGAGGCAGCCGCCCGAGCCATTTCATCCGGCGAACAATAGAACATCGTCCGGGCTGCCGCTCATAAGTCCTGGCACAAACGAAAAAAGCCCGTCTCGCGACGGGCTTTTTCGTATGCATATGCAGTGTTGGCTTACGCTTCTGCCTTCTCCTCTGCTGGAGCAAGCTCCAAGTTTGGACGGCGCGTAATCACTTTTT
>Ga0160423_10004538_pt1 | contig 11407 bp, 9 predicted proteins | sample CRUFie14St8metaG_FD_108191 | JGI IMG/M metagenome (GOLD analysis project Ga0160423, IMG submission 108191) | Marine microbial communities from the Costa Rica Dome - CRUD Field 142mm St8 metaG | ecosystem: Environmental > Aquatic > Marine > Oceanic > Photic zone | place: Costa Rica: the Eastern... | reverse complement strand
TGGAGTTAAAAAAGAAACAAGAAGAGGAAGGGGACCTTAGAAAATCTATGGTCTCATCAGGCGATAGATCCGATAAAATTAGGACTTATAATTATCCACAAGGACGCGTAACTGATCACAGAATTGGTTTGACTTTATATTCCCTCGGTGAGATAATAGATGGTGATATAAATAAAATAATTGAAGAATTGAAAATAGCAGATAACGCAGAAAAATTAAAGCAAGGGAAGAATGAATAAAAAAAAATTAATTGAAAAAATACACGAAAAAAAATCGTTTTTATGTGTTGGTTTAGATCCTGATCTTGATAAGTTTCCAAGCTTTATCTTAAATGAAGAAGATCCAATTTTCTTTTTTAACAAAAAAATAATTGATTCTACTAAAGATTATTGTGTGTCCTATAAAGTTAATTTAGCTTTTTATGAGAAATATGGTCTAAAAGGTCTAAATTCTTTAAAAAAAACAATTGATTACATTCCAAATGACTTTTTTGTTATAGCGGATGCAAAAAGAGGGGATATATTAAATACATCAAAAATGTATGCAGATGCATTTTACAATAATTTTAATTTTGATGCTGTTACTTTGTCCCCTTATATGGGTGGTGATTGCGTTAAGCCTTTTATGAGAGAAGGAAAATGGAGTATTGTCTTAATTGCCACTTCTAATCCTACTGCTGATGATTTTCAAATGATTAAAACAGAAAATGGAACACCTTTATTTATGGAGGTTTTAAATAAAGCTAAATCTTGGGGTAATTCCGAAAACATGATGTTCGTAGTTGGAGGAACTAGACCCGAGGTTATTAAAGAAATAAGAGATAATGCCAAAGATTTCTTTTTACTAATTCCAGGTCTTGGGCATCAAGGTGGTGAATTGTCCAAGATTGTTAAAAATGGTTTCAATAATAAAATTGGAATTTTAGTTAATTGTTCTAGATCCATTTTATATGCAGGTAAAGGACATGATTTTTTTATTGATTCTCAAAAGGAAGCAATGAGAATTCAAAAAGAAATGTCAGAATATTTAACTAACTAATTTTTAATAGTAAGTCTCAAAACTGAGCAACTTGCATTTTCAACAAATTTATCTTTTCCTGTGCCAAATAGTATACTTGCCCAATCGTTATGTTTTGGAGTTCCAATTATTAGTAAGTCATATTCTGCGGAAATGTCAGAAATATATTTTTCTGGGTTATTATGTTTAATTAGACTTAAATCTCCTTGGGGATATTTTTGGAGAATTTTTTCAGTTCTAAGCTTCATGTCATTTATTTCTGAATTTTTAGTATCAGTTGGAATAATGTGAAGTACAGTGAAATTAGCTTCAATTCCATCACTATCATTATTGTAAAAATCAGTTATCATGCTTGTGGCTTCAATAAATTTAGAATTATCTTTTTGTGGTAGTATAGCTAATAAAATTTTATTAATATATTTTACTCCATTATCTTTAAATAAAGCAACATTAGAGTCAACATTTGTAACTAACCATCCAATAGGATTATTTATTAGAATACCTTGGTGATCTACTCCATTCCACCCTAAAACAAGCCAGTCACAATGAGTTTGTTCACTTAGTGACTGAACAGTATTAGTAAGATTATGTGTTGTGTATTTTTTAAAATTTATTTGTATTTTTTTATCTCTTTCAAGTAATTTTAATTGTCTTTTAATTGTTTTTGATTTTCTATCTTTTTCAAAAAACTCATTATCTAAAAAAGTTTGGTCCGGAACCTCAGTAACATGAATTGTTTGAACTTTTTTATTTTTTGTAATCGCGCCAGCAATTTCTGTAATAATTTCAGGTGACCTTTCATTTCCTAGTAAAGGAACGATTGCGCCTGCATCAGATAAAATTTCATTTTCCAGTTTAGTTTTTCTTTGTTTCTTTTCAAAATCATTTTGCATTAAGTTAAAATCTTTTCTTCTTCCATAAAACATGTACAAGGCGGGTCTGTTTCCGTATTTTGTTATTATACCTTCTCTCATAGTTCTCTTTTTTCCATAAAAAAAGTAAATAATTGTGCCTAATAAGCTAATAATAATTATTGCAATAAATGGCATCCATCCAAGATAAAAAAGTAATAATATTCCGCCTATTATTCCGAAAATTTGTGTTAGTGGATATAATGGTGATTTATATGTTGGTTTATACCATTGTACCCCAGTTTCTCTCAAAACAATAACACATGCATTTACCGCAATAAACATAGTTATTTTAAATGCACTTGCTAATTTTGCTATTTTTATTACGTCTACATAAATTACAACAAGAGCCATCATTACACAGGTGAATGCAATTGCAATAACTGGAGTTAGGTATTTTGGGTGAAGATAAGTCATATAGTTGGGAAGTAATTTATCCTTAGCCATAGCAAAAGGGAATCTTGATGAAGCTAAAACCCCAGAGTTTACTAAAGAGACTAAAGTTAAAATTCCAATAACTGCAGCAGAGTAACCCATATAAGTATTATTATTTGTCAAGGTTTCAGCCAAAGTGTAAATAGGACGGTAATCTTTTTTTAAAGATTCAGGTGAAACATATTCTGTCAGAATAAATGCAACAGCAGAATAAATTAAAGTCATTATAAGCAAGGAAGTTAACATTGCTAATGGTAAATTTCTAGATGGGTTTTTAACTTCCCCTGCAACAGCTGCAATTTTAGTAACCCCAGCATATGAAAGGTAGACAAAGGCAATTGTGGCTAATAAGCTTTTTTTATTTGAGGGTATGTCAAAGTTTGTGTTATTTATGTCTAATTTCCCAATCCCGACACCAAGTAAGGCGATTAAAAAAAATATTCCAAATCCAATAATAATAAGTTGAACTTTTCCAACTTTTTTCACTCCTAATATGTTTAAAAAAAAGACAAATATTAGAAACCCAATTGATAGATATTTGATGTCTAAGCCCAAATCAACAACAGCCAATAAATATGCTCCAAAGCCAATTAGAGCAAAGGAGCTTTTTAGAATTAATGATGCCCAAAGTCCTATTCCTGATATTGTTCCAAATAAAGGACCAAAAGCTCTTTCAATATAAACATAAGTACCGCCAGATTGTGGCATGGCTGTAGCTAATTCAGATTTAGAAAGTACACTTGGTAAAATAAATAAACCAGAAAATATATAAGCTAACCAAAGATACTCACCAATCATTCCAGCAGCTACACCAGGAAGGACAAAGATCCCAGTTCCAAGCATTCCTCCGATACTTATTGCAATTACTGCGGGTAGAGTTAATTTTCGTTCAAGTTTTTTCAAATGTTTTGTTATTTTAATTTATAAAAATATACTTTTAAAGTAATAAAAAAAATATATGTTTGATATTCTATTTACCCTTAGTTTTTCAACAGCAGAACAAATCAATTTGATTCTTCTTATTTTTATAACACTTTTAGAATTTATTGCCTTCGGTTGGCTAATAGTTCAAATGAGAAAGTCTGGAAGAGAAAGGGATAAGATTATAAAATTAGAGGAAAGACAAATCGCAATGGAAAGAAGAATTTTAAAAACATTAGATATTAATCAATTAGCAAAAACTCATGATTTAGCAGAATTTTTAGATCATATTTCCATTGAAGGGAATGCAGATGTTAATTTGGAGGAAGTTAGTATTTCTTCACTCTCAGCTAAATATGAAAATAAAACTTTTTCGCAAATACAAGCTAGGCATCACACAGGGTGTACCATTATTGGAGTTAAATTGTTTGATGGTAAGTATATTGTGAACCCTGGTGCTGACACAATATTAAAACCAAATTCTAAATTATTTATTTTAGGCAGCTCTGAACAAATAAAGCAATTCAGGTATAAATTAAACAATAATTAAATATATCATTTTGAAAAAAATTTTAATAACAGGTGGTAATGGTTTATTAGGTCAGTCTTTAAGGTTACTGCTTTCAAAGCAATATGAAATTATTGCTACAGGCTTAAATTCAGATAGGTTAAAAAATCATAATCATGCCTACACTTCTCTCGATGTCTCTATTCAGAAAGACTGTGAAAATATTTTAATAGAATTTATGCCGGATGTTGTGATAAATACAGCTGCAATAACTGACGTTGATTATTGTGAATTAAATACAAAAAAATGCCTTCATATTAATACTCTTTCAATTAATAATTTTTTGTCTTATTGCAAAAAATATAATAAAAAATTTATTCATTTATCAACAGATTTTTTATTTGACGGAAAATCGGGTCCTTATTGTGAGAATGCAGAATGTAATCCAATAAATTATTACGGTTTTTCTAAAATGAAATCAGAAAATTTAATAATCAACTCAAAACTTAAAAACTTTTCAATTATTAGAACTTGTTTAGTATATGGGGAAAAATTTGATTCAAACAATATATTTATGTGGGTCAAAAAAAAATTAGAAAAAGGTGAGGTTCTTAATATTGTTGATGATCAGTATAGAACACCAACCCTTTTTTCCGACTTATCTCGAGCAATTTTTGAAATAATTAAATTAGATTTAAAAGGCATTTATAATATATCTGGAGGCGAATATTTATCTATTTTTGATTTTGTTTGTAAAATTGTAAGTATTTTTGGTTATGATAAATCATTAGTTAAAAGATGTAAGTCAAAAAAAATTAATCAAAAGGCACAAAGACCAAAAAAATCAGGTCTTTTAATTGATAAAGCCATTAAAGACTTTAATTATTTGCCAACTAAAATGGAAGTTTATTTAAAATCGATAAAATGAAAAAAAATATTTTAATTTCAATTTTTTTATTATTTGCTCCTTTCTTTTCTGCTTTTTCTCAAAAAATATACACATCAGATCAGATTAAAGACATCCTATCAAGCAGACAGTACTCATATAAATTAATTGAGGGTTTAGAATTAAAGTTAAGTCAAGATGATGTAATAACATTTTATGAAAACGGATCGTTTGATTATAACGTTGGTGATAAAAATGCCGAGGGAACATGGATTCTAAACGAAAAAACTTTAAAATTTACATACCCAGATACAGTTAGATTTTTTAAGATCACTCATTTTTCAAAAAATAATTTCTCCATTCATGAAGAGTTAAGTGACTATAAATTTCATTTTGAACATACATTTACAAATAGATTAAATTTTTTCTCAATCGCTTTAGATAATATTTTTAAACCAATTGTGGATAATATTGCAAAAGTTATATTCTTTGATGTGTCTAAAATTATTGGGCAAAATAAAGAAGTTCCTTTCATTGTTATTTGGTTAATATTTGGCGCCTTATTTTTTACATTTAAAATGAATTTTATAAACCTTAGAGGCTTTAATCACGCTATTTCTTTAGTTAAAGGAGATTATCATGATCCTAATAATAAAGGAGAAGTGTCTCATTTTCAAGCTTTAACTACTGCCCTATCAGGCACAGTAGGTCTTGGAAATATTGCCGGGGTTGCAATTGCTATTAGTTTAGGTGGTCCTGGTGCTACTTTTTGGATGATTGTAGCTGGTCTGATTGGTATGTCTTCGAAATTTGTTGAATGTACTTTAGGTGTAAAGTATAGAAAGATTGATGAAAATGGTGTTGTATCAGGTGGACCAATGTATTATTTAAAAGATGGTTTGGCAAAAAAAAATCTCCCAAATTTAGGCAAATTTTTAGCAATTCTTTTTGCAATTTTATGTGTTGGTGGTTCTATTGGGGGGGGTAATATGTTTCAAGCAAATCAAGCTTTTGCTGCTTTTAAAACTATTTTTCCAGCCATGTCTAATTTTGGACCTCTATTTGGTTTATTTTTAGCAATTTTGGTTGGTGTTGTTATTATTGGTGGGATAAAAAGTATTGCCAAAGTCACTGAGAAAATAGTTCCTTTCATGGCTGCAATTTATGTAGGTGCAGCTTTAATTATTATAGGTTATCATTTTACAGATTTACACATAGTTTTTAGTAAAATAATAAAGGGCGCTTTTAGTCCAGAAGCAGGCTTAGGAGGGTTTATTGGTGTTTTAATTGTAGGGTTTAAAAGAGCTGCTTTTTCCAATGAGGCAGGAGTTGGCTCTGCTTCAATTGCACATTCTGCTGCAAAAACTAAAGAACCAGTATCTGAGGGAATGGTCGCTTTATTAGAACCTTTTATTGATACTATTGTAATATGTACAATTACTGCAATAGTTATAATTATAACTGGAAGCTACACAAATGTCGGTGGTTTAGGTGGTTCTGAACTAACTTCTCAGGCATTTGGAAGTGTAATCTGGTGGTTCCCATATATTTTAACAATTGCAATTTTTCTTTTTGCTTTTTCTACGATCATTTCTTGGTCTTATTATGGATTAAAATCTTGGACATTCTTATTTGGTCAAAGTAAAGCTACAGAGCTAACTTATAAGGTTTTATTGATGTTTTTTGTCGTCGTTGGTTCTTCGGTCAATTTAGGTTCTGTTTTAGATTTTTCTGATATGATGATTCTTGCCATGGCTTTTCCAAACATTATTGGTTTGTTATTTTTGTCATCAGAAGTAAAAGAAGATTTAAAAACTTATTTTGAAAAAGTAAAAAATGGTTCAATTAAAAAATTTAAGTAATAATGGATTTAAATTATACAGAAAATCAAAAGATTATATTAGAGACTATCAAAGAATTTTCAAAAAGAGAAATCATTCCATATATGAATGAATGGGATGAGAAACAAATTTTTCCCTTAGAACTTTTTAAAAAAATTGGGGAGTTAGGAATGATGGGTGTTTTAGTACCTGAAGAATATGGTGGGGCTGGTTTTTCTTATGATGAATATGTAACAATAATTTCAGAAATATCTAAAGTATGTGGTTCTATTGGGCTTTCTGTTGCAGCACATAATTCTCTTTGTACTGGCCATATTTTAAAATTTGGAAACGAAGAGCAAAAAAAGAAATATCTTCCAAAATTAGCTTCTGGGAAATATTTAGGCGCTTGGGCGTTGACTGAGCCCGTCACTGGATCTGATGCCATGAGAATGAATACTACTGCGAGAAAACAGGGTGACAATTGGGTGATAAACGGATCTAAAAACTTCATAACGCATGGTTCAAGTGGAGATGTTATTGTTGTTGTTGCAAGAACTGGTGAGTTGGGAGATTCTAGAGGTATATCGGCTTTTATTGTAGATTCTTCAAATCCTGGTGTAACTTCTGGGAAAAAAGAAAATAAACTGGGTATGAGAGCTTCTGAAACAACTGAGATTATTTTTAATAATTGTATAATATCTAATGATGCTTTGATTGGTAAAATTGGAGAAGGATTTATTCAATCAATGAAAATTTTAGATGGAGGAAGAATTTCAATTGCAGCATTATCTTTAGGTATAGCCAAAGGAGCGTATAATGCTGCTTTAAAATATTCAAAAGAAAGATCTCAGTTTGGAAAGAAAATATCTAATTTTCAAGCTATATCATTTATGTTAGCTGATATGGCTACTGAAATAAACGCGGCAGAATTACTGATATATAAATCTGCGTATTTAATTAATAATAACAAATCTGTCACAACTGATAGTGCAATGGCTAAATATTTTTCTTCTGAGCTAGCAGTTAAAATATCATCACAGGCAGTTCAAATATTTGGTGGTTATGGTTTTGTAAAAGATTTTCCTGTTGAAAAATTTTACAGAGACTCAAAACTTTGCACTATTGGGGAAGGGACATCGCAAATACAAAAATTAGTTATTTCAAAAAATATTCTTTTCTAATATTTATTTTTTTATATATTTGTCAGCAATATTTAAAAAAAGATTATGATAATAATACCTATTAAAGAAGGGGAGTCTATTGAAAGGCCTCTTAAAAGATTTAAAAGAAAGTTTGAAAAAACTCAAGGTTTAAAGCAATTAAGAGCAAGAAGGTATTTTACAAAAAAGTCAGAAAGAAGAAGAGAAGAAGTTTTGAGAGCCTCTTACAATCAAAGGAAAAGTACATTAGAAGACCAATCATAGTCTTTATGTATTTAGACCAATTTTTAAATTATCTAAAAAACGAACGTAATTTTTCTAAAAAAACTATTCAGTCTTATCTAAGCGATGTTAATCAATTTTTTTTGTTTAATAACGTTAAGCCTAGCAAAATTCACTCAAATGATATACGTGGATGGATAATTTCTTTAAAAGAATCTGGTCTAGAGTCAGTTACAATCAATAGAAAGATTAGTTCCCTAAGGTCATATTTTAAACTCTGTAATAGAGAATCTTGGATTAACCAAGATCCGTCTCAAAAAATAAAATTACTAGCAGTAAAAAAAAGATTACCTAGTTTTTTTTCTGAGTCCTCTATGAAAAATTTATTTTCAGAGGTAAAATTTCCAAATAATTTTACTGGAGCCAGAGATAGATTAATTTTAGAAATATTTTATTCAACTGGAATAAGAGTTTCTGAGTTAGTTAATTTAAAAAAAAGTCAATTTAATTTAACTTCGAAAACCTTAATTGTATTTGGAAAAGGGAAGAAAGAAAGAATACTTCCTTTATTAAATAATGTTATTAAGCATTATAAAATATATATGAAGTTTAGATCAAATATGAAATCTAATTATTTGTTTTTAACTATAAATTCAAAAAAAACTTATTCAAAATTAATTTATAGAGTTGTCAATGAATATTTGGGTAAAGTTACTACAGTTTCAAAAAAAAGCCCTCACATTCTTAGGCATACTTTTGCTACTCATTTATTAAATCGGGGGGCTGATATAAATACAATTAAGGAACTTTTGGGTCATAAAAGCTTACTTTCAACTCAGGTTTACACCCATAATTCTTTAGAAAAAATTAAAAGAATTTATCAAAAATCACATCCTAGAGGAGAAAAATAATTAACTATTGATTTTTTTTAATTTAAAAAAAACAATAGTTATTGTTTGTAAAAGATAAATGTTTTAATAAATTTGCAATCCTTGTAAAAGGGGGAGGAATATTTTATTGTATTTTTTTTAATAATTTTTTGATCCTTTTTGCAGATATGATGGTTGGTATTTGTAGTATTAGTTTGCCGATGTAGCTCAGCTGGCTAGAGCAGCTGATTTGTAATCAGCAGGTCGTGGGTTCGAGTCCCTCCATCGGCTCGTTCTTTGAATGTTTAACAATAAAAGTATTCCAAATTGGGGGAATACTCAAGCGGTCAACGAGGGCAGACTGTAAATCTGCTGGCTTAGCCTTCAGAGGTTCGAATCCTCTTTCCCCCACTATTTGGGTAAAAAATTTTTTGCGGGAGTAGCTCAGTTGGTAGAGCATCAGCCTTCCAAGCTGAGGGTCGCGGGTTCGAGTCTCGTCTTCCGCTCTAAAATTGAAACTATTTTATAAATTTGTCTCAATTTTAATATGTATATATATATAAACAATAAATAAGTAAAATAAATAAATAATAATTTTAAAAATAATAAGTCATGGCAAAAGAAAATTTTCAGCGTAGTAAGCCGCATCTTAACATAGGTACTATTGGTCACGTCGACCACGGTAAAACTACATTAACCGCAGCTATTACAAAAGTTCTTTCAAAAAAAGGTTTTGCAGAAGTAAGAGATTTTGATGCAATTGATAATGCACCTGAAGAAAAAGAAAGAGGTATAACAATTAACACTTCTCATGTTGAATACGAAACAGAGAATAGACATTATGCTCACGTAGATTGTCCTGGTCACGCCGATTATGTTAAGAACATGGTTACAGGTGCTGCACAAATGGATGGGGCAATAATGGTAGTTGCTGCTACCGACGGTCCAATGCCTCAAACAAGAGAACATATATTATTAGCTAGACAAGTAGGAGTCCCTAGAATGGTTGTATTTATGAATAAGGCTGATATGGTAGATGATGCTGAACTATTGGAACTAGTTGAAATGGAAATTAGAGAATTGTTAAGTTTTTACGAGTTTGACGGAGATAATACTCCAGTTGTTACTGGTTCTGCTTTAGGTGGTTTAAATGGTGAGGCGCAATGGGAAGATAAAATAATGGAGTTAATGGCTGGTGTTGATTCTTGGATCGAAATGCCAAAAAGAGACGTAGATTTAGACTTTTTAATGCCTATTGAAGACGTATTTACAATTACAGGTAGAGGTACTGTTGCAACTGGAAGAATTGAGTCTGGGGTTGTTAATTCTGGAGATCCTGTTGATATAATTGGTATGGGTGCAGAAAAACTATCTTCAACAGTTACTGGTATAGAAATGTTTAGAAAAATTCTTGACAGAGGTGAAGCAGGTGATAATGCTGGTATTCTTTTGAGAGGTATTGAGAAAACAGATATAAAAAGAGGTATGGTAATTGCTAAACCAGGTTCTGTTACTCCTCATAAGAAGTTTAAAGCAGAAGTCTACGTTCTTAAAAAGGAAGAAGGTGGTCGTCATACACCATTTCACAATAAATATCGTCCTCAATTCTACATAAGAACGACCGATGTTACAGGAGAAATTACTCTTCCAGAAGGTACAGAGATGTGCATGCCTGGTGATAATTTATCAATTACAGTTAATTTAATTAACACTGTAGCAATTAGTAAAGGAGTTCGTTTTGCAATTAGAGAGGGTGGTAGAACTGTAGGTGCTGGTCAAGTTACAGAAATAATAGAGTAATAACAGAGGAGAAGAATTCCTATCATTTACGGGTATGGTGTAATGGTAGCATAGCGGTCTCCAAAACCGTTGATGGGAGTTCGAATCTCTCTACCCGTGCTTGATAGAATAAAATTATGATTGAATATATTAAATCTTGTTATGATGAGTTGAGGAACAAAGTCTCATGGCCTACCCTCACGCAGTTACAAGCTAGCTCCTTGGTTGTTGCTGTTTGTTCCGTGTTTATAGCAGTTATTATATATGTGATGGATACTTCTTCTAAAAAATTAATTGATCTTTTTTTCAATTTTTTTTAAAATAAAACTATGGCAGAGAAAGTAACTAAAAATAAACTAGATTTCAAATGGTATGTTGTAAAGTCTATTTCAGGTAAAGAACATAAGACAAAACTTTATATTGAAAAAGAATTAGCTCAAAAGAAAATGGAAAAATACGTTTCAGAAATACTAATTCCAATGGAAAAAATCTTTCAGATTAAAGATGGGAAAAAAATTAGTAAAGAAAGAAGTTTTTTTCCAGGTTACATTCTAATTCATGCACACCTTTTTGCTGAACTAATAATAACTATTAAAAATGTACTCAATGTCATTGGTTTTTTAGGTGCAACTAGGGGAAGTGATCCGCTACCTTTACGAAAGAAAGAAGTTAATAGAATACTAGGTAAAGTGGATGAGTTATCCAAAGAAGATGAGCAAATTAACATACCATATTATGTTGGGGAACCGGTTAAGGTAACAGATGGTCCATTTAATGGATTTGATGCTGTTATTGAATCAGTCAATGAAGAAAAAAGAAAATTACAAGTAATGGTTAAAATTTTCGGAAGAAAAACAGCTTTAGAATTAAGTTATA
>Ga0160423_10004537_pt1 | contig 11408 bp, 11 predicted proteins | sample CRUFie14St8metaG_FD_108191 | JGI IMG/M metagenome (GOLD analysis project Ga0160423, IMG submission 108191) | Marine microbial communities from the Costa Rica Dome - CRUD Field 142mm St8 metaG | ecosystem: Environmental > Aquatic > Marine > Oceanic > Photic zone | place: Costa Rica: the Eastern... | reverse complement strand
AATACTAACCGCAAATGCAAAAGGCGGTACAGCAGTTAATCCTAATAGTGAGATATATGGGGGAGGACATGGCGGAGATAGTAATGAGCCTGGTGAAACTGTAAGCTCAACAACAAGAAGTAATACCCAGCAATTCGGAAGGATAAATGGACCGTGGGGTAATGCTGCTGGCGGCGGAGGCTGGGGCGCTGATGGTGGTGATAGTATTAAAGCTCGAAGAGATATTGGGTCCTTCAGCCGCTACGCTCCAAAAGGCGGTAAAGGTGGAAAGGCCATATCTACTATAGACAACTCTAATTATACAATAACTGGAGGAATAATATATGGTACTATTGAACAGTAGTATTTAACGTTTAACGAATAAATAATGATATGCCTGAAAGTTTAGAAAATCAATTTATATCTGATTTATATACTTCTCTTTTACATTTAAGTGGAGCTGAATTAGGCAATGATTTAAATAAAGTATTTGATGGTAAAGGAAATTCTACTGGATTGGCATTAAGCAGCGAAAGGGTATTAATTAATAATTACATTTACCCACAAGGATTTACTACTCGTGATCCATTAGAGTGGTTAGATAGTTTTTACCCAGTAGGCAGTATTCAACTTACTTTAACTAATGATAATCCTACTACAAGAATAGCTGGTACAGTTTGGGAGCAAGTAGCAGAAGGTAGATTTTTAGTAGGTACTGGTACTTTAACTGATAAAAATGGTGATACGAGAGAGTTTTGCCCAGGAGGTGCAGAAGAAGAAGCTTTAGGATTAAGAAGTGGTAATGGAGATACTGCAGGTGAATATCAAACAACACTTTTAGAAGGTAATCTACCAGCACATACTCATGATGTAAATATAGGCGCACGAGATGTTCAAATACCTAATACTGCAGGAACACCATCATCATTTCAGGTTGATCCTGTAGGTACTTTTGATTCAACTTTAACTTTCGTGGAACAACAGAGAGCAAGACTAAATCTTGGTACTAAAGTTTATGCCTTTCCTGGTGAATATGATAATAGTCTTTTAATAAATTATAGAAATGCATCATTTAGAGATAGTGTAACAGCTTATCCGTGGCTATACGCTTTAGATTTTGGTTTCGATAGAGGTTCAGCAGCTAATTACTCAGCATCAGTTAGGAGTTTATATGTAACTGGTTGGGGAGTAAAATATAATTTTAAAGAAATGATAGGTATATGGAATGGAGAAACGCGATTCGTTTCTGATTCAAGAGTACAAATTGCTACTCGAAGTGGTAGTCCAGTACAATTAGCTAAATCTCCATATCAATATGCTTTAGAACTTGGTGCAGTTGATATAGGCGATGCTACTGCTGGTGATTTTTTAACCCGTAATAGTAGCGTTCCTTTAATTACTGCTCCTACTGAAATATTGGATAGAGATGAAAGTGTTAACAATACGAGAGTTTCAGCATCTGTTGGAAGAAATATAGCGCATAATAATATACCTCCTTCGTATGGAGTGTATGTATGGAAACGAATATCATAAATTTATGGCAAATATAAGCATAGTAAAATTAAAAGTAAGACGTGGATCTGATGCACAGCGAAAGACTATTGTATTAGATCAAGGTGAAATTGGGTATACTCTCGATACAAGAAGGTTGTTTGTAGGAGACGGCTCAACTTTCGGTGGAAGATCTATAGGTTCAAAAAATGTAGGTCCTTTTGCTAATAATTCTAGTTTAGGACCAACTAGTTCACCAGGAATGCAAATTGGTGATATTGGTTATGCTGATAGTAGATTGTATATGCTTACATCTACTAATTACAACGATTCATTATCGGGATATTCTTATATTGGTACAGTTCCTGATGAAACTTTAGTAAAATTTGATAGTAATAATAAACTTACTATTGATACAGGACAGTTTGATTCGACCTTTTTTAAAGAATCGTTTTTCGGTACTGGTTTATTATCAGCTATTGGAGGTGTAGTAAATGTAAATTTAAATACTACATATTTAGAATTATCAAATAGTAAAATATCACCAGTAGCTAATTCAATTACAGAGCGTGAGATAGCTACTACTGCTCTTTCTTCTGGTTTGGTTGGAGGTAATAACGTACCTATTAAGTTGGATATAAACCACGAACAATTTGAGTTTAATGTAGATAACAAACTTACATTTAAAGGAGTAGGTGAAACATCTATACCAGCTACAAGCTGGGCTGGTACAGGTGGAGTAAATTTAGGAGGTGGTCTTTCATTAAATTCATCAAATAATTTACAAACTGATTTAAGAAGTGTAGATACTGATAATATTTCTTTAGTAAATGGAAAAATAGCAACAACTGGTACTACAATAAATGATGCTAATTCTACTGAATTACCATTTATTACCTTAGAAAAGGGTTTAGTAAAAAGTATTAGTACATCTATTTTCGATGTAGTTACTGGTACATCTTTAAAGTCTACAACTGAAGGAGGTGTAATACCGGTTGGTACTATTTTACCTCATGCAGCAGCTTTTGGATCTAACGTTCCTAATGGATACTTATTAGCTAACGGTGCATCTCGTAGTAAAACTAAAGCTAATGGTGATCCTGACGAACTCTTTGGTGTTATAGGAACTTCATACGGTGATGGCGATGACCCTGGAAATACCTATTCTTTACCTAATTTAACTGGTGGTGGTATGCCAGCAGCCTTATACGGTGCCGGGGAGTTAGCACCAGTTACTGGTGACTTTAGTGGATCACAAAAATTCCTAACCGGTGATACTGATTCTGCAGGAGCTATTTTAAGTGGTTTTGGAGTTAACTTTATTATTAAAGCTACATCAGATGCAGTTAATAGCTTGTTTAATGGAGCTCCTGATTCTGTTACTATAGATGCAGCAGGAGGGCCTCTTCAAACACGGCAAGTATATAACGGTACTACTAGTCTCGGAGCGAATATAGAATTAAGTTCTGCAGGATTTATAACTTTCGATAAAAGCGGAGAAGTTAGAAATGAAGATTCTGAAGGTACATATGATAGATTTGCTATTCCAATTTTTAACTATTAAATAATAATATGTCAATCGAAATTTTAGAAAATACTTTAATTAAACTTCTAGTAAGAAGAGGTACAGACGCAGATAGAAAAAACATAGTTCTTGAAGGAGGTGAATTAGGTTATACAACTGATACAGATAGATTATTTGTTGGGGATGGAACTACTTTAGGAGGTGTCTTAGTTGGTAATAAGTATAAAGGTGAAAATGCAGATGTTACTAATTTAGCTCCTTGTTTAACAGGTGATTATGCTTTTGAGACTGATACTAATACTTTAAAAGTAGTTAAACAAGGTAATGGTGCTAATACTACAGATTGGCTAACAGTAGCTAATTTATTAAGCGCAGGCAATACAACTATTAATATTAGTAATGGTAATTTAGTTACCGTAGGTACATTATCAGCAGGTAATTTTGATAAAGATTCATTAGGTAATTCATTAGAAATATCTTCAAATAGGATCTCCTTAAGTTCTACTGTAAGTATCGATAATATTCAACAAAGAACAGTAGGTGCAGATAGCTATTTAAAACTGCCTTCTAAGCTTAAAATTAACGCTATAAATTATAATTTTCCAGGGGTAGGTCCCTCTAATAGTACGTTCTTAGGATCAGATGCATCAGGAAACTTAACTTGGCAAATACCAAGTATTATAGAATCAGGAGTAGCGCCAACGACTGCTAGTGTTTTACCTGTTGGTACTATTGTACCTTTTGCTTCTGCTAGTAACGGTGTACCTTATGGGTGGCTAGAATGTGACGGAGCCCAGTATCTAAGTGCTGGTGCTGGATCGTATCCTGATTTATTCGATACTATAGGTACTGATTATAATATTGGTGGTGAAGCTTTAAATAAATTTAGAGTTCCTAATTTACTTTCAAAAGCTTTATATGGGTCTGGAAACCCTTCTGATAGTACATTAATGCCTGTTACCACAGCTTCTCATACCTCACCAGGTCTTTCTGCATTTGGTGCGAATTTCATTATTAAAGCTATTGGTGGTGTAACAGCTCCTACATTAACAGTAAAGAAAAATTTAGTAACTACTTTATTTAATCCGCCAGGGACAGCTTCAGTAGATAAAACAGGAGTAGAATTTAATCCTCTTAGTGGTGGAATAGTAATTGAAAGACCTCAACCAGGTATGCAAGTATACTCGACGCCGCTGCCGCCGGGAGAGTTTCATGAGTTTACTGTTCCTGATGGTATACATTTTATTAAATTTACTGCAACAGGATCAGGCGGAAAAGGAGGAAGTAGCCCAGGTGGTGCAGCTTCAACAGTGTTAGGAAATCTTTCAGCAATACCAGGAACTGTATTTAAAGTTGAAATTGCAGCAGGAGCTACTACTGCTGGTACGGGTACTGATGGATCATCAACATTTATTAGAGATGCAGATGGTAATACCTTGGTAGAAGCTGGGGGAGGTATAAATGTAAATGATATTCAAAATAGAACAGAAGACCCTAATCTAAATCAAATAGCGCCACAAGGTTCATCTGGCGGTACTATTGATACTGATAGTCCATTTGTATTAAATGGAGTAGTTATAACTGGAGGTAATGGAATGATGGATACTTCACGAAGTAAAGGTAAAGAGGAATCCTTAGGAGCTTCTAGTTACTTTGGTAATGCACCAGCACCAGGTGGTGGTCAAGGAGGGCATAGTGGTAGTCCTTATGGTCCTCCTCCAGGTCCAGGTATAGTTATCCTAGAATGGTCATAGTTGCTTTTATCTTTTTTCTATATAACTAAAATATGGAAGAAATTATAGTTGAAGGTTTAGATTACGAAGATTTTACTACTTTAAAAGAAATCTTATCTAATAATACACTGTTTAAATTTGAAGATTCTAATTTATTCGCCAATAATGCTATTTTAATTGAAAAGATAGAAAGAATAATTAAAGCTTTCGATGAATAAATACTTTAATGGAAGCAAGTGTATGGAAAGGAAGTTCTTTATGTGAAGAGTTCTCTGACTACGTTCTTTTTGATCAAGATACAGAAAGTATACTTGTAAACGTTCATGAAGATTACATGCAAACTCTGAAGAAAGAGCTACTAAAGATGGGATATTACCTTGTTTTTAAAACTAAGCTTAACATAACTAATTCCTATACCTGTACTTTCATAAGGGGTTGAGTAATTAAATATAATTGATGGGCTTTCCTAGTGACATAAAACTTCCTGCAGACGCGAGATACTTTACTTTTGTTGAGCGTAGTAAAAAATTTAATTCGAATTACGATATTACATGGTCATTTGAATATAGCTTGCCTGCTGAAAATATACCAAGTCCAGGAAGCTATGAATTAGGATTTAGTACGTTTATTACCAATTTAGAAGCACCTTTATCCTCATTACCTGGTCAATATATAGGTGATCAGGATCCGGAGTTTATTCTATCTGCTCATGCTTTATTAACTGAATCACCGTTAGTATTAAAAACTCAAGATGACTCAACTATTCTTCTAGAAGGTGGTATTTTAAGTGGTAGCTTAGTAAAAGTAGCATTTGATTCAACAGGTATGTATGCTCTATCTGGTAGGGATGATAGACCTGGAGTAGGTCCAAATGATATTAATAGGCAATCTTTAATAGTTAGAGACGTTTTACATAATGTTAGAGCTAATTCACCTCTTTCAACTATGTCTAATGTTTTTACTAATTTATCAACTAATAGTTTTAGAGCATTAAGATTTAGATATGTTAATTTAGGTCAAAAAATACATATTGATTTTAGAGAGGATAATACAACTAATTATACTCTTCTTACAACTATTAATATAGAACCTAGACTAACTAACTTTAATAATTTAGATAATATCTATTGTGGTTTCTCTTTTACAACTCCTGTTTCTACAACTAATACAGGCTTATCTGCTAAGAACTTCTTCTTACGTAATTTCAATGTTGAGGGTTATGAAGGTAGTGATGTATTAACTGAAACAGTGACTACTCCAGCCCTTTCAGTTAATCCTAATACTGTATTTAATACAGTTAATAATATTGAAGTATAATGTCACTTTCACAATTACAACAAATAGGTGATATACCATTTCAGATAGATAGCCCGGTTAATGCTGCTGATGGTACTGGTAGTATATATGTTAGAGACGTTGAAGTTAATAAAGATTATATAGGTACATTAGATTTTTATATATATGATTTAAATGGTCCAACTGATTCAACTGGGGAACCTTTTCTAGTTAATCAAGGTACTACATCAGTAAGTCAAGAAGGTGATCAGTTTTTTATATATATTGAAAGTGCTATTAATTTATCAGGAGATCCATCTAGTGGAAGTGTATCATTTGAAATACAGTTTCAAGACCAAGATGATCCCTTACAACCGAATTTTGTCGTATCAAGAAGTATAAGTCTTGAAGAGCAGGAATCATTATTTCAAACTTTGATGGATGATAGTGGACCGACTCATGAAAAGCAATCACACGGCAAAGTAGAAATTTTCGATAATGGTGATACATTAGTATTTACTGATGAGAAGGAATACTTAGGTATAGTTGATGATACCCCTTCTATAGATCCTGATACACCTACTTTAGACCCGTCTATAATACCAGCTCTACCTCCAGTTTTTGAACCTATTGTTGGACCGCCACCGGTAAATCCAAGTATAGATTCAGGTAGACCTCCTCTACCTCCTGTTAATGTTATTGATGTAGGAAAGACGGTTAATATTACGGATCCTGTTATAGGACCTAAGACCGAAGAAGAATATTTAGGTATAGTTGATGATACTCCTTCTATGGATAGCGCGTGCCTTGCTGTAGATCGAGCTGCTGCAGAAGCATTAGCTGCACGACAAGCTGCTGAGGAAGAAGCTGAAAGAATACGGCTAGCAGAATTAGCTGCAGCTGAAGCAGCTGCTCAACGAGCTGCAGAATTAGCTGCACGACAAGCTGCTGAGGAAAGACAACGAAGAGAATACGAAGCTGAACAAGAGAGATTAGCTGAACAAAGACGTATACAAGAAGAGTTAGAAAGTAAAAGAGAACAAGAAAAAGAAGCTGAAAGATTAGCTGCTTTAGAAGCTTTAAAACAAGAGCAAGAAATAAGAATAGCTAATGGTATAGTTTTTGATAGTGATGATTACGATATTCCGCCTCCTAGTGTTGGAACTGATAGTACAGAAGATCCTCTCGGAGATTTATTAGCGCAAAGTACAAATGAAATAGAAGCTCTAATAGACGGTAAATCACCAGAAGTTAGTAAAGATTTATTTTTAAATTATACAGACGATTTTAATGTTGGAAGTAATTTTTATAATAATAAAAATGATATTAGTACGCTTAAATTAATAAGAAATCCAGAATTTTGGGGTAGCAATATTAAGGGAATAACAGGTATTAGTCCATATTATATAGAAAATGATCAAGTAACCAAAGGATTTTATAATCAGTTAACGCATGGAGTAGCAATAACTAAGAGACATGTATTAATATCTGGTCATGCACGTAACACAAAAAGTGGTGAAAAAATATTATTCGTTACAAAAGATAATAATATAGTAGAGAGGGAAATAATAGGTAGATCGTCTAGTTGGAAAGGTGTAATGGACGAAACTATGGATTTTGATGTTTTGCTTTTAAATGAAGATTTACCTTCTGAAATCGAAATTTTAAAAACCTACCCAAGTAATTTAGTTGAAAATATACCTAACAGTAAATTAAATTATGTTAGAAGAATAGGAACTACATACACAAACGAATACTTATACAATATTAGACCTACTGGTTCTTTAGCATGGGCTACAAATCAAAAAGAAACTAGTTCTATTTTTAGATTAACTAGTATTAAATTTGATTATAATAAACCAGATGGTGATATATTTAGTCAAGTTAATTGGTCACCAAACCTTCCTCCCGATTCTGTTTCTAGAGAATGGAATACCTTATTAGCACCTTATGATAGTAGCAGCCCTATAATGTCTGTTCTTAATAATGAGTTGGTATTAGTTTCTGTAGCTTCAAGAACATTAGATGGTAGTTTTACAGGTGGTTCAATAGGAAATGATACTTTAAACGATTTAATTTCAAAAGTAGATACTGCTACTGGTCAAAATACAGGATATACAGTTACTCCTTACGACCCTAACAATCTTGATACTAAAACTGATGAAGAGCCTGATAATAAACCAGCTATAGATATAGATGTAAATGGTAATCCTGTTATTCCTCGTGAAGTTTTATTACGACAACTTCGTACATTAGAAGCTATAACTAATCCTTCATCATTAGATTTAGCTAGAATTGAAGCTTTAAAATCAGAATTAGGTCTCCTTACTGATACTGAAGATACTCCTACTGATACAGGAACTGATACCGGTACAGATACAGGAGCCGGGCCTATTAATACGGATACAGGGACAGGGCCTATTGATACAGGCACGGATACTGGAACTGATACAGGAATTGATGATTCTTCAGGAACAAGTGATGAAGGGTTAGATACAGGTACTGATACTGGTACAGATACTAGAACGCATGGTCCTAAAACTTATACATTACAAATTTTTAATCGATCTGATTCCGGAATTAATATTAATCCAACACCAGGAGTAGGCTCAGCTACTACTTTAGGAAATAATGATTTAAACAATTTTATTGAAATTACATCAGAGGTTAATTCATTTACATTTAGTCTAGTTTCCTTTCAAGAATTAGATAGTATTGATCTTACTCCTTATAGAGTTAATATTTTAAACCGTGAATTGTTATCGGAAAAAGTAAACGTATACACAATAGAAGCTGAAATAGTAGAAGATTTTACATTAGGTACTATTTATATAGACGGTAAATTAAAAGATCCTTTTGATTCTGGTGGTGGAGATAGGGTAAATATAGACGGAGGTACTGTAGATGGTGGTACTGTAGATGGTGGTACTGTAGACGGAGGTACTGTAGACGGAGGTACTGTTGACGGAGGTACAAATGGTTACGGTGGTACTGATATTATACCGGGTCCTAATCGTATACCTGATCCCTTTACAAATATTATACCAGGTGGAGAACCAGGTGGGGGACCAGGTGGAGGACCAGGTGGAGGACCAGGTGGGGGACCCCCTCCACCACCTCCTCCTCCGATTATACCTTATACTCCAGCTGACTGCGGTAAACCTGGTGTTGTAAGATTAGGAGTTCCACCGGAAGAGGATCCTGAGTTTGTACCAACTCCTCTCCCAGTAGATCCTGTAGAACCAGAAGTAGAGATATTACTATATCCTGCTCCTGTCGATTGTTTTGAAGCGCCTTTCTTAAGTAATATAGATTTTAATACAAACTTTACAAAGAAGGAACTTACACCGTTTATTTTTGAGGAAGAAGTTGAAACACCTATTGAGGAAACTTCTACCTCCATACCTAACGTTAAGATAAATCTATGTGATGATGAAGAGGAGTGCAATACTTTAGGGTTTTAAATATTACCCATTGCAACTTCTACTTTAAGATCATGCTTCATAGAATGAAATCTTTCATCAATATATTTTTGAAAAGCTAGAGGTTTAATCCATTTATCATTAGTAGTATTTACATCTTGCTGATTATCTACTACTTGTACCGCTTCAATTAAACAACACCATCTAACAAACTCTTCAAATTCCATAGTTTTAGTAGTACCGTCTTTTAAGTCAAAAGTAAACTTTTTATCCATAATATAATTATATTATAGTTCCTTTCCCGGCTTATAATCTGAAGTAATCTTAACTTCTTCGTCGTCTTTTCCTTCTTTCAAATCAACTTCTTGTTGAGTATATACAGGTTGTGTTAATAGCGTTGGAGTAGCAGAAAAATCTATTCTAAATTCATTACCACACTTTTCACATTTAAACGTTTCCTCTACATTTAGAAATAAATTAGTTGTATATGTATAATTACCACATGGACATGCGATTTTAGCTTCACTTAAGCTAAGTAATTGATCAAGTTCATTTTGAAAATCATTTGTAAGTTCCTTAACTTTACTAATTTTTGTCGAATTATATAAAAAAGCAATTAAAAATTGAAAAACTATAGCTAATGCAAAGGTTTCCCAAAAACCTAATACATTTTTTAATCCAAAAGCAAACCCGAGAGCTACTAATACTGTGATAATTATCGATCTCAGGAAAGTCATATAGCTATTTTAGCCAGATCTTCCGGAATATCAAGTATGATTTCGTTTATTTTATCAATTTTATTAGTAATATTATCTACTGCACCTTTATTAACCCCTTGATACGGTACTTCAGTAGGACCTTCAATAGGTTGAGCTGTCAATCTCATTAACATATTTCTTAGCTCTGCTAAACTTACAAATACATTACCTAATGTACTATTCATAGCTTCAACGTCAAATGGTACTATAGGAGGAGATTTCTGTAGTTTTTCTTCAGCTTTATACTTAGCCATTTGACCAGATGTATTCATCTGAAAGTTAATAGGTTTGTCATCTGTATTGACACTGTAAGGAAATTCACCGCCATTCATGTATTTATTTATGCTTGAGAATAAATATTTTTATGACTAAATTTGAGAGACGTTTTTTTAAAAATCTACACGAACAAAATGATGAAAGAGAAGCATTTGAAGCTGAGTTAGATGATAATACCGATCCTGGTGATTTTGATGTAGATGTTGAGGTTGATGATACAGTAGTCGATGAAGATCCTAATGTTAAAGCTGCACAAGCAGTTAATGAACGTAATGAAGCTATGAAAGAAGAGCTTAGAGGTTGGATAGGTAAAATGGAAGAGTTTCTTGATTACCTTAACGGAGAAGAAGCTGATTCAATTCAGCAAAAATTAGCTAATGCAGAACCTGATACTATTTTTGATAGAATGAAAGCTTCAGAGCAAAGAAAGCTTGCTAGAGTAGCTACTGAATTAGCTGGTGTAACTGAGTCATTCAAAGGATATTTAGCTCAGACAGGAAACTCTCAGTTTAAGTATGTTTAATTAAATTTCTATACTTTTTAATTTCCGATAACTTAACAATACCTTCGAGTCCTTCGAAGGTATTTTTTTCTATAAATTCCCACTTAATCTCATCTATCTTACATGTCATAGCTATATCATTAAAGTCCTTAAACCGCTTTCCAAACTTTTCAGGCCATATAAATACTTTTTCCTTTTGTTTAAGTAAAGCTTCAGACTTTACTAAAGACGCTTGATCAACCCACTGAGAGTCGAGTATCCACACCTTATCATACCATTTAAGAGAGTTAAGTTGCTGTTCTTGTCTTTGAGTAAACGATCTACCTCGTTCAGTAATGCCTGCTACTGCTATAGAGTTTTTAGTAAAGAAAGCATTTAACGGTCCTTCAAAAATATAAACCTTATCATGATCACTAGATACTCTATCTATATTGAATAAAGTTTTTT
>Ga0160423_10004535_pt1 | contig 11409 bp, 10 predicted proteins | sample CRUFie14St8metaG_FD_108191 | JGI IMG/M metagenome (GOLD analysis project Ga0160423, IMG submission 108191) | Marine microbial communities from the Costa Rica Dome - CRUD Field 142mm St8 metaG | ecosystem: Environmental > Aquatic > Marine > Oceanic > Photic zone | place: Costa Rica: the Eastern... | reverse complement strand
GCTTACCTGGACATAGATCCCGTACGAGTAGTCGTTCTTGCTGTACTTGTCGTTGGGACACACAAAAAATGTCGTGATCTCCAGGTCGCTGGCCCTCTCCGGCGACCCCTTGGCCTGCGGCGCAGGCCTCGTCTGCACTGCCAGAAGCCGCGGGTCCGAGACATCCCAAGACACGCTCAGCGGCTTGCTGCCTTGGCTGGTGCCGAGGTCGTACCACAATATCTTGTCCGTCACGGTGTCATACACGATGAGGGTGTTCCCCACCTTGAGGCTGTCGCAATTGTGGCTTGGGCCCTGGGCCCTGCTCCTTGCCCCAGCCGGCGCGGGCTCCAGGTCCTCCGCCAGCACCGCCACGCAGGTCCCTGAGGAGTTGCAGGAGATCTGCCTGACCTCCCCGATCTCCTTGCCGTCCACCACCATCTTCCTGCCCACCCTGGTCGCGTTGGGCTTCTGGCCGCCCTTCTGGGGCGTCTGCACCAAGCCAGAGTCGCAGATTTTGATCACCTTGACGTACTTGTTCAGCGTGATCACAACCAGCGTGTCATTTGAGATGGTCACGTGGGTTGGGCTGCCGTGGACGTCGTCGAATCCAATGTGGGACAGGATCTTGCCAGTGAAATCGATGCAGTTGACCTTGGAGCCGGTGATTGCGTAAGCGCAGCTCTGGTGCACGGCCAGGGCGCTGGACGGTAAGATGTGCACGTGGGTGCTCGGGATGTCGATCTGGAACGAGGAAACCTTGGCGGCCGAGACGGATTCCCCCTTTGAAGTGTCGCTCGTGGTTACCTCGAAAACCGTTGCCTGCTTGTTGCTCCAGCAAAGCAGGTTGTGTCCCCAGAGACTAAACCCGAAAATCTGAGACCCTATGCCGACCTCACACACCCCGGCAGCCCTCTTGGGCGACCGCTTCTCCGACCGGCGGCTCTTGCTGGGCAGCAAAGTCACCGTGTCGCTGGAAGCCTGAATGGCAGCGACCTGCTTGTTGAAACCAAACCTGAGGTCCTGGATGGACAGCACGTGGAGGGAGGTGGCCGAAAGCGCGCTGAGCGACCGAGGGTCGGAGCTCCACAACAACCCTCGGAGCCCCTGGGGCAGCGTGAAGACCTGGTCGATCTGCCACACAGAGTCCGCGTCCTCTTCCTGGGCGCCGTCGTCTGATCCGGGGGCCCTGGGAGCAGGAAGGAGACCTGGCCTGTCCGCCTCGAAATCGGGGCCCGCGTCCGTGGCGTCCTTCGCGTTCGGTCTGTACTGCCAAGCGATGACGGAGCCCTCCTTGGTGCATGCCAGCAGTAGGTTTGTGGACTGAAAAGAGAGAGAAACGTGTGCGTGTCAGACTTTTAGGAAGAATGGACCTCCAATTCTCCTTCTTGTTCTAAAAATCATCGCCGGCCTCACCTTGTTAAACACGAGGTCCACGATGTTGTTGTTCTCGGACTCGTGGGGCGGGTTGAGCAGGTCGGTCTCCTGGGAGTCTATGCCGATCACCCTCAAGTAGGGCTCCCTGCAGTTGCTACAGACCACCATCGAGTCAGAGCCCGCCGACAGCATCTTCAGGCGAATTGATAGGTTCTTGGCGGTGTGGGCGCCCGCGAGCTTCATCGTGATGGCGCACGGCCAAGCCTCGGACACCGCGTAGCTCGAGGCCACAGAATTCGGCTCTTCGTAGACGGAAAGCATCAGTGAGGAGGTGAGCGTGACCACCCTGCGGGACGGAAACTCGGTGCAAATCATGCACTCGATTCTGCTGTCCGACTCCAGAACCTTGCCCTTGTCCCCCCTTCCGCTGCAGAAGTGGACGGAGGACTTGGCCGCCCCGCCCTCCTCGATTGCCGCTGAGTAGAAGAACAAGTTCGTGCTTAGCTCCTGCTGCAGGGGGATGCCGGACTGCTGGTCGAACGTCTCCTCGGTGTACAGTAGGGTGCTGAAGCAGACGTCCGTGATGGAGGCGCCGCGCTCCTGAAAGTGCGCGATTGGGACCGGCCTGAAGTGAGAGTCTGACTTGTACACCGAGATGTTTCCCTTCACGTCTCCCGCGAAGAGCATGGGCTGGCTTCCCCTCCCCGCGCTCGTCCAGCCGAAACAGGATATCTTCGCCTTCATCGTCTTCATGTCGTTCTTGACGCAGCACGTCTCGCCGTTCCAGAACGAGATCGATCCATCGCTCCAGCCTATCGAAAGCAAGTACAAGTCTGGGTGCCACGAAAGGTGGTCCGCAACAGAACCTTTTGGACTATGTATCAGCGGTTCTCCCAAAAGCCTGGACTCCTCGCCCTGTCTGTTGAATATTCTGACTGAACCATCGTTGCAGGAGACGGCGAGGAGAGACGCAGCGTTGTTTTTGGACCACGCCGCGCATTTGATCTCGTCCTTAACTTCGATATGCGTACTGAATATCAAAGACGCCATCTTGTCAAGCACTGGCAACACTGGCAACACTAGGGGGGAAGGTGGTGACCTACCGCTGCAGTCGGAGGAAAAGGGCGAGCCCAGCGGACTCCGCGGGATCCTCTCGCGCTTCGAGTCCCTCTCCCCGACCGGGAGGTGGCCCTCCGCGACCAAGGTTCACGTCTCGCGCGCGCCAAGTGCTTTGTCACCAGCAGGCCTTGCGTCTGTTGTTGAGACGAAAGGACATCGAGTTTGAAAAATGAATGTTCGAAAAAAGGTAAAATTTCCACGTAGTTAACTATAGTTTCGCATTCCTTGCCCATTGCATTGGCTTCAATACTTGAAAGCTGAGGACGACAGAACAGAGAGAAAGGATGGAGATCAACTCGCTGGCGGAGCTTCTGTCCGCTTCCGCGGAGGAGAGGGCGGACCACGACTCCATTGATGTGGACCGCGTGGCCCCATCTCGGGCGCCGCTCCACCCCGGGTCCATCGGCAGCACCGCACCCTCCTCTTCAAACCAAGAAAAAGTCTCCGAGACAAGCTCCAGGAGTAAAGAGATTTGGGAGGACCATGAGATACTCGACCACGTTGAGGACGACGTGGACGACGGACTGGAGTGTCCCAGGTAAGAATTCTCGGCAAGCAACAGAAAAAGATCGATTCTTTCCCACACTAACCCCTATGAAAACGCTTTACCTTACGTCCCTGACTTTACGTCCCTGACCTCGGCGCTGTAGCTATGAGTTTCTATACAAGCAGGCCGTCGCCACGGAGGACGTTTACCTTGGATTGTCCGGCAAGGACCCCTCGTCGACGGACTGCGAGGACTTGGTGCTCAAGGTTCATCTGGACGGGACGAAGTCGCTATCCGAGCTGGAGCTCGACGTGGAGGACACTTACGTCAAGATTCGGTCCCCGAAATAGTAAGCCGGTCCACGAACGCCCAACGCGTGTTTCTCCATTCTCAACTCCGACCCGCTGACGCCCGATGACCCCACCTCGCAGCAAGCTGAGCCTCCACCTGCCTCATAAGACGGATAGCAAGAAGGGGAGCGCAAAGTGGGATAAGAAGACCGAGACTCTCACAGTTACACTTCGGATCGTACGGGAGGACCCGTTCTAAAGCTTCGCTCTTGTTCTGTGGTCTATTTGATTCATAGCCGACACAAAAGGGGGTTAGATTCATATATCTGATCCAATCTCTCCTCACGAGGTTGACGTGTTGGCGGGCTGCTGCTTCTGCTGTTGAGGCTGGCCCCCTCCGCCTCCAGATCCGGAGAACCCGCCCTTGCCGGCCGTGCCCCCTCCGCCGCTGCCTCCAGCCCTCCCTCTACCTCTTCCTCCTCTCGTCCTCCCCCTGCCCCTCCCCCTGCCCCTCCCCCTGCCAGCCTGCGCCTTGCTGCCGCCGTCGCCACCTCCTCCGGCCTCCGCGGACCTGGTGTCCCTGCCCCTGTCCCTGTGCCTACGGCCCCTTCCTGGCTTCCCTGCCGAGCCCTTGCCACCCTGGTCTCCTCCTGCACCATCACCATCGCCGCCCTGGCCCTCCGCCCCGGAGGATGCGCCCTCGCGCTGCTGCTGGTCGATCCAGGGCTTGGCCGCGCCTGTCGGGACATTGGCCTGATTCGCGTCATTGGGCTTGCCAACGCTCCAGTCCACCTGGCCGAGGTTGCCAAATGGGCTGAACCCGAGCTGCCCAAAGCCGCCAAAGGGCGCGGGCGTGGAGGACAGCGTAAGGTCGCCAAGAAGCGGCGGCATAGCGAAGGACGGGGCGTCCACGACCTCCTCAAGGTCTGCGGGGAGCGAGAAGGGAACCTCGTCTTGTTGTTGCTGCTGCTGTTGCTGCTGCTGCCCTCCCTTGCCGCCCTGCTTCCTCCTCTCCGCCCTCTCTCTCCTGCCGGCCTTGGCAACCCTGCCCTCCTGCCGGTCCTTGCGATCCTTGCCGCGCTTCTCCTTCTTCTCCTTGGCCTGGGCGCGAGGCGCCGGGTCCTCGCCCTGGGCGGCCTTTCTCGGCCTCTGCGCCTGCTTGCCTGCCTTCCTCTGGTCGCCCCCTTGCTTCTCCGTCCCCTGGGACGGCGCCTTGGCATCAGGTTTGGACCTCTCCGCTGGACTCCCCGGCTGTTGCGGCCTTACCAAAAGCCTGGGGACCTGGGTCAGCCGCAGGCGCTGCTGTGGGGCTTCACTTGGGTCGCCCGCGCCAAAGAGGTCGTACTCTCGGGCGCCCTGGGGCCCCTGGCTGAACCCTTGGTCCCCCTGGGGCGCGTTCTGATAGCCCAAGAGCAGGCCAGGAGGGGAGATCTCCTTGGGCTGCGCGACGGGTGCCTTCTCCTCGGGCCTCCTTTGGTCCCTTTGCCCTCCCCTCGGGGCCTTACCCCTCGGGCCGTCACGCTTCCACTGCTGCTGCTGCTGGGGCTCCTCATCTTGGGTCTCCGGCGCGCGAGGAGGGTCCTCTCTTGGCTTGCTGTCAACCACCTCCGCCACCCCATCGGCCTTTCCTTCGGCCTTGCCCTGCTCGAGCGCAGCTGGCTCTCGCTTCTCCCCCTGCTGCTTGGCCCGCCTCTCCTCACTCTTCCTCTCCCTCTCCCTCTCCTGCTCCGCTGCCACCCTCTCCAGCTCGGCGTTGAAGGCCTCCCGCTCGGCGTTGTCCGCCTGGCCGTCATCCCGGGCCCTCTGCTTCGCCTCTTGGAGTCCCTTGGCGACTTCCTTGGCTTCCCTGCCCTCATGGTGGTCCGGATGCGAATTCCTCCCACGCTGGTAGTACTCCTGTTGCCTCTGCTGCTGCTGCGGCTGCGGCAGGTTGTAATCCGGGTCACCCTCATACCCGCCCTCATAGTTCTTCTCAGGGTAGTGCCTTGAGTCCTCCTTGCCGCCACGGCCATAGCCGCCATAGCCTCGGTCACTCCGACCGCCATAGCCAGGGCCCCGGTCGTACCGGTCTCCGTCGCCCCCATAGCTGCCGCCGCGGTCTCCGCCCCTGTACCCTCCCCGGTCGCCGTGGTGGTGGCGGTGGTGGTTATGGTGGTAGTCGTCCCTACCGCTGCGGTACCCCCTGTGGTCGCCGTGGTCGCGGTCGTGGTAACCCCTCCGACCGCCGTCCATGTACTGCCCGCGGCCGCCATAGCCGTCAAACTGCCTTGGCCCATCATAATCATCCCTGTCCTCATGGTACGGCCCTCCTCGCCCAGGCCTGGGGTAGTAGGCCTGCTCCCTGTCGTCTCTTCCGTAGGGCGCACCCCTGTCCCCGCCGCCATAGCCGCCGTGGCGCATGCGGTCCCTGCCGCCATAACCACCGCCGCCGTACCCGTCCCTGTCTCCAGGGTGGCCGAGACCGCCATTATGGTGGTGGTGGTGGTGGTGGTAGTGGTCGTGCCTGTCGTAACCGCCATGGCCGCCACGGTACCCCCCTCGGTCGCCATACTGCATCCTCGCCACCTCCCTCTCGTCATCCGCCCACCTCTGCTCACCATCCTCGGTGCTTGGACCCTTTGGTACGTCGCCCCGCTGGGCGCTCTGCAGGCTCGGGTACTCCATGGGGTTGAGCCTCCGGTCGCCGAAGCTCGGGATCCGCATCTGGACCGGTCTGTCATCGCGATGCTGACGGCGGCCGTCTGCTTCAGACCCACCCCTACCGCGGTCCCCCGTGTGGCCGCCGTCTCCTCTCCCAGGAGGATGGGCACCGGCCCCTCCCCTCCCATCTTTGGGTTGTGGGCCGCCATGCACGGCGTCTGCAGACCCGCCGGTCCCCCAAGTGGACCCCGAGGCCAGGATGGACGGCTGCAAGGGGTGGTGTGCGCCGGACACCATGCCGCCGCTGTTTGGGTCGTGAGACCCGTCCTTCTGCCACCCGTGGATACCGCCACCACCACCCACGAGCTGGGTGGTCGGGTCGTTCCCCGCGTGCTCCTTCTTCATCGACGGGAGGTTCACGGGCTTAGGTACACTGACCTTGGGAGCTTTTTTCTCCTTTGGGACAGCGCCAAGCGGAGTCATCGTTCCGATCCGGTTCCGATCCTTGCCCCCGAATTTACTGTTTGAGTTCCTATTCCTGTTCGACAGCATGATGATAACAGGCTCCTTGCTAGTCGTAAGCGTAGTAGATAAGATACGATCTCGATTCTAACACGACAGCCACACAAACAAAAAAAACTTGAAGTGTGTGTTGGCTTGGCTTGAGCGGTATCGAAACGAGTCCGTCTCTCACTGTCTGTGAAGCCAGAGTGAGCAAATGGAGTTCCCGGCGTGCGCCAACCGTCCTTCAGGAGCGGGAGCGCACGCCAGAGCTGACGCCTTCGACGAAGCGGCGCGCGGGGCGCTGTCCTCAGAGCGTGACCACTTCCACCAGAAGGCCCTACGTTAGCCCGGCGGTGCGGCTAGACTGTGAGCGTTCGAGGGCGGCGACACGCGAAGCGAGGGGAGCACGCGCGCGTGCCTGAGAGCGGAAACGGAGCCCTCGCGATGCCGCGATGCTTTGACCCTGCGCCGTCCTCTGGGTGCAGAGCAGAAGTGTCTCCTGGCGCCGCGCTGACACCTTGCGGCCAGTTGCGCTTGCTTCACCACTGCCCGCCGCGGCGGGTGCGGCTTGGGCTGGGAAAACTTCAAATTTGAAATTGGGAAAAATCTGGGCGGGGGGGGGCAAACGATTGGAAAACGAGGGTCGCCTTGCAAGCGAAAACTACAGGAGGTGTGGATTGTGGGGCTTGGAAGAATGGAAAAGTTCAGGTGCCCCATGGGGCGCCCCAGAGAACAACCTGGTCGGTGAACCCTAGGAGCAAAGCAGATTTCGAAGATTAGTGTGACGGCGGAGTAGAATACGTACACTGCAGAAGGAGAAGGAGGTAATCAGATCCACAAAAAACGCACGAAACGACAGAGCGAGAGAGCCCAAGACCGCGTGGCTACTTGAGTCCCACTCTCCATCGCGTATCTCGATTTCTAAGTCTTCCTCTAATTCTTCCTCAACAACAAGGCGGGTGCCGATCGATCACTACTTTTCCGTGCCATCGGAAATCTTGTGTTCTGGTTTTAGTGTCCCTGCTCCCCGATCGATCGCGAGGCAGGCGGGCGTCGGAGCCGCGAGGGGGGGAGCCATTAGAGCGAGGGGGGGAGCCGCCAAGCAGTTGGTCACCCCGCCGGGACGGCCTCTGGGATCCTCTCTCTTGCTCGCCCCTCGCCTCGCTCGACTCGAAAGACATGACGACGACGACGCAGGTTTGGCACACGTATGAACGGATCGTGCACGAGACCCTGGAGGGCTCGGAGCGCCTTTTAGAGGAAGAGGACGGTCAGGACTATAGGTGAGGGGGAGCGCTACAGGTGTACGCCATGGCGGCCGACCACTTTCCTTACCTTCTCCTCTGCACCCCCCTCCTCCCCGCCGCGTTGCTGACGCCGCTTTCCAACTTTTTTTTTTTTGGACTCGACCGATCGTGCACCTCCCCTTCCCGCGACAGCGTCATTATGAAAGACCTGCGAAGGCAGTGGGAGCTCAAGCTCATCGAGAGCGGCGCGCTGGCGCTCGGCGTGGAGGTCGACCCGAACTCACAAAAGTACGCATCCAGAACCGCAGATCCGGATGCGAGCATAGATGGACTGACTTGTTGTTCTTATACTCTCTCTCTCTCTCTTTCTAGGGCGATGGGAAAGGGGCCCGAGCTCGCGGTGAAGCGCGAAGAGGCTTCCACCTCGCCAAGGGCAGCCGCGCCGGCGGCGCAGGCCGGCTCCAAGAGACAGAAGCCTTCCGAGGAGGAGGCCGGTGGAGACGGTGACGCGCAGGGAGAGGGAAGCCAGCCCCCCGCCAAGAGGGTCAAGTCGGAGGTGGAGGCGCCGAGCAGGCCGAGCAGGCCGATGCCAACGACCATGGAGGCGGTGGAGGACATCGATCTCGCGGATTTGGACGACGAGCTAGACGAGATGATGGGCGGTGCCGGGGACGACACGACCAAAGACGTGGTCTTGGCGCAAGTGGAGAAGAAGTTCAAGAGCAAGAACAAGTATAGGTTCCAGTTCAGGGCGGGGATCATGCAGATCGACGGCCTGGAGTACGTGTTCGAGCGCGGGAGCGGCGACTTCAAGTGGTGACTTGCCCTGCCCGTTCCCCGTATTCCATGGGATAAGTTACGAGGGATGTCTTGATTTTTTCTTAGAATATGAGAGTGAGTGAGTGTGCGTCTACGCGTTCTTCATTACACTCCCTGCATTTTTACTTGAACTGCGTGTTCTGGGGGATGAACATCACGTTGTCCCAAGTGGAGTCCTTCTCGTAAAGCATTCTGTGAAGGACATCCTCAAAGGAGCCGACCTGTACGGTTGGTCTCTTGGGCTGCTCCTGGTTCAGCTGCTGTTGCTTCTTCTCCAACCTCTGGATGTGCTGCTTGGCCTTCTCGTCGTCCTCCTTCCAGATCTTGTTGTACAGGAAAGGAAACGGGGTCTTGGCCACCTCAGCGACCCTTTCCTTCTGTCTCGAGAACCACTGACGCTTGTAAGCAACGGCGGGGGTGACGGGAGACTTGCCAAAGGCCTGCTGGAGCGCGTAGTCGAGCTCCTCGCGCCCGAAGAATAGCGGGATCATTGTCTTGTCCCCGCTCCGCATGGTGAGGCCCTCGGCCTATGTTTCGCCGAATGAGAAAATGAGACGTCAGGCCGACGCACAAAAATTGGTCGTCCGCGGGGAAGGGACGGACGTGGCGTCTGGACTAACCTGGAAGACCGGCACGCCCGGGAGCACGTGGAGCGGCTTTCCCGCTTCGGTGTACGCCGCGAAGGCGTGCTCGACTTGCTTTCTGTCGGGCATGAGCCTCAAAGCCACATTCTCCAGCTCCTTCGGCCTGGCCTGCATGTGGAGCTTAAAGACCTTGTCCATGAAGAGGGTGCCTGCCGCCACGCAGGAGTGAAAAGGGAGATCGGGAGCGGGGATGGATGGCGTCAGCCTATGGCGCCGCGGCGGCGAACGGTCTGGAGTTCTGGTCCGCTCACCGATGATTGGCTTGAGCATGGACTGCTTGTCCACAACTGTTTCCTTGAAGTTCTTTGCATCGCTGGCGGACATGAAAAGCATAAGCATTGACTTGGTGGGGTCCTTGGACTCCTCCTCCTCCTGGAGCAGCACGAAGTTGTCGTTGCTGGTCACGGTGTACACGGGAACATCCTGCCAGGACGCAAGGGACGGGCGGGGCGGCGCAGAGGAGAGGAGAGGAGAAGGCGAGAGCGAAAGAGGTTCGAGTCAGCTTTCGGGTCGGTTTCAGGGCGAACGTAGCACAGTGCGGTGTGGGGAAGATCGTCGACGGACCTTGAGCCTCCGCGCGATGACTTCCCCTTCCGGTATGCTGGCTAGGACTTGGTCTCCCGGCCTCGGGGTAGCCTCCGTTTTCGATGCCGCGTTGTGAGAAATGCTCGCCAGTTTTCTTCGCAGATTCCCGAGGCGGTCCTGGAGGATTCTGTTCGCGCTAAGCCACTTCGGCTCGCGCCTTCTGACGAGCATCGGGACCTCAACCTCGGCGTCCCTCCCTGCTCCGACCTCAAACGTTGAGCTTCTCAGGGTCCGCAGTTTCGCGCGCGTTCTCCTCCCGCGGCACCCCGCTGCGGGGCCTGCCTCCGTGGCGGCCATTCTCGGGAAGGATGGCGCCGCCCCCCTCTGCTCCTCCCTCTCCCCTCCCCGGAGCCCGCGCAGGAAGTGACCTAAACCTCCCACCACGCCTGCCATGATGCTTGATGCTCTTTTTGCTTGCGATAAGAAACGATCCGAATTGCAATTGGACGTCTTTTACTTTTTCGCCCAGCTGGCTCGAAAAGAAGAGATGAATGATCGTGTTGTACTTTTGTAGCACAAAGTTGTTTATTGATTTGTGTAAGGTCCAGGGTCCAAAGTCCGGGGTCATAGACCGAAGACGTACTCGTTCACCTTGGTCCAGAACGTGCTCACCGGCTGCGGCATGGAGTCAAACCCGCCTGCGTGCCCCAAGCCAGTGGGGGCCTTCCTTGAGCCCTGGGCGCCGTTCAGCGGCGAGGGATTGCCGTGGTAGGCCTGCGCCGACCCCGATTGTCCCACCCCACCCTGCTGCCCCTTCTGCTGCTGCTGGAGCGCCATGCAATGCTGCCGGCTGATGGGAGCAATCCCAATCATCAGGTTTCTGGAGACCAGCTTGCCATTCTTGCCCAGGGCTCTCTGCGCCTCACCCTTGCTCTGAAACTGGATGTGCATGAAGTTGGCTCGCTCCGTGCCCCCGTTCCTGCGTGCGTGATTGGAGACACAAGAAGAGAGAGAGAAAGAGAGGTCCGCGTGTTAGTGGATCTGGTTGTGGAAGACGGCAATTCTCGGCAGCCCGTTCTCCCCCCATTCTTCCTTCCCGCGCTCACCTGCAACACATGATGTCGCCACACTCCTGGAGCTCCCTCAGGATCAGGTCCCGGTCCTGGTGCTGGAATCCGTACACGGTGACCCACCGGCTTCTGAAGCCGTCGCCGCCGCCAAGCGCGCCGTCCGCCTCGTGCGACGCCGATCCGGCGCCGAAGGCATACTCGTTGGCGAGGAGAGGGTTGGGGCCCGCACCCCCGGCGGCGGCTTCGAGCCCGCGGGCAGAGGGGTCCACCCCCCTCGGTGCGCCGTGGCCGTCCCTGAGGGACATGACGGGAGGCGGTGCAGTGTTCCCGCTCCCATAAAGCTGTCGCGGCGCCACCGAGCGCTCCTGATGGTCCTGGCGATCGAAGGTCGATCCCCCAAACGAGGCACTCGCGGGGGTCCTGGCCTTGGCCAAGGTAGAGTCCAACACGGGGGTTCTCCCGCTTGTCCTGTATCCTGCCGTGTTCCCGCTCAGAGGAGAGAACACCGGGCTGCCAGGGGACCCAAACGCTCTGAGGGGGAGAAGAGAGTAAAAATGGCGGATGGCGGACCTTTCAGTTTCTGGTCGGGGGGGGGGGGGGGGGGGGGGGGGCGCGGAGGGGAGGGGGACGACGCCCGCGGGCGGGCAGAGCATGCGTGTGCGGCGGGGGGGGGGGGAAGCACCACGCTCACAACTGTAGAGGAGAAGG
>Ga0160423_10004534_pt1 | contig 11411 bp, 6 predicted proteins | sample CRUFie14St8metaG_FD_108191 | JGI IMG/M metagenome (GOLD analysis project Ga0160423, IMG submission 108191) | Marine microbial communities from the Costa Rica Dome - CRUD Field 142mm St8 metaG | ecosystem: Environmental > Aquatic > Marine > Oceanic > Photic zone | place: Costa Rica: the Eastern... | reverse complement strand
TTGCAGAAGTTGACTTAGGTAATGGTACAAACTATAATCCAGCTGAAGCATTAAATATGTATTTTCAAACTGGTAGTATTGTAGGTAGATCTTTAACACAAGAAGGTGATATGAATCCAGGTAAAATACCTATTCAAGAATTACAAACTTCAAGTGGTCAAGGTAAAATACAAAGTTTAATTGCTACATATCAATACTATTTACAATTAATTAGAGATTGTACAGGTTTAAATGAAGCAAGAGATGGTAGTATGCCAGAAAAAGATACTTTAGTTGGATTACAAAAAATGGCAGTTAACGCTTCTAACACAGCAACAAGACATATAATGCAGGCTAGTTTGTGGTTAACATTAAGAACTTGTGAAAATATATCATTAAAAATTGCAGATTCTTTAAAAAATCCTTTAATATTAAACTCTTTAAAAAGCTCTATATCTACATACAATACAGCTACATTGTCAGAAATACAAAATTTACCTTTACATGATTTTGGTATTTATTTAGAGCTAGAGCCTGAAGAAGAAGAAAAAGCAAGACTAGAGCAAAACATACAAATGGCTATACAGCAAGGTGGTATAGATTTAGAAGATGCTATTGATATTAGAAGAATAAAAAATCTTAAACTAGCTAATGATGTATTAAAACAGAAGCGTAAGCAAAAACAAAAACGTGAGCAAGAAATGCAGATGCAAATGGCTCAACAACAAGAGCAAGCTAAAGCAGCTTCTGCTCAAGCTATAGCTGAAGCAGAGATGCAGAAACAACAAGCTCTTACATCTTCTAATGTTCAATATGAACAAGCTAAAAACCAAATGGCTATTCAAAAAATGGAATACCAAGCTAAACTAGAACAGCAAAAAATGCAACAACAACATATGTTTGATATGGAATTAAAGAAAATGGAAGTTGATGCTATGAAAGAAAAAGAATCCTTTATAGAAGATAGAAAGGATAAAAGAACTCGAATGGAAGGTACACAACAAAGTGAAATGATAGATCAAAGAAATAATGATCTAATGCCTATAGATTTTGAGAAAAAACAAAGTATGTAAATACTAATTAACTAATTTTATAATATTTTATTATGTCAGAAAAAGAAACAACTAAACCTGAGGTGACTCAAGAAGTCAAATCAGAAGGCGGTGATATGAAGATCAAATCAAAGCCTAAAAAGTTTACTGAAAAAAATGAACCTGTAAAAGTTGATTTAAGAAAAGATCCTAATGTAAAAGTTGAGGAGCCAATAAAAGTAGACTTAACTAAAAAAGAAAAAGACGATGCCATTCAAATCGGAGAAACAAAGGAGGTACCTGTGGGCGACAAACCCGAAGCTAGCGAAAAAGTGGACGGAGAAGTACGGGTCAGCAATACAGATGAAGTACAAAAGTCCGAATCGCCTATTGTCGAACTTAATAAAGAAGAACAAAAGCAAGTAAAAAAAGCAGAGCAAGAAGTTGCAGCTGCTAAAAGAGATGAAAGAGTATTAGGTAGAGAATTACCTGAAAACATTGAAAAGCTTGTTAACTTTATGGAAGAAACAGGTGGTACTGTTCAAGATTACGTAAGGTTAAATCACGATTATTCTAATGTAGACGATGACGCTCTACTAAGAGAATATTATAAAAATACAAAACCACATCTTACTGGAGATGAAATTTCATTTGTAATGGAAGATCAGTTTAAGTTTGATGAGGATGTTGATGAAGAGCGAGACATCAGAAAAAAGAAACTCGCTAAAAAAGAAGCGGTTGCAGAAGCGCGTAACCATTTGGAAGACTTGAAATCCAAGTATTATGATGAAATAAAACTAAGACCTGGAGTAACTCAAGAACAACAAAAGGCTATGGACTTTTTTAATCGCTATAACCAAGAACAACAAATAGCATCGCAACAACACGAAGAATTTGTTAACAACACTAAAGATTATTTTACTAATGATTTCAAAGGTTTTGATTTCGAAGTTGGTGAAAAGAAGTTTAGATACGGTGTTAAAAATCCTAATGATGTTGCAGAGAATCAATCAAATTTAAACAACTTCGTCGAGAAGTTCTTAGACAATGAAGGTAATGTTAAAGATACGAAAGGTTATCATAAGGCTATGTATGCTGCACAGAATATAGACAAAATTGTAAGTCACTTTTATGAGCAAGGAAAATCTGACGGTATAAAAACCGTAGTAGATAGTTCTAAAAATATATCTAATGAAGCTAGAAAAACTAGCGGAGGAGATGTATTCATAGGTGGTTTAAAAGTTAAAGCTGTATCTGGTGTAGATAGTTCAAGATTGAGAATTAAAAAAAGTAAATTTAACAATTAAAACTATTTAAAATGGGTGTATTAAGTCCTCAGTTCGGAAGTTTAATACCTACTGCTCAACCTGTTACTTTAAATTCAAACTATTTGAATTTTAACAGCGGTGGTGGTAATGACTTCGCGCAACAATATCTACCTGAAATTTATGAAGCCGAGGTAGAGCGTTATGGAAACAGAACGATTGGAGGCTTCTTAAGAATGGTTGGCGCTGAAATGCCAATGATGTCTGACCAAGTTGTATGGTCTGAGCAAAACAGATTACATATCTCTTATGATAATTGTACTGTTCAAGCTACAGGTGGTGCACAAACTGGTCATAGAATTACTATTGCAAACCAAAACGGTACAACTGTACAAAATGTTATTGATGTTAACGATACTATCGTTGTTATGGATCCAGCTGATCCAGCATTTACAGTAAAAGCTATTGTATATGCTGTTGGAGCTGCTTTCGTAGATGCACAGCCTTACACAAGAGCTGCTGTTAACGATATTAACGTAGCAAGACCAGGATGTAAAGTATTTGTTTACGGTTCTGAATTTGCAAAAGGTATAAGTGGAACAGGTGCTGGTACTACTAGTAACTTTAATTCCATTGAGCCACAATTATCAACTTTTAGTAACAAGCCAATTATTATTAGAGATCAGTACTCAGTATCTGGTTCTGATACAGCTCAAATCGGTTGGGTTGAGGTTGCTACAGAAGATGGTAACTCTGGTTACCTATGGTATTTAAAAGCCGAAGGTGAAACTAGATTAAGATTTGAAGATTATTTAGAAATGGCAATGATTGAAGGTGAACTTGCTTCTACTAATGCAATCGCAGCTAGCTTTAACGCTGTTGGTTTAACACAATTTGTTAACCAAGCAACTGCTGGTTCTATTGGTACTGAAGGTTTATTTGCTGCTATCAACAATGGTGGTAATGTACTTTCTGGTTATGCTGGATCTTTACAAGACTTTGATTCTGTATTACAATTATTAGACAGTGAAGGAGCTATTGAAGAAAATATGTTATTCTTAGATAGAAGAACTGAACTATTGTTTGACAATATGTTAGCACAGCAAAATTCTTACGGAGCTGGTGGTACATCTTACGGTGTATTTGAAAACTCTGAAGACATGGCGCTTAACTTAGGTTTTTCTGGATTTAGAAGAGGTTCATATGACTTCTATAAAACTTCATGGAAATACTTAAACGACGCTTCATTAAGAGGTGGTTCTTCAAACTTTGTTAATGGTGACAATATTGATGGTGTATTAGTACCAGCTGGTACTTCTACAGTATACGATCAGTTACTTGGAACAAACATCAGAAGACCTTTCTTACATGTAAGATATAGAGCTTCTCAAGCTGATGACAGAAGAATGAAATCATGGCTAACTGGTTCAGTTGGTGGTGCTTCTAATTCTACGTTAGATGCTATGCAAGTAAACTTCTTATCTGAAAGATGTCTATGTGTACAAGCTAGAAATAACTTCGTATTATTTACAGCTTAATTTTTATATAAGGTTAGGGCGCTTCGGCGCCCAATACCTTTTAACTATTTAATTATATTATATCATGTCAAAAGAAAACAAAGTACACCCTGCAGAAAAAGGGTGGGAAATAAAAGATAGAACGTATATGATTAGAGGTGATAAAAATCCTTTAACATATACAATAAAATCAAGACATACAGAAAAATATCCTCTGTTATATTTTGATACAACAACAAATACTCAAAGAGCATTGAGATATGCTACAAACCAAAACTCTCCATTTGTAGACGAACAAAAAGGTGAAGTAACTTTAAAACATATTGTTTTTAGAGATGGATCACTAGTTGTTCCTAGACAAGAACAAGCTTTACAAAAGCTACTTTCTTTATATCACCCTGATTTAAACAAGAGATATACAGAGTTAAAACCACAAGAAGATGCGATGATAGAAACTGATACTATTGAGTGGGAAATAGATGCTTTATTAATGGCTAGAGATATGGATATTGAACAAGCAGAAGCAGTGTTGAGAACAGAAGTAGGTTCTAGAGTTGATAAAATGAGTTCTAAAGAACTTAGAAGAGATTTACTTTTATTTGCTAAAGAACAACCACAATTGTTTATTGAATTAGCAAAAGATGAAAATGTTCAACTTAGAAACTTTGGTATTAAAGCAGTTGAAGCAGGTCTTATACATTTATCACAAGACCAAAGAAGCTTTAGCTTAGGTAAAACTCAAAGAAAGTTATTTAGTGTACCTTTTGATGAAAACCCTTATTCAGCATTAGCTGCGTGGTTTAAAACAGATGAAGGTGTAGAGATGTATAAAGCTCTTACTAAAAAGCTTAAGTAAATAATTAAGGCGGGTTCGCCCGCCTTTTTATAAAAATATTATAATGGCAATAAACGTAAACACTGTATATAAAACAGTCTTATTAATACTTAACCAACAGCAAAGAGGATATATGACACCTGATGAATTTAATAAAGTTGCAGATCAGGCACAGTTAAATATATTCGAAAGTTATTTTGAAGACTTAAATCAACAGTATAGATTGCCACAAAACGATACTGAATACGCTAATAGAATAGAAAACTTAGAACAAAAGTTACAGTATTTTCAAAGAACTGGAACAGCTACAGGTGCAAATCCTTTTACACCAGCACCAGGTACTACTACATATAATGGCAACGTAGTCACTGATACTATATATAGAGTTGGTTCAGTATTTTATAAAAGCGCGCAACTAAATCAATACGCGCAAAGAAACGAGATAACACAAATATTACTCTCCCCGTTAACTCAACCAACAACAGATTTTCCTATATTTTTATATGAGAACGATAAGTTTTATATATATCCAACAAGTATAATTACACCTGCAGATATAACATTTTCTTATGTTAAAAAACCAGAACCACCTATATGGAGTTATGGTGTAGGTAACTTAGGTCAATATGAGTATGCGGCTGGTACATCTATTGATTTTGAATTAGCAGCATCGGAACAAAGTAATGTTGTAACTAGAGTGTTAGCTTACGCTGGAGTTATAATAAATGATCCTACGATAATACAAGTAGCTTCTCAAGAAATAGCAGCAGAACAACAAAACGCAAAACAATAAGACATGCCTAAACCAGATGGCGGATTAATCCGTGAAAATAATTTACAATATTACGCCGGCGCGCAGATAATTTATACTTCAGTAGCAGCAACTACTGTATATGACTTTACTTTTAATACTAAACTGGTATTAGGTAGTGCAGATAGTTATACGCCAGCTGATCCTGATTATACTCAAAATAATTTTCAAATATATACTAGTCCAACAGGTATTGATCAATGGACAGAATTTGTTACTTCTTATATACTTACTTATGTTCAAGACGGCGCTAAGGTTACTAGTAGAATAACATTAGGAGCTGGACAATCAATAGGTACTTATGTAAAAGTACAATTAAAAGAAGGTGCAGTACAAAATAATTACGGTGGTTATGAGTATGTAAAACTAAATGATATAGTAAATAATTTTATTGTAGGTTATGTTGGTCAAGATAAATTAATACCAAGAGTTAATAGAACTGATGTAATTTTTCATGCTAAGCGTGGTTTACAAGAATTTAGTTATGATACATTAAAGAGCATAAAATCTCAAGAATTAACAATACCAGATAGCCTTTCATTAACAATACCGCAAGATTATGTCAATTATGTTAAATTATCTTGGGCAGATGAAAACGGTGTTAAACATACTATTTATCCTACACAGTTGACTAGTAGTCCATGGGAATCACCTATACAAGCAAAAGATGGTCAAATAATTCAAGATAATTTTAGTGATAATATTGAAGGGCAGTCAGAAATTAATAGAAGATGGGAGCAATCTAATCCTAATAATATAACTGGTTTTTATCCTACAGACAGTGACAATGCTTTGCTTTGGATGTATGACTTTTATGGTGAAGCTGCTGGTCCTTATTTTTATTATGGACAAAGATATGGTGGCGAACCTGTTAACATGCAGATTAATGGTTGGTTTAACATTGATGAAAGAAGAGGTACGTTTAATTTTTCTAGTGATTTAAAAAGCAAACTAATATTATTAGAGTATATATCTGACGGTTTAGCTTATGATTTAGATACTAAAGTACCTAAATTAGCAGAAGAAGCAATGTATCAACATTTACTATATAGTATAATGTCAACTAGAAGAGATACTGCAGCAATAGCTCCACAATACAAAAGACAAAGATACGCAGCATTACGTAATGCAAAAATAAGATTATCTAATATTAAATTAGATGAAATAGTACAAGTAATGCGTAACAAATCTAAATGGATTAAACACTAAAATATGCCAGAAATAAAAAATACCTTTTTAAAAGGTAGAATGAATCAAGATCTTGACTCTCGTATTTTACCACAAGGTGAATATAGAGAAGCTATCAACTTATTGATTAGTAGATCTGAAGGTAGTACTGTTGGTGAGTTTGAAAATATATTAGGTAATACAAATGTTGGTACTATATCTAGTAGTAGTCAAGAAAGTGTTATTGGTCATTTTGTAGATGAAACTAACAATAGAGTTTATTTATTTGCCACAACTTTTTCTAATACAGATGCCAGCGCAAGAGCTACGATAGCGCATAAAATGAGAATAATAGAATTTAATTTAAGCGCGCCTGGAAACCCTGTTACTTTAGTTACAGGTTACTGGTTAAATTTCAACAAAAAATTTCCTATATATGGTGTTAATTTATTAGAAGATTTACTTTTTTGGACTGACAATTTAAATCAACCAAGAAAAATAAATGTAACTACTGCAAGAAATAATCCTGCAGCTTACACAAAAGAATTACAAATATCTGTAGCAAAATATTATCCATGTCTACCTGTTGTTCCTATAAATAAAATAATAGGCACCACATCTGCTTTTAATAATACTACTACTCAAGTAACTTTAACTTCTGGCAATGCAAATATTAAAGTTGGTGATATTGTTACTGATGCAGATCAAACAGATATTACTAACTCTATAATAACTAATACTTTGCCACCTGTAAGAGTTGTAGAAGTTGTAAATCCAGGAACTAACACTAAGTTTAGAGTAAGTCCAGCTATTACGCCTGGAGCAATAGGAGCTAATAAAAAAGTTGCATTTATTAGAACTACAATGGAAAATAATAGTGACCAGTATGTTTCTAATTTTTCTTTACAAACTGTTGATGATGCGTCTTTTGGAGGTAACACTGTAATCCGTATTACTGCTAACCCGTCTTTAGGTGGTATTCCTAGAATTGGAGATATTGTAACAAACTTAACAGTTCCAGATTCAATACCTAATTTAAATCACTCAAACGCTAGTTATCGTTATCCATTAAGAATAGCTAATATAGTAATTGATAGTGTTAGTAGTACTAATAGCGGTAGATGGACAATAACATTTGATAAAGATATGACAGCTGGTGGTAATTTAGCTGGTATTGTAAACACTAATCAAATAGCAATTGGTAACAATGAAAACTATGATCCAAATTTTTTAGGTGATTCAAAATTACTAGAAGATAAATTTGTAAGATTTAGCTATAGATTTAAATTTGATGATAATGAGTATTCATTAATGGCGCCTTTTAGTAATATAATGTTTGTTCCAAAACAGCAAGGTCAATTTGGATTAGGACAAATTGATACCAAGATAGATGGTGTAAACAATTATTATCAAGATGAAACAGATGCTTATACAAGTACTATTGTAGAGTGGTTTGAAAACGATATGGATTCTGTAGACGTTAAAATACCTGTTCCTGATACAATAAACAATTTAATAAGTACATATAAAATTCAAAAAATTGACGTATTATATAAAGAGTCTGATGCGTTAGCTGTAAAAGTTTTAGACACTATTGATTTAACTACTACTGGTTTAACTTTAGAATCAATACAATATAATGATGATATAAACGGGTTTATTACACAACAGTATTATAATTATAATTATAAATCAAATAAACCATATAAAACATTACCGCAAAATCAAACAACTAGAGTTTATGATAAAGTTCCAATTAGAGCTTTAGCTCAAGAAGTTTCTAGTAATAGAGTTATATATGGTAACTTTGTTGAAAAAATGACTCCTCCAAGTGCTATAGATTATAGCGTAGGGTTTACAAACTCTGATTTAGAGTCTTCTAATTTTTCAGCAGTATATCCTCATCAAACTGTTAAATCAAACAGAACATATCAAGTTGGTTTTGTATTAGCAGACTATTATGGTAGACAATCAGATGTTGTATTATCTTCTTTTGACAGCGACAATAGTCAAAGAGGTTCTAGTGTTTATGTTCCATATAGAAGTTCTAGTGAAGCTACAACAGCTCCTGTAATAGATTGGCTAGGACAAAACTTAACTCTAACTATAGATAATGCTATAGCAGAAGATAAAAATTTTCAAGCAGGTCAACCTGGTATATATAAAGAAGATCGTCACGCAGCTAGTGTAATAGCTATAACAGATGGTGATTCTGGCTACGAAGCTGATAGAACATATGCTACTTCTGTTCAAAGTGGAAATGGTTCAGGTTGTACAGTTAGAGTGACAAGTGTAAACAATGGAGCAATAACAGGTTTAACTATTATTGAAAGCGGTAGTAGTTACGCACAAGGTCAAGAACTAACAGTTGTTGGTGGTGGTGGCTCTGGAGCTTTTACAGTAAATATAGGCGAAGCTAATCCTCTTGGTTTTTATAGTTATAAAATTGTAGTTAAACAACAAGAACAAGAATATTATAATGTTTATTTACCTGGATTTGTTAATGGATTACCTATACAAAATCAAGTATGGAATGGTTCACCTACTTTAGGTGCTGGTTCTTTTTCACCTATTGAAACACAAAGAAATAAAATATTTTTCTGTACATTATTAAGTGATAATATAAATAAAATACCTAGAAACTTAAACGAAGTTGGTCCAACTGATAGAGAATATAATAGTGATGAAATACTATATATAAGAGTAAACAACCCTGATGCTACTAAAGATGAGGAAGTTAGAAATTTACAATATTATCCTGGTAAACTAGAACAAAACGTTTTAAATATAGGTACAGCTAAAGAAACAGAATTAGCAGCTATACCTTTTGAAAACTTTAGAACATCTTATACTTTTAACGGTATAATAATAGGTGCTACTGGTAACAAGGGTGATTACGGTGGAACAACTCAATATAATCCAGATGGATCTAATGTCAGTGTAACAGCTACAATAAATGCGGGTAGAATACCTTATGGAGACGTTGGAGATGTTCAATCATTTTATGGCTCAGAACAAAATCCTTTTATAATAAAAGTTGGTCAAGTTGGTAATCATGGTAACCCTGTTGGAGCTATTGTTTGTGGGAAAGGAGAAGGAGCTCCTTCAGGTACTAATTATCCTATACCACATGATACTAATTGGAACTCAAATGGTACTCCACTTCAAAATAGAAGAAACATGGAGCCAATATTATCTGTAGCAGAAACTAAACCTGTATTTTCTGTATTAGATTTATATTATGAAACAGCTATGACTGGTAAGTTAGAAATATTAAATGGTATGATCAATACTAATTATAATGGAGCTGTTAGAATAAATGCTAGTTCAGGAACTTTTCCTGAGAGTACTCCTAGTGGTACAGATGTTGGTGTAGCGTTTAAATTTGTAGATGGATCAGGTGCTGATATACCTTATGCAAATGTAACAGTTGCTCCTAGTATTTCTAAAGTATATAGACAAAATGATTTAAATCAAAATAACTTACCAGGTTTATTTACAATAGTGCAAAAAACTAATAACGAATATCAAATAAGAACTGCTGATACTTTTTATTACAGTGAAGATTCAAATGCTAATCCTTCTAAAGATGTTTATATTTTTAGTTTTCAAATAACAACAACTGGTTCTACAGGTGTAGATACTTTAAACGATGTATTTACATTATCCTTAACAAATGTTGATCCTGTAATGTTTGATGACGCGGATGTAACTGATAATGCTAATATAATACCACCAAGTCCAGCTTATAGTATATCACCTAATCCAGCTGTTAACGACACAAATATAATACAATTGTATGGTACTAATGGTAGCCCTGTAAGTGTGGCTTCAGAAAGAAGTGAAGAGCTAGTATGGAGCATTGGAAGTCTTTCACCTGGTACTCCTGGTTCAACAAGTGATTTTAGTATTAGTAGCTCAGGTCTTATTACAAGTAATATCACGATGACTAATGAAGGTAGTTATGGTTTAGTTATAAACTTAGCAGACGCTAATAATGCTTTACCTGGTAGAAAACAAATAGCTAGAACCATAACATGGACAGCAGGTACAGCTTTTGCTCCTAAAGCAATTGGTAGTGGTCAAATTGGAGGTGTAAACTATGATATTGCAGGTACTGGTGCTAATGCAGAATATATATGGGCTGATGTAGCTGATAATTATCAAGCTGATGGATCAGGAAGTCCTTTTGGAAGTCCAGCTAGTGCTTTATTTAATATTAAAAAATTATACGCTAACAGTGGTCAAGGTAGTGCAGCTTGTGCAACAGGTGCTACTGCTAAGTTGTTTCAAGGAACAATAAAACTAACTCCTAAGTTATTTAACACTACAACTGCTGTTGGTGATATTAGTGTTTTATTCTGTATACAATATAGAGCAAATAGTGGTCAATCATGGTCTTCTATTAATAGTTTATCAGGAGCTGGTTTAGATACCTGGACTGCTTCTACTACAACAGTTCAATTAACAAAAAGTACAGGTTCTGCTGGTAATATAAGTAAAAATTATAAATTTGATCAGCTAGGAGAATATAGAGTTTTAACAAGTGGGTTAAGCGGTGATCAATCTTCTCATGCTAAATTTGAAGTAGAGTTTCAAGATGGTGCGTATGGTATAACAACTGCTGGTCCTTGTAAAGAGTAATTTATTAAAAAAACAAGTAATAATATATTAAATGGCTATAACAATAGATGTTAACTTCTTTAATTCCTTTGTTTTAAAAAGAGTTTATGCTAGTGATGGCACTGGTGCTAATGATCAAATACCTTATGCTAATAATCAAGGAACCAGATCAAGCGGTTGGGA
>Ga0160423_10004533_pt1 | contig 11414 bp, 10 predicted proteins | sample CRUFie14St8metaG_FD_108191 | JGI IMG/M metagenome (GOLD analysis project Ga0160423, IMG submission 108191) | Marine microbial communities from the Costa Rica Dome - CRUD Field 142mm St8 metaG | ecosystem: Environmental > Aquatic > Marine > Oceanic > Photic zone | place: Costa Rica: the Eastern... | reverse complement strand
CCGAGCGCTGGAACTGATCAGCCTTGCTGAGATCGCGGCCCTCCAGCACCTGTTCGATCTGCCAGTCGAGCCAGAGCGGCGCCTGATCCAGAAGAGCGCGGTAGTCGCCAGCGCCGTGCTCCTTGAGAAATTCATCGGGGTCCTTGCCGGATGGAAGGTGGAGAACCCGCAGCTCCAGCTGGCCCTGGAGCGCCAGCTGCTCCACCTCACCGATCGCGCGGTTGGCGGCACGGACGCCGGCACCATCGGCATCGAAATTCAGGATGATGCGCTTGCCGTCACTGCATCGGCACAGCTGGGTGATCTGCTGACTGCTGAGAGCGGTGCCCAGAGAGGCCACCGCATTGGTGACACCGGCCGCATGCAGGGCAATCACATCGAAGTAACCCTCCACCACCACAGCCCGATCGTCCTTGCGGATCGCGGATGAGGCCTGGTCAAGCCCGAACAGGTGCTTGCCCTTTTCGAACACCTCGGTTTCAGGCGAGTTGAGGTATTTGGGTTCGCTGCCATCCAGGCTTCGACCGCCGAAGCCGATCACCCGCCCCTGGCGATCCCGGATGGGAACAATCACCCGATGGCGGAAGCGGTCGTAGAAACCGTTCCCCCCCTTGCGGGGCACCACAAGTCCTGCTGCCTCCAGCAGCTCGGGAGCAAGTCCCTCCACCTGCTGCAGATGCTTGAGCAGACCATCCCACTGATCGGGGGCATAGCCAAGTTCGAACTGATCGAGGGTGGCTTCGCTCAGGCCACGTGTCTCACGCAGATAGCGGAGAGCCTCGGCACCGGCATCCGTCCTCAGCTGCGAGCGAAACCAGCCGGAGGCCAGTGCCAGAGCGCGATGGAGCTTGTCTCGGCGTGACAGCTGCTGTTTCAGTCGCTCCTGCTGTGGACCATCAACGGTCTCCACCGGCAGCTGGTAACGGCGGGCAAGGTCCAGCACCACCTCGCTGAAGCTCTGACGCTGGAACTCCATCAGGAACTTGATGGAGTTGCCCCCTGCACCGCAGGAGAAGCAGTAATAGAACTGCTTGGCGGGAGACACCGTCATCGACGGTTTGCTGTCGTCGTGGAACGGGCAGATGCCGACGAACTCACGGCCTTTCTTTTTGAGCACCACGTGCTCTCCCACCACATCCACGATGTCGGCGCGCTCTTTGACGGCCTCGATGGTGCGGGGGTGAAGTCGGGGGCTGACCATCGGTCCATTGTGCGAGAAACCGCGCGTCCCGTCGATCGAATGGCTGCTTCAGGCTTACCGGACTCTGTGATGACAATCCGCAAAGGCATCAATACGATCCAAACAACGGTCGGGGACGCATGAATCAGGGCTCCTCCCTGCTGATCGCCCTGGGGTTGTCAGCCGCAATCCTGAGCGGATGCGGTGCTCCCGAACAACAGACGGCTGCTCCTGAAACGCTTCAACCCCAACAGGTGTCCGCACTCGGACGGATCGAGCCTCTGGACGGCATCCTCAAAGTTGGTCTGCCCAATGCACTCAGCAACGACACCATCCGGGAGGTGCTGGTGCAGCAAGGGCAGATCGTTGAACGGGGAGAGCCCCTCGCCGTGCTCGAGACTCAGCCTGTACTCCAAGCCAACCTGACCAAAGCGAAGGCTGAAGTCACGGCGGCACAGCGGGCTCTGGACGCTCAGATCTCCGTCATTGACCGCTACAGGGCTGAACGACGCCAGGCTCAGGCCGAAGCACAACGCGGCAAGCAGCTTTACGAGAACGGAGCCACCAGTCTTCAGCGCTATGAGGCGCTTCAGGCGGACGCGGATGCCGCTCTGGCTCAGCTCAATGAGGCAATCGCCAACGAGATCACGCTGAAAGCCGACGTGAGCGTCAAGCAGGCTCAGGTGAAGCAAGCCCTTGCAGATCTTGACCAGGCAACCGTGACAGCGCCATCCCAGGGCACCATCCTTGAAATCGTGGCCAGGGCGGGCGACAGGGTTGGTGAGGAGGGACTGCTGCTGATGGGCGACACCACAAAGATGGGTGTGGTTGCGGAGATCTACCAGAGTGATCTGCCCGAGATTCGTCCAGGACAAACCGCCACCATCACCGCCAGCGGCTTCCCAGGCAGAAGCCAGACAGCCACGGTTGTGGACATTGCCCAGCAGATCAGCGCTCAGAGCGTTGCCACGGGCGAAGCCGGCGACAAGGTCGACAAACGGGTGGTGAAAGTGAAGCTTGCTCTGCCCGAGGAAAGCCTTGCTGTCGCCAGCAGGATCAACAACCTGCAGGTGAATGTTCTCTTCGACCCGCTGACGGAGGAACAACGCCGTATCCGACCGCAGCAACCGTGATGGTGGCGTCGTGAAACTGTTCAAGCGCACCCCCATCGCCTGGCTTCAGTTGTCCCACCGCCCCCTGCGACTGGCAGCGGCGCTGGCAGGCGTGGGATTCGCGAACGTTCTGGTGTTTTTTCAGCTCGGACTCTCCGGAGGGCTTTATGACAGCCAGAAGCGGCCGATTCAGCAATTCAACGGATCTCTGGCCGTGATTCCGCGTCGATACACGAATTTCGGAGAGCCGGCAGGGTTCCCCAGATCGCGACTGCTGCAGGTGCTCGGCTTCCAGGGAGTGCGAGGAGTCAGCCCTTTGCGACTGGGAAAACTGCAGTGGTTGAATCCCGACACCCGCGAATCAACGCAAGCTCTGGTGATGGGAGTGGATCCCTCCAATCCGGCGCTGAGGCTTCCCGAACTGACGGCACAGCGATCGTCGTTGCAGCTGCAGGGTGGTGTGCTCTTCGACAAGGCCTCCAAGGATTCGGCAGGTCCAGTCAGATCACGCCTTGAACAAGGTCAGGCATTCAGCACCGAACTGAACGGGCAACGCACCAGCGTGAATGGGCTTTTTCAACTCGGTCTCACCTTCGCAGCTGATATCAACCTGATCACGTCTACCAGCAATTTTCAAGGTCTTTTCCCTGAGCGTGATCCCGATGAGATTCAGATCGGAGTGGTGCAACTGGAACCGGGTGCTGATGCCAGCGATGTTCAGAGCCGGCTGAACCAGGTTCTGGGGCCCTCGCTGCAGGTTCTCAGCGTTGATGAACTTCAGCTGCGTGAGGTGGAGCATTGGAAACGCAACACCTCCTTCGGATTGATTTTCGGCCTTGGCGTTCTGGTTGGCTTCAGTGTTGGAGGCATTGTTGTGTATCAGATTCTTTTTTCTGAGGTGGGCGAACACATCAGTGAATACGCCACGATGAAAGCGATGGGCTACAGCGACCGATTCGTTGTATCGATCATCATTCAGGAATCTGTGATTCTCGCAAGCCTTGCGTTTCTGCCAAGCCTGATTGTCTCAGCTCTGCTTTACAGAGTTCTGATGCAGGCAACCGGTCTGCTGGTAGTGATGTCTTTCAGTCGTGCAGCGCTTGTGTTCACAATGACGCTGCTTCTTTGTTCAGGTTCTGGTTGGTTGGCCACCTCAAAATTAAGACAGCTTGACCCGGCGGACGTGTTCTGATGATGCCTGAATCAGCGCCATTGATTGAGATCAGCAATCTGGATCACTGGTTCGGAGATGGTGATCAACGCAAACAAGTTCTGCGTTCAATCAATCTCACCGTTCAACCAGGAGAGATCACCATCCTTCTGGGGCCATCCGGTTCAGGCAAAACAACGTTGCTGACCATGGTGGGAGGACTGCGCTCCGCCCAGGACGGCAGTCTTCGCATCTTCAATGAAGAATTGCGGAAAACATCCACAACCAATCTCATGAAGTTGCGCCGCAAAGTGGGCTTTATTTTCCAGGCTCACAATCTGATGCCGTACCTCAACGCGCAACAGAACGTTCGGCTTGGCTTGGAGGTGGTCCCTGAATGGCTTGATCGAGGCCAGGCCGCCATGAATGAACGCTGCAATGAGGTGCTTCGACAGGTGGGCCTGGGGGAACGCATCGAGTATTACCCCGCGAAACTGTCGGGTGGTCAGAAGCAACGTGTGGCGATTGCCAGAGCACTTGCGGGTTCACCCCAGCTTTTGCTCGCCGATGAACCGACGGCTGCTCTCGACAAGGAATCCGGTCGCGACGTCGTGGATCTGTTCAGGAATCTGGCGCGTGACAACAAGACCGCGATCGTGATGGTGACCCATGACAACAAGATTCTCGATATCGCCGATCGAATCGTGAAACTTGAACAGGGATCACTGGTGGAATAACGATGCTCGACCAGGGAAGGCCTGAACTGGAAGGCCGTTCACCGGTGAATGGCATCGTTGAGCACGACCGTTCAGAGCGCTGAATGCGAGGCCTGCTGACCACACTGCGCGGATCGCAGTCGCCAAGGGAATGGAAGGCCTGCATGAGTCTGGTTGGCGCGGCTCTGGCTTTCAGCCTGATGACCGTGTGCGTCAAGCACCTCGGAGGCCGTCTGCCTGTGGCTGAAGTGGTGCTGATTCGCTCGCTGATCAGCCTTGTGATCACCCTCACCATGCTGTCGCGTCTGGGGGTGTCTCCCTGGGGACAGCAGAAAGGGTTGCTGCTGGTGCGAGGGATGCTCGGCACGGGAGCTCTGCTGATGTTTTTTCAGGCCATCTCCACCCTGCCCCTGGCAGCAGCCACCCTTCTCCAGTACACCTACCCGACTCTGACCACGCTCAGCGCCTGGGCTTTGCTGGGGGAACCGATCCGAAAGCGGATCAGCCTGGCCGTCCTGCTCGGACTATTCGGGGTTCTGCTGGTGGTGCAGCCGGAATGGGCCGGACAGTCGATGGCAGGGCTTCCGCCTCTGGCAGCCATGATCGGACTTGGCGGCGCGCTGCTGACAGCCCTGGCCTACGTCAGCGTGCGCCAGCTGTCTGTCCGGGAGCATCCACTGGTGATTGTGTTCTATTTCCCGTTGGTTTCGGTGCCGGCCACATTGCCGTTTCTGATGAATCAATGGGTGATGCCCACAGGATCCGACTGGATGTGGTTGCTCGGCGTGGGTCTACTGACGCAGCTTGGACAGGTGTGGCTCACCGAGGGCCTGGCTGCGCTGCCGGCGGCCCGTGCCACCTCGATCAACTACGTGCAGGTGGTGTTTGCCACGCTCTGGGGGGTGTTGATTTTCGCCGAACCGGTGACGGTCACCGTCATCATCGGTGCGATCTGCGTTCTCGGCGCCACACTGATCAGCCTCAGCGCCAGACAACCCGTCAGGCCGGATCAATGGCCAGCGGGTAGGTGATCCAGGTCTGGGAACTGCCGTCGTCGGAACCGCTCGGCAAGGCCAGCCGCCAGCTCTGACCGCGCTCACCACGCTCGAGGAACAACTCGAAGGGGCTGTCAACCTTCACGGCATCGCCGGGAAGTCGCCAGTCGAAACGACCAACGAGATGCACGCCTTTCTGATCACCGATGCTCAGGCTCTCCTGTTGCTCAAGACGCACTCGGGTGACCTCGGGAGCTCCGGAAGCCTCAAGATCAAGCGACTGCGCGATCGCGCTCTGGGTGAGCTGAATCTGCTGACCTAGGGCACTGAGGATCACGCCACGTGGCGGTTTGTCTCCCAGCGAACAGGAGGTCAGGCCGAGGCTGATCAGACACACCAGCAGCAGGGAGAGCACAAAGCTGAGGAAGCGCCTGAACGGTTGGATGACTGCAAAACAACCGGAAGCATCAGCGATGCTGAAATCTGGAACTTCCATGCCCTGCATGCCAATCATCCGTGATGCCTGAAGCGGTCAACATGTAACGACGACCCCAGGCTAATGGCAGCTGCCCTGGCGGAGCGCGGCGACTACTGATCAGTCGACAAGGCTGCTGTCATGTTGCGCTCCCGATTGAACATGAACAGACCAAACGAGAAGGCGAAGGACACAGCAAATGTGACAACGATGTAGAGATACCAGAACTTCATTTTCAGCCTGATTCCTTCAGCCGCATAAAACACAAAAGAAGCAATCAGAACAAGTGTGAGATCAGCGGCAATAAAACCAGCTGAGGCATTCGCCCAGACTCCCTGGGAGAACAAATCCACGATTTCAATTGGATCTGTTAAACCCAGTACCTCTGTTTCTTTGATGAACTGAAAAATGCAATACCAAGGCCATGCAATTCCTGCCAATGCAGTTGCCCCGTACAGGGCAAGTCTTAACTTGGCCATGTTTCATCAACTAATGGCTCACAATCTCACAAGCGATGCACCACACAGGTAACGAAAGCTACTAAGGCTCTGCAGAGCATTCATGCGCACAGGGATCAATCAATAAGGATTCGATGCATCCATCAATCTCCAATCGTTCAGCGCTCTGCTCCGGTCCACAGCCCCTCATGGGAACCATGCAGAGGGTGGCCAGGGTGCTGTCGCCCTTCTGCGTAATACAGCTTTTCAGCCATGAGGTCGCCGACCATTGGCCGCACATCCGATTTCGCCGGAAAAGCCATCAGCGCAAGAGCAGCAAGGGAGGCAAAGACTTTCATGTTCTTCACAGTGCAAATGTCTGAGGTGGTTCACATCGCCGAACATCAGGATCAGGCCCGATGCGGCGTTGAAGAACGACTACAGCCTGAGAAAGAGGGAAGACTCCAACACAATCACGGGAATGAAGAGTTGCCGGTTTCAAACGATCTTCCTCATCAACTGATTCGGTGTAAGCCTTTTGCAGGTACGCGTGAAGTAGGGAGAGCCGCCATGCGAAGTACGGTCGCGGGGCTGATCAGTCATGCACCGCTGTTGAAGCTCCCCTGCGGCGCTGAATGGACGTTTTCCGGGCATCATTAGGCGCAGTCAGCACCCAACAGACAGGAGCATTCCATGATCGGCTGGCTTCAGGGTGAACGGATCCAGACCTGGGAACAGGGGGGACGTCGCGGGGTTGTCGTCGCCTGTTCAGGCGTTGGTTATGAAGTGCAGCTGACCCGTCGTGATCAGGAGGCCCAGACCGATGCCACCTGCACGCTCTGGGTGCATCAGGTTCAGCGGGAGGATGGTTCGAACCTCTATGGATTTCCTCAGCAACGGGACCGCGATCTGTTCCGAACACTGATCGCCGTGAATGGTGTGGGCCCTCAGATGGCCCTTTCACTGCTGGATTGCTGCACAGCACCGGACCTGGTGGCGGCGATCATTGAAGGAGACCTGAAGCGACTGACCCAGGCGCAGGGCGTCGGCAAGCGCACCGCCGAGCGGATCGCCGTTGAACTTCGTGATCGACTCGGTGCCTGGGCACCGGAGAGCGACGAGGTCTCGCTGTCGATCGTGGATCGCAGCGACGTGAAAGCCCTGCCGATTCAGCCAGAACCATTGCAGGAGCTCCAACTCACGCTCGAAACGCTTGGTTATGAGGATCTCGAGATCCGACGGGCCATGCGTGCTGTCGCCAGCGGTTCCGAGGTGCCTGAGGAGAACGACGGGGAAGGTTGGCTGCGGGCCAGTCTGCGCTGGCTGAGCGAATCGGCTTGAGGGGACCGCGGGAGGGTAAATTGGGCCATTGCACTGTTAGGGCCAGACGCCGCGCATGTCGCTCGATACCACCGAAAAGCAGCAGCTGATCAACACTCACCAGACCCATGCCACCGATACCGGATCGGCTGAGGTCCAGGTGGCCATGCTGAGCGAGCGGATTTCCAAGCTCAGCAGCCACCTCCAGCAGAACACTCACGACTTCTCCTCCCGCCAGGGCCTGTTGAAGATGATCGGCCGACGCAAGCGGCTGCTCAGCTACGTGAGAGGCAAGAGCGAGGAGCGCTACACCAGCCTGATCGCCAAACTGGGTATCCGCGGCTGAGCCGCATTCAGCAATCTGCACGACCCATGGCTGAAAAGCGCAATCCTCTGCCTTTCGAACCACGTCGTTCAGCTTCAGACACAAGCAGGAAACAAGCGATTCCAAATGATGTGGCCAACCGAATGGCCCGTCGTGTGGCCATTTCCACAGGGGTTCCATCCCTGATGGGAATGGCCGTTTTTGTGATCAGTTATCTGGTGGTGAGCCGGGGAATTCTTGATGTTCCCCCCAGCATCACTCTGGTGACCTCAGGCTTCTTCTTCCTGCTGGGCCTGGTAGGGCTGAGCTATGGAGTCCTGTCCGCCAGCTGGGAACCCCAGCCGGGATCGCTTCTGGGGCTGGAGCACCTGAAGCCGAACCTGCAACGTCTGCGCAGCTCGATCAAGGCCCAGAAACAAGCCTGAGCAGAGCACGCGTCAGTTCATCAACGGATCACTGCAGCTCACGGTGAAGGCACTGTTCTGCAGGTGCTGCTGAGCCGCGGCCACATCCTTGACACAGAACTGGGGGCCAAGGCGCACATAACGCACCTCAGGACCTCTGCGCACAGCGGCCACGACAGGAACACGCACGCCCAGTTCATCCTGGTCAGGGCGGTGAGCCTGGAGACACTCTCTCAGCTTGTGCTGAACCGCCACATCCGAAGCCTGGTCGGGATCCAGCTCCACCAGAAGCAGGCGCAGATCATCAATGGCGCGGCAGTCATCCACGATCAGCTGCACACGTTCATCGCGACGATCCACAGCGGCCCAGACCAGCAGACGGGCTTCGGCCATGAGGTGATCAGACAGTCGCGCATAACTTTTCGGAAACACCACGGCCTCGCAAGAGCCGGTGAGGTCCTCAAGCTGAAGGATCGCCATGCGGTCACCTTTGCGGGTGGTGACCTGACGCATCTCACTCACCATGGCGATGGCACTGACCTTGGCCTTGTCGGCCTGCTCTTCCAGACTTCCGAGACCGATGGGGGCCAGCAGCCGAGCGGGTGCAGAGAGCTGCTTGAGCGGATGATCGGAGAGATAGAACCCCACCAGGTCCTTTTCCAGCTTCAGTTTTTCGCTCGGGTGATAGTCCTTCACCGGTGGGGCTTTGGGAGCCAGGCTGAGATCGGTGCTGCCGTCAGCTTCGTCCTGGGCAGGTGCCGCCATCAGATCGAACAGATTGCCCTGGCCGCTGGCACGATCCCTCGCCCGGGATCCGGCCCAGTCGAGCAGAAGATCAAGATCGGCAATCAGCTGTGCGCGGTTGGCCTGTGGCTCCAGCGCATCGAGTGCGCCGCAATGAATCAGGGACTCCAGGCTGCGACGGTTGAGCACACTGGAGGGAACCCGGTCACAGAGATCGGCGAGTGACTGGAACTCACCATCGGCTTGCCTGGAGCGGATCAGGGCCCGGATCGCTCCATCACCGAGATTGCGGACTGCGGAGAGGCCGAAGAGGATGCGGCTGTCATTGGGGGTGAAGTCGGTGCCGGAGGCATTGACATCCGGTGGCATCACTTCGATGCCCATGGCGTTGCAGTTGGAGATGTAGCGCTGAACCTTGTCGCTGGCCCCGGCATTCACCGTGAGCAGCGCTGCCATGTAGGCCACTGGGTAGTGGGCCTTGAGGTAGGCCGTTTGATATGTCACCGCTCCATAGGCCGTGGAGTGGCTCTTGTTGAAGCAGTACTCGGCGAACAGCACCATCTGGTCGAACAGTTCGTCGGCGACCTTGGCGTCAACGCCGCGCTCCGAGGCTCCCTTCACAAAGATGCTGCGATGTTTCTGCATCTCCGAGACCTTCTTCTTACCCATGGCTCGACGCAGCAGATCCGCTTCTCCGAGTGAATAGCCGGCAAGGTCCTGCGCGATGCGCATGATCTGCTCCTGGTAAACCATGATTCCGTAGGTCTCGCTCAGGATCGGCTCCAGCGTGCTGTGGGCGAAGTCGATCGCCTCACGCCCGTGCTTGCGGTTGATGAACTTGGGAATCAGACCGGCATCGAGGGGACCCGGTCGATACAGAGCCAGGATCGAAGAAATGTCTTCCAGGGATGAGGGCTTGAGATCACGCACGATCTGACGCATCCCGGTGGATTCGAGCTGGAAGATGCCCTCGAGGTCGCCACGGGCCAGCAGATCAAAGGTGCCCTCGTCTTCGGGAGGCAACTGATCCGGATCGATCCTTTGACCGCTGGTCTGTTCGACAAGCTCCAGGGTCTTGTCGATCATCGTGAGGTTCTTCAGCCCCAGGAAATCCATCTTCAGCAGACCCATCGACTCCACGTCCTCCATGAAGTACTGGGTGATCACCTGACCATCGTTGTTGCGCTGCAGCGGAACAAGCTCGTCCAGTGGATCAGCGGCAATCACCACACCCGCTGCATGAACTCCGAAGGTCTTGTTGGTCCCCTCGATGCGCATGGCCATGTCAACCCAGCGCTTCACAACGGGATCTTTCTCGTAGCGCTCCTTGAAGTCGGGGTTGGGCGACTGATCGCCAATCATTGCCTTGAGCTTGGCCGGCTTGCCCCGCACCACAGGGATCAGTTTCGCCAGACGATCGGCATCGCCATAGGGGATATCCAGCACGCGAGCCACATCCTTCAGCACCGCCTTCGACGTCATGCGGTTGAAGGTGATGATCTGGGCCACCTTTTCATCGCCGTACCGGCGCGTGACGTAGTCGATCACCTCGCCGCGGCGTTCAATGCAGAAATCGGTGTCGATATCAGGCATCGACTTGCGTTCAGGATTGAGAAACCGCTCGAACAACAGACCATTGCTCACTGGATCGATGTTGGTGATGCCAAGCGCATAGGCCACCAGTGAACCGGCAGCTGAACCACGACCGGGTCCCACGGGAATGCCCTGTTCGCGTGCAAAGCGGATGTAATCCCACACAACCAGGAAATAGGTGGGGAAGCCCATCTGTTCCATGATCTTGAGTTCATGGCCCATCCGCTCGGCATAGCCCTCATCGATGCTGTCCTGAGGCGTCAGGCCGAGTCGATCCCGCAGACCCTGCTCGGTCACCTCACGCAGGTAGGTGACTGGGGTATGGCCCTCCGGAATCGGGAAACGCGGCATCTGATAACGGCCCAGGATGTCGTAGTCCTCGACTTTTTCAGCGACAGCCACGGTGTTGGCAATCGCTTCCTGCACCACCTCAGGCTCCAGGTGATCCACGAAGAGGTGGCCCATCTCCTCCTCGGATTTGAGGTATTCGGTGCCGGTGTAGCGAAGGCGCTTCTCGTCGCTGATCAGCTTGCCCGTGAGCACGCAGAGCAGAGCGTCATGGGCCTCCACATCATTGCGGGTGAGGTAGTGGGCATCGTTGGTGGCCACCACCTTGATGCCCAGTTCACGGGCGATCTTGACGATCTCCACATTGACGATGCGATCCTCCGGAGAGCCGTGGTCCTGAATCTCCAGATAGAAATCATCACCGAAAACGCTCTGGTACCAGCGGGCCACATCTCGGGCCACATCGGGACGTTCCCGCATGATCGCCTGCGGAATCTCACCACCCAGACAGGCGGTGGCCACGATCAGGCCTTCGGAGTACTGGGCGAGCAGGTGCTTGTCGACACAGGCACGCGAAAAGATTCCACGGCCACGCATGCCACGCAGGTGACTGATGCTGGTGAGCTTGACCAGGTTGCGATAGCCGACGGCATTCTTTGCCAGCACCACCAGGTG
>Ga0160423_10004532_pt1 | contig 11415 bp, 14 predicted proteins | sample CRUFie14St8metaG_FD_108191 | JGI IMG/M metagenome (GOLD analysis project Ga0160423, IMG submission 108191) | Marine microbial communities from the Costa Rica Dome - CRUD Field 142mm St8 metaG | ecosystem: Environmental > Aquatic > Marine > Oceanic > Photic zone | place: Costa Rica: the Eastern... | reverse complement strand
GAAAAATATCACGATTACGCAGAAAAGGTTTTAAATCTGCTAAATAATTCCGATATTCGCGCCCTCGTTGACGAGCGTGCTGAAAAGGCCGGTCGCAAGATTAGAGACGCTGAAGTGAGCAAGATACCTTATATGCTAATTGTAGGAGAAAAAGAGGCGAGCGAAGGAACAGTGTCTGTAAGAAAGCACGGAGGTGAGGACTTGGGTAGCCAAAAATTGGAAGATTTTGTACAGCTCATAACCAAAGAAGTAGAGTCGTTAACGACATTTAATAATTAATCAATAGTTTACAACTATCGCAATAAGAAGAAAAAGAGGAAACTTCGGAAGAAGAAGGCCAGAAGAAGCGGCACACAAAATTAACCAACACATTACAGCACAAGAAGTACGAGTCGTTGGCGAAAATGTTAAAGTAGCTGTTTATCATATTACCCAAGCCATGAAAATGGCTAAAGAGCAAGATCTTGATTTGGTTGAAATTTCACCAAAAGCCGATCCACCAGTTTGTAAAATTATTGATTACAAAAAGTTCTTATACGATCAAAAGAAGAAACAAAAAGCTATAAAAGCAAATGCGGTAAAAACAGTTATTAAAGAGATCCGTTTTGGTCCAAATACTGAAGAGCATGACTTAAATTTTAAAACAAAACATGCTATCAAGTTTTTAGAAGAAGGTTCTAAAGTAAAAGCTTTTGTTTTCTTTAGAGGTAGAAGTATTGTCTTTAAAGATCAGGGTGAAATTTTACTATTAAAGTTTGCTCAAGCTTTAGAAGAATATGGTGTCGTAGAACAGATGCCAAAATTAGAAGGGAAGCGAATGACAATGTTTGTCGCTCCCAAAAAGAAAAAGTAAATCATTAAATAAGCTAGATAATGCCTAAGATGAAAACTAAATCCAGTGCGAAAAAGCGTTTTAAGCTTACCGGGACTGGTAAAATCAAAAGAAAACACGCTTTCAAAAGCCATATCTTAACAAAGAAAGAGACCAAGCAGAAGCGTAACTTAACAAAAACTGGATTAGTACACGATTCCGATGTAGCAAGCATCAAACAGCAATTGTGTATCTGATTTAAGAATTTTTAACCAGGTTTTTAGCTCATCAAGCTCTCCTTTAATGGAGGCGCTACCAACCAAAAATAACTAATTATGCCAAGATCAGTAAATGCTGTAGCAGCAAAGGCTAGAAGAAAAAAAGTGCTTAAAGCAGCTAAAGGTTACTTCGGCCGTAGAAAAAATGTACACACTGTAGCAAAGAACGCAGTAGAAAAAGCAATGCAGTACGCCTATATTGGACGTAAGCAAAAGAAAAGAAACTTCCGCTCATTATGGATTCAACGTATTAACGCAGGTGCAAGAGAGCACGGAATGTCTTACTCAACTTTTATGGGAGGAATTGCTAAAAAAGAAATCGCTCTTAACCGAAAAGTGTTAGCCGACTTGGCTATGAATCATCCAACTGCTTTCAAAGCAATTGTAGATGAATTAAAAAAATAAATCTTGATTTAGTGATGATAAAAGAGTTGTTCAAGCGAACGGCTTTTTTTATTGTATCTTTACCAAAATATTTAATTATTTATTATGAATACTGGAACAGTAAAATTCTTTAATGATACCAAAGGATATGGTTTTATTAAAGAAGATGAGTCGGGCAAAGAGTACTTTGTACACGTAAGCGGACTTGTTGATGAAATTAATGAAAATGACAAAGTAACATTTGACCTTGAAGAGGGTAGAAAAGGGCTAAATGCCGTGAATGTTAAACTAGCATAAATTACATTTCAAGAAGAAAAAAGCCACTTTATTGAGTGGCTTTTTTTATGGTAAGTTTTTTAATTCGACTTTTGCCTGTTCGTCTGTTTCATCTAATCTTAAGGCAGATTGAAAATCTATACGTGCTTGAGGTATATTACCCAATTCCTTAAAACAAATTCCTCTTGCAAAATAAGCATCGGCATATTCAGGATTAGTGTAAATAGCATCTGAAAAATAGTTTGCTGCCATTTCATAATCTTTCCTCTTCCAATTTATATATCCTAAATTATAATTTGCAAACTGATTAAAGTTATCTCTGCGCAACATAGCTTTATAACATTTTTCTGCATCAGTAAATCTTTCTAAGTCTTGTAAATATTTACCTTTTCTATACCAAATCTGAACATTCGAAGAATCTACAGAAAGAGCGTTGTCAAAATACAACTCAGCTATAGGATTACCCAAATAAGCATAAATAAATGCCAGTTCTTCATAAGCATTTACATGATAAGGATCTTGCTCTACAGTTGTTTGAAGCTGCGAAATAGCTTTTTCAAAATGACCTAATTCTTTAAAATTTAAGCCTTTAAAATAGTATGCTTTTTCCTCATAAGGATTAACTCTCAAAACATTATTTAAGTCTTCTAAAGATTTCTTATGTTTTCCATATAAAAAATATAACTCCCCTCTTAAAAGTAAAGTGGGGATATGGGCTTCTTGAGACTCTAAATTCTTTGTTAAACTCTTTAAAGATGCTTTATAAAAGCTTGGTCTTCCATTTACTGCAATATCGTATTGCATTTTGGCTAGTTCAAACAAAAACTCATGATTTGATGAATCTAAAGAAACGATTAATTCTTGATCCATCATAGCAGCTTCTAAATTACCTCTTTCTAAGAAAATTTGCTTTCGTTTTTGCAAGAGGATTAAATCATTAGGATTTTGCAACAACTGCTCGCTTATTTGTGCAATTTTTGATTTCTGTTCTTTTTGAACTTGCTCTGTTCCGCAAGCCAAAAGAAAGAATGATAAAAGAATTCCTGAATATTTCATAAAAAAAAGCCTAGAATTGAAAATAAGACTTTAGCTTTAGGAAACTAGTGCTTCTTTAATTTTATTTTCTAATTGATCGCAAAGTTCAGGATTATCCTGTAGGATATTTTTTACAGCGTCTCTTCCTTGACCCAACTTATCTCCTTCGTAACTAAACCATGATCCTGATTTTTGAACAATATCTAACTCTACTGCTTTATCTAAAATTTCTCCAACTTTTGAAACCCCTTGCCCATACATAATATCAAACTCAACTAACTTAAATGGTGGTGCTACTTTATTCTTAACGACTTTTACTCGTGTTTTATTTCCAATAGCACCATCTATATCTTTAATTGCAGTACTTCTTCGAACATCTAAACGAACAGAAGCGTAAAACTTTAATGCATTACCACCAGTTGTTGTTTCTGGGTTACCGAACATAACTCCAATTTTTTCACGTAATTGGTTTATAAAAATACAAGTACAACCTGTTTTACTTATTGTTGCTGTTAGTTTTCTCAATGCTTTAGACATTAAGCGAGCATGTAATCCGACAGAAGTGTCACCCATTTCTCCTTCAATCTCACTTTTTGGCGTTAAAGCTGCTACAGAATCAACTACCAAAATATCAATTGCTCCAGATCTAATTAAGTTATCAGTAATCTCTAAAGCTTGCTCACCATTATCAGGCTGTGAAATTAAAAGATTGTCTATGTCAACACCTAAATTAGCTGCGTAGTGCTGATCAAAAGCATGTTCTGCATCAATAAAAGCAGCAATCCCTCCTTGTTTCTGAGCCTCTGCAATAGCATGGATTGCTAAAGTCGTTTTACCCGATGACTCAGGACCATAAATTTCGATAACCCTTCCTCTTGGATAGCCACCAATCCCTAAAGCCAAATCTAAACCCAAGGAACCACTAGGAATAGCCTCTACATTTTCAATTGCCTTATCGCCTAAGCGCATCACCGTTCCTTTTCCGTACGACTTTTCCATTTTATCCAGTGTTAACTGGAGCGCTTTCATTTTCGCTTCTTTCTCTTTACTCATCTTTTTATTGGTAAGATTCTAAAATTTGTTCTGTATGTTCTTTGGTTTTCACTTTTGTGAAAATTCTTTCAATCATTCCGTTTTCATCTATCACAAAAGTAGTTCTATGAATACCATCAAAAGTACGGCCCATGAATTTTTTAGGACCCCAAACGCCATAAGCATTCAACACTTCTTTTTCAGTATCAGCTAAAAGATGAAATGGCAGTTCATGCTTTTTAATAAACTTTTGATGAGATGCTTCTCCGTCTGCACTAACACCCAACACTTCAAATCCTTTAGTTTTTAAATCTACATAATGATCTCTTAAATTACAACTTTCTGCTGTACAACCAGGCGTACTGTCTTTCGGATAGAAATATAATACTAACTTTTTGCCTGAAAAATCAGCCAAAGTCATCTCCTCTCCCAACTCATTTATAACCTTGAATTCAGGTGCTTTATCACCTTCTTTTAATGTTGTCATTAATCTAATTTTTTACATAACAAAAGACTGAATTTTTATCGAAAAAAAACTGAATATTAGACTAGTTTTATTAACAATTAAAAAAAACTATTTTAAATCTTATTTGACTAAAATTGATTTTCTTCCAATTTTCTTGGTTATGATATCGTTATCGATATTCCAGGCTCTAGCAGGGGAATATTCTCTCGCATAAAAAATAATTTGTAGATGTAATTTATTCCATAAACACTTAGGAAATAATCGTTTTGCGTCTTTTTCAGTTTGTTGTACATTTTTACCTGAAGAAAAACCCCACCTATACATAAGCCTATGAATGTGAGTATCGACAGGAAATGAAGGAATTCCAAAAGCTTGAGACATAACTACACTGGCTGTTTTGTGTCCAACTGCGGGTAAGGACTCTAAGTCACTTAAATTATCAGGAACGATTCCGTCAAATTTTTCAATAATTATTTTTGAAAGTTTATATATACCTCTACTTTTCGAGTTTGATAAACCACAAGGTTTTATAATATTTTGAATTCTTTTTTCAGATAATTTTATCATTTCTTGTGGAGAATCTGCAAGAGAAAATAATAATGGTGTAATTTTATTTACCCTTGCATCAGTACATTGAGCAGATAACAATACAGCAATCAATAAAGTGTACGAATCTTTGTGATTTAATGGAGGTTCAACCTTTGGATATAGTTTCTCCAAAGTTTTAATTACAAATTGGACTTTTTCGATTTTTTTCATTAAAATAAAAATATAAAAAAACCTGTCTTTTCAATATTGATAAGACAGGTTTTTCACTCTAACCAAAACTACTAATTCAAAACAAAATCAACTATTCTCAACTGTTTTGAGGGTTTAACTGTTAATGACTTTGCATAAGACATAATATTTCTAAGTGCAAATTTCGAGGGACTTAACCGAATTTTTTTTAAGAATTTTATTGCTTCTTTTAATTCTAAAAAATCAGCTTGTAATTTGTTATCTTCTGAGATAAATGAGCGTAATTGCTTTCGCTCTTCAAGATTCATCTCGTCATACAAATAACGAAGTAAATCTTCTTTTGTAAAGGTTTCATACATAGGCATAAATTTATCATTCATACCTATTAACGAATAAATTATTTACATATTATATGAAAAAAAAATTATTGAATCATCAAATCAATGCGATGCTCTTGCATAATTTTTCGAAGATTAATCAGAGCATAACGCATTCTTCCCAAGGAAGTATTTATACTTACACCTGTTTTCTCAGCGATTTCTTTAAAACTTAACTCCTCATAATGACGCATTACTAGAACTTGTCTTTGTTCCTCGGGTAATTCCTGAACTATTTTTCTTAATTGTTCGTGCTGCTCTCCTTCCATTATTGTCAACTCAGAATTTTGATCTTCGCAAGAAATGAAATCAAAAATATCAAAGAAGTCATCATCATATGACTTAATGTTACTTGTAGTTGGCATTCGCTTTGTCTTTCTAAAATGGTCTATCACCAAGTTGTGCGCAATACGCATAACCCAAGGTAAAAACTTTCCCTCTTCATTATATTTTCCTTTTTGCAATGATTTAATTACTTTGAAAAAGGCATCCTGAAAAATATCTTCAGCCAATGCTTGATTACGAACTTTAGAAATAATAAACGTATATATACGATCCTTGTGTCGTTTAATCAAGGTTTCCAAAGATGAAACATTACCTTCTAAATAAGTTGATACAAGTTTTTGATCGGAAAGTGTGTGCAATAACATATCTACTTCTTTTTGATTAATAAAAATTTAAAGTAGAAATGTTCCTATATGCAGTAATTTAATATTGAGACTATATAACCAAAACCAATTGGCTTATTTAACAAATATATATAAATTTTACGTAATTTCCAAATGATAATTCGCTAAATTTGTAAGATTTTCTCAAAAAAATAGCCTGATTTATGCCTGAAGATACATCAAAAAACACCAATGATTATATCATAATTAAAGGTGCTCGGATGCACAACTTGAAAAATATAAATGTAGCAATACCTAAAAAAAAGTTGGTAGTTATTACAGGAGTCTCAGGTTCTGGAAAATCATCTTTAGCTTTTGACACCCTTTTTGCTGAAGGTCAAAGGAGATATATCGAAAGTCTTTCTTCTTATGCTCGTCAATTTTTAGGAAAACTACAGAAGCCTGATGTTGATCAGATCCTAGGCATCTCTCCTGCTATTGCTATTGAACAAAAGGTTAACACCAAGAATCCCCGTTCAACAGTTGGTACGTCTACCGAAATTTACGATTATCTGAAATTACTTTTTGCTCGAATAGGCAAAACCATTTCTCCCGTTTCTGGAACAGAAGTAAAATCACATCAAGTAAGCGATGTAGTTGATTTCATTTCTAAATATCCCGAAGGAAGTAAGGTTTTAGTTTTAGCACATTATCATTCAAAGAGAGATAATAAAACAAATCTAAACATCTTATCACAACAAGGATTTTCTAGAGTCAAAATCGATAATAAAATTTATCGAATTAATGATTTATTAGAAGATTACAAAGAAATTGAACAAAATAGTATCTGGGTCGTTATTGACAGGATTTCTATCAATAAAGAAGAAGATAATCTTAATAGAATGGCGGATAGCATACAAACTGCTTTTTACGAAGGTCAAGGGGAATGCACTATTGAGATTTTACAACACTCAATCAATCACTTTTCAAATAGATTTGAAGCAGATGGCTTAGTTTTCAAAAAACCTTCTGAACACCTTTTTAGCTTCAATAATCCGTATGGAGCTTGTAAAAAATGTGAAGGTTTTGGAAGCGTTATGGGCATTGATGAAAAAAAAGTAATTCGAAATGAATCATTATCCGTATATGAAGGAGCTGTAAGTTGTTGGAATGGAGAAAAATTAAGTAAGTGGAAAGATCGTTTCATCATCAAAGCACATGAACATAAATTTCCAGTGCACAAAGCATATAATGAACTGAATGAAGAAGAAAAAGGAATACTATGGAATGGTTCAAAGCGACTCAAAGGAATTAGACAGTTTTTTAATCAGTTAGAAAAAGAAAGCTATAAGGTTCAAAACAGAGTTTTGCTCTCAAGATACAGAGGAAAAAGTACTTGCCCTGACTGTAATGGAACAAGACTTCGGAAAGAAGCTCTTTGGGTAAAAGTGGCCGGGAAAACAATAAACGACATTGTTAACCTAACTATAAGAGACTCACTACAATTCTTTCAAGATATAGTATTAAGCCAACATGATCAAGCAATTGCAGAACGACTTCTGAAAGAAATTAATAATCGATTACATTTTTTAAATGAAGTTGGATTAGGGTATCTCACCCTCAATCGATTATCTTCAACTCTTTCGGGAGGAGAATCGCAACGAATCAATCTTGCTACCTCACTAGGCAGTAGTCTAGTTGGATCAATGTATATTTTAGATGAGCCAAGTATAGGATTACATTCTAAAGACACTGAGCGTTTAATTAATGTGTTAAATGATTTAAAAAATATTGGCAACACTGTTATAGTTGTAGAACATGATGAAGATATAATGAAGGCAGCTGATGAATTGATAGATGTTGGACCAGATGCTGGCACAGGTGGTGGAAAAATTATTTTTCAAGGGAGCTTAAAAGAAATGAATCAAAGCGAAAACAGCTTAACAGCCAAATACCTTAATCAAAAAATTGAAATAGAGATACCAAAAGCACGCAGAAAATGGTATCAATCTGTAAAAATAAAAGGCGCAAGAGAAAATAATTTACAAAATATAGATGTTTGCTTTCCACTCAACACTTTAACTGTCGTTACAGGAGTAAGTGGATCAGGAAAAAGCTCTTTAATTAAACAAATTCTTTTCCCTTCAATTCAAAAAAAAATACAAGGATACACAACCAAAATTGGGGCACATGATAGTTTGGAGGGCGACTATAAAAATATTGTTCAAATAGAGTTTGTTGATCAAAATCCTATAGGTCGTTCTTCTAGATCTAATCCAGTTACATACATCAAAGCGTATGATGACATAAGAAACTTATACGCTGGTCAATCACTATCTAAAGCAAGAGGCTTTAAAAGCGGTCATTTCTCTTTCAATATTGCTGGAGGAAGATGTGAAGTTTGTGAAGGAGAAGGAACTATTAAAGTTGAAATGCAATTTATGGCAGATGTACATCTTCCTTGTGAAGTTTGCGATAGTCAAAGATTTAAGCAAGAAACACTAGAAGTTAAATTTAAAAACAATAGTATTGCAGACATCCTTCGAATGACCGTGGATGAAGCCATCACCTTCTTTGAAGAAAATAAACAAAACCGAATCGCATCTAAACTTCTACCTCTTCAGCAAGTTGGATTAGGCTATGTAAATTTAGGACAATCCTCCAGTACTTTGAGTGGCGGAGAAGCACAAAGAATTAAACTTGCCTCTTTTTTAAGCAAAGGAAAAAATGCTGAAAAAACACTCTTTATATTTGACGAACCTACAACCGGATTACATTTTCACGACATCAACAAACTCTTGAAATCATTTAATGCTTTAATTAATAATGGACACTCAATCATCTGTATTGAGCATAATGGAGACATTATTAAATGCGCAGATTGGATTATTGACTTAGGACCTGAAGGTGGTGAAAATGGAGGACAACTCTTATTTGAAGGAACACCGGAAGAACTTGTTAAATGCAAACAATCTCACACCGCACACTTCCTTAAAGGAAAATTATAAACTATCTAAATAAGATTGCAAGATAATGGTGGCGCTGATCTCATCCACCAAAGCTTTGTTTTGCCTCGATTTCTTTTTAAGACCTGCGTCAATCATACTCTGAAATGCCATCTTAGAAGTAAAGCGTTCATCCACCCTATATATTGGAATATCTGGAAATTCTTTTACCAACCTTCTTACAAAAGGCTCAATAAATCGAGCACTCTCAGCAGGAGTATTGTCAAGATTTTTTGCCTCTCCTATTACAAAAGCACTCACTGCTTGCTTTGTTAAATACTGTTTTAAATAGCTCATAACATCCTTAGTATGAACTGCGGTCAAACCGCTAGCGATAATTTGTTCACTATCGGTAACAGCAAGGCCTACTCTCTTTTGGCCATAATCTATTGCTAAAATACGTGGCATAAGGCAAAAATAAAGCTTTTGTCTATCTTTGCTAACATGAAGAAGCATTTAAAAAAAATCATTGAGGAAGCTTGGGAGAACCGAGCTTTACTAGAAAACGATACGACCCAAAAAGCAATCCATTCAGTTATTGAGGAATTAGATAAAGGTCACTTAAGAGTAGCCGAACCAAATGCTGATGGCTGGCAAGTAAATGATTGGATTAAAAAAGCTGTTATTCTTTATTTCCCAATTCAAAAAATGGAAACTTTAGAGGCTGGACCAATGGAGTTTCATGACAAGATGAAACTAAAAAGTAATTATGCAAAGTTAGGAGTTCGTGTAGTGCCACATGCAGTTGCGCGTTATGGAGCATTTATTGCAAGTGGTGTCATCATGATGCCCTCGTATATTAACATTGGAGCTTTTGTTGATAGTGGAACCATGGTAGACACCTGGGCCACTATAGGCTCTTGTGCTCAAATTGGTAAAAATATACACATTAGCGGTGGCGTTGGAATTGGTGGAGTTTTAGAACCAATACAAGCAGCTCCTGTTATCGTAGAAGATGATGCTTTCATCGGATCTCGCTGCATAGTAGTTGAAGGTGTTAGAATAGAACAAGAGGCTGTTTTAGGTGCCAACGTGGTATTGACTGCCTCCACTAAAATTATTGATGTTACAGGTGAAAAACCCCAAGAATACAAAGGAATTATACCAAGTAGATCGGTTGTTATTCCAGGAACATACTCTAAAGAATTTCAAAGCGGAGAGTATGGTGTGCCTTGCGCCTTAATCATCGGCAAGCGTAAAGAAAGCACGGATAAGAAAACATCCTTAAACAACGCTTTGCGCGATTATAATGTAGCTGTTTAATGAAGATTGGATTTGACGCCAAACGTGCCTTTTTGAATAATACGGGGCTAGGCAATTACAGCCGAGACAGTATTCGTATTTTAGGCACCTTTTACCCAAATAATCAATACCGCCTTTATACACCCAAAGTAACACATAACGCTAGATTGTCTTTTTTAGAGAATCAAATGCAATACCATGTACATACTCCTACTTCTTTCATCCATAATACTTTTTCAGGAATTTGGCGCTCAGTTATGCTAAGCAAACAACTACAAAAGGACGAAGTTGACATCTACCACGGACTAAGCAACGAGCTACCAAAAGGAATAGAAAAGACCAAGATAAAAACTGTCGTAACCATCCACGATTTAATCTTTATTAGATACCCACACCTTTTCAAGGCGATAAATCGTAAAATATACTACCATAAGTTTTTACACGCTTGCCAAGTAGCTGATCACATTATTGCAGTTAGCCAACAAACCAAAGAGGACATCATGGAATTCTTTAATATTCCAGCGCATAAGGTAACAGTGGTCTACCAAGGGTGTCATCAAGTTTTTCAATCAGAAATAATACAAGAAGAAAAAGAAACTGTTTGCAATAAACATCAATTACCTAGCAATTACCTCTTATATGTAGGCAGTATTGAGGAACGAAAAAACCTCCTAACTCTACTCAAAAGTATGAAAAAATTACCCGAACAACAGCTAGTGGTAATTGGCAATGGAAAACAATACAAAAAACAGTGTTTGAAATTCGTTGAAGACAACAAATTAAGCAAGCGTATACATTTTTTAAGTGAATTATCATTAAACGAAATAGCGGCCATATACCAGTCCGCAGAAATGATGATATACCCATCCATTTTTGAAGGTTTTGGCATACCAATCTTGGAAGCATTATTTTGCAACATTCCAGTCATCACTACAAAAGATGGATGCTTTTGTGAAAGTGGAGGGTCTAACTCTTACTACATTAACCCACTTGATGTAAACGAACTTACGCAGGCTATTAAGCACATACAATCCGACAAAAACTTAAGGAAGCGTATGATAGATAAAGGGCAGCAACACGCACAAAAATTCACAGACGAGAAGATTGCTGAAAACCTGATGAATATTTACCAATCTTTGTAGCATGCAAAAGCTCACTGCTAT
>Ga0160423_10004531_pt1 | contig 11419 bp, 6 predicted proteins | sample CRUFie14St8metaG_FD_108191 | JGI IMG/M metagenome (GOLD analysis project Ga0160423, IMG submission 108191) | Marine microbial communities from the Costa Rica Dome - CRUD Field 142mm St8 metaG | ecosystem: Environmental > Aquatic > Marine > Oceanic > Photic zone | place: Costa Rica: the Eastern... | reverse complement strand
CTCAGCGAAGGCATGGAGTTGTGGACCACCGGTCAGGGCTTTGCACCACTTGATAGAGCAGGAGTGGAATCTTGGCTGTTTGATGCACCAAGAGGTAGCCATCTGGTTATTGCAGAAAGAAAGGTCAACTTTCACCTCAATGATTTGCCATCTAGAACTGGTAGATTGCTTAAATTATGGCAGTTGGATGATTTCGCTGCATTCATTGGTCATGCGGTTATTGACGGAAGACTGAGTATAATTGAGGAGGAACTTGACATTCTTGAAGAGGATGAAATCGACATATTCGCAGGTCCTGGTCCATTCGTCCTTAAACCGATGAATGATTTTTCATCACTTGAGTCTAGAGGTTTTGATATCTCGATGGCTAAACCAGTTCTTGTACCTGCAAGGCTACACAAGGTCAGAGGTTTATTGAAAGGTCCTGAAATAAAAGAAATAGAGAGTTGGGTGCTAAACTGTGGAGGTTTCCACATTCTTGAATTCGTTGAGCTATTGGTTCGCCCACCTATGCTAAATCAGGAAATTCTGAATATTGTTGAAAATCCGAATTTTTCAGAAATCCTTTCACAAAGACGGCCACATTCTGAAGGGATGGGTGACTTACTACATTGGTGGAAATTTGATTCTGAATCACAGAAAATAGACACTTTTGATGTTTTGATTCCTTCACATAAAGGGCAAGACATTGATGGTACATTTTGGATTTTTGATGGCGTTTCATCGACTTTGCATTTGAACCGATAAGCAAAGCATTCATCACCTTTGCAGATGAGCGTCACTCATGGGCAAGCGTGGCTTCATATCCGTGATGATAGTGGCAATTTTCCTAAGTAGCATATTCGCAGTTTCCGACTACAGTGAACTTTCTGATGATAATAAAGTTCTATTTGCTGATTCTGAACCAGAGCTGCTTATCTCTGCAGGTTCGGCTACCGGCCATGTAAATGGGTCAGAAGTTGAATGGACCCCTCAGGGCATTGTTGTTGCAGGTGATACCAGAAACGATCTAGATTTTGGTGGAATTCAGTTACAAGCAACATCTGGCTACAATCAGTATTTGGATGCGGATTCCTATGTCGCTATGGTTGATGAGCAAGGAAATTGGCAATGGGCAGTAATGCCTTCTGCTACTCAGGGTCTCACGCTGATCAGTGCCATGACAACCGACTTAGTTGGAGACATCTACATTGGTGGAACGGTATTCGGACAGGTAGTCTTCGGTTCATCATCAAATTCACCAGCATTACAATCGCAAAATTTTGATGGTTTCGTAGCAAAACTCGACGCCTCTGGCCAATGGCTTTGGGCCACTTCATTCAGTACCGCAACTAATAATGATTCAAACAATAGTATTGTTACGGGTATTGATTTTGACCCATACTCAGGAAATCTAATCGTAGTTGGGACTCACCAAGGGCCAACAGATTTCGGTGGAATCAATCATACAAGTTCAGATAATGACATGTTTATGGGAAGTTTCAATACAAACTCTGGGGCGCTAAATGCAGTCTCTACTGCAGGGGGAATTGGCGATGACCGTTCATCAGGAGTTGTAGTTGATTCATACGGTAACATCTGGCAGACAGGAACCACATCTGGTACATTTTCAGGGAATGGAAAGACACACCAGGCTCTCAGTCAGGCGGACACAATCTTAGTCAAGTGGAGTCAGGGGGGGGTTGTTCAAAGTGTCAAGGGGTTTGTTAGTGCAGCAGGAGAAATTAACCTTCCAGAAGACATCACTATCAACTCTAATGATGATATAATCGTCGGTGGTGTGTTTCTTGGTTCGATGGACGCAGGTAATCAAAACATACTAACAGACAAAGGCAGTGGTGACGCTTTTGTTGTACAAGTTGCAAATAACGGTCAAACAGATTGGGCTGTGAGCGCAGGAAGTAGCAGCTCTACAGAAAGGGCATACGCTGTTGAAGTAACCTCAAACGGCGACATAATGGTCGGCGGATTAGTCTCAGGTTCGGCTGATTTCGGTGTTTACTATGCAACATCTAACGGTGGTCTCGACCTTTACATGGCTAAATTAACAGCAAATGGTGACTGGGATTGGGTTGAAAACCTAGGAAGTACAGCCGACGACCTATTTGCTGACCTTACGGTTAATGATACAGACATTCCCTATGCATTTGGGTCATTCCAATCAACGATTAACAAAGGGTCGCAATCAGTAACAAGCAACGCAGGCTTGGATTTGGTTATATGGTCCCTTGACCCAATAAATAACGCAGATTCAGATAAGGACGGTGTTATTGACATTGAGGACAATTGCCCTAACCTCAATAATCCACTTCAAATCGATTCAGATTTGGATGGAGCAGGAGATGAATGTGACAATGACGATGACAATGACGGAATCACTGACAACTCTGGTGATGATTGCCCTCGGGGCGGTGCTTGGAACTGGACTAGCGATTCTTCCACTGATTTTGACAATGATGGTTGCAGAGATTCAACCGAGGATAAGGACGATGACAATGACGGGGTTGAAGACGAAGATGACGGTTGCCTAAGTTCGTACACCCCTCCAAGAAATTGGTGGACTTCGGATTCATCGAATGATCTCGATGGTGATGGTTGTAGAGATGCTGACGAAGATTCAGATGATGATGGAGATGGGTTTAATGATGCAGAAGACGATTGTAACAAGGTTTCTGGTACCTCTGAGCTAGGTTCATACACAGGATGTATTGATTCAGATAGTGATGGGTATGCTGACGTTGAGGACTCATGCCCACAAGAATCAGGAAACTCAACACTTGGTGGTCTTTTGGCATGTCCAGACAGCGATGGAGACGGCTGGGCCAATTCCATAGATGATCTTCCTAGCGATGCTACTCAATGGAGTGATGTAGACGGTGATGGCTATGGTGACAACCCTATTGGAAACACTCCTGATGACTGTATCTCTACTCCAGGAACTTCCGTACTGGACAGGTATGGCTGTCCAGATACTGATAATGATGGATATTCCGCTGCGGATGACGACTGGACGATAGAAGACGGTGCAGACGCTTTCCCAACAGACAATACGCAATGGTCTGATTGGGATGAAGACGGCTTTGGTGACAACTATGGTAACCTCTCTTGGATTGATCGAACTGAAAACTGGCCGGGTGAATACTATCAGTATGCGAGAGACCAAGATGCGTGCCCCACATTAGCAGGAGATTCATGGCAAGAAGATATCCTCGGATGCCCTGATAGCGATAGCGATGGATGGGCGGACTTCATGGATGCATTCCCAGCAGATCCGGATGAATATCTTGACTCAGATAAAGATGGAATCGCAGATGGAAATGATGACTGTCCTCTTGTAAATGGAAACTCAACAATCGATGTTGTGGGCTGCCCAGACTATGACGGAGACGGATGGGGTGACCCAGAAACAGGTACAGATTGGAAACCGATTGACCCAACTCAGTGGTCTGACTCTGACAGTGACGGCTATGGTGACAATCCAGTTGGAACAAGTCCAGATTCATGCTCGGACGAAACAGGATTCTCATTCAAGGGCGATGTTCTTGGATGTAAAGATACAGATAACGATGGTTGGGCCGATATTATTGATGCATTCCCCGAAGAATCGAGTCAATGGAATGATACAGACGAGGATGGGTTTGGAGACAATCCAGTTGGAAAGAATGCTGATAAATGTCCCGAGGTTGCTGGCGTTGCAAAGGAAAACGGATGTGAAGCTATAGTCGAAGAATCTAGTGGAAGTATTCTGAAATACGGCGGTATTTCTGTCGGTGCTATTCTTGCATTGATTATACTCGCATTGGTTATCTCAAGGATAAGAGGAAAGGGAGAGGACAAGGATTGGAACGCTGGTGTCAATTTGGCAGGCGCAGTATCTCAACCTGCTATGCCTAACATGAATGCTCAACCAGCCATGCCTAACATTTACTCCCAACCTGCTATGCCAAACATGAATGCTCAACCTGATTATTCACAATACCAGCAGCCAAGTGTTCAACCGGTCGTACAAGCGGCTTCTCCAGACCCTTCAATGCTACCTGGTAATCAGGCTATTATGCCTCAACCTATTGCTCCTGCAGTACCGACAATGTACGAGGTTGGTTCGATCAGGAGCGATGGAAATGAATGGTTAGAGTATCCTGCAGCAAGCGGTTCATGGTATACGCGAGACCCAACTACTCGTCAATGGGTCCGCAGGATCTGAGGTTGGTCATCGTGGTGGAAGTCACTCTCTTGGGTTCTGCTCAAGATGGGGGAGTTCCTCAAGTGGGGTGTGATTGTTGTGCAGATCTCAAACAGAGGTACCCCGTCTCAATTGGTTTGACAGATGCAGAGGGTGGTAAACATCTATTCGAAGCGACTCGCCATCTTGGTGACCAATTGAGAATTTGGGGTTGTAATTCAGTGGAATCAGTTTTCCTTACCCATGCACACATTGGTCACGTAGATGGTCTTGGACTATTTGGAAAAGAAACAATGGCCGCAAAGGGTGTTAATCTGTACTGCTCAAAGATGATGCTCGACCTAATCGAGAGGACACCTCATTGGTCTGCCCTCCTGTCTGATGGAGTATTCATTCCTAGAGTTGCAAGTGTTTACCAATTACCCGGAGTGATAGTTGAAGCCATTGAGGTTCCTCATAGAGATGAGTTATCTGATATGCATGCATATCTCATCAAAGCACAAAAAACTCTGCTTTTCTTACCTGACCATGATACTTGGCAGGAAACATTACGGGGGCATGACCTGAGATCTTGGCTGAACCATTTTGAAGTAGATATTGCTCTTATTGATGGCACATTTTACAGTGCAGATGAACTAAAACATCGTGACCAAAGCAAAATACCTCACCCTCCGGTTGAACAAACCCTTCAGATGTTAGGTGAGAGAAGAGAAGGGGATGGTGAAGTAGTATTCATTCACCTAAACCACACAAATCCGTTGTGCAGAGATGATACTCCTGTGACTGAATTAGGTTGGAAGGTTGGCAAAGAAGGGATGTCATTCAGCCTCAGTTAATTCATAAGAGACTAGTGTATTATAACGCATCATCAAGGTGATTTCCTCACCACCATCTCCGTTGAGGGGAGTTGCCCGGTTCACGTCCACTGTGACATCGAAGATGATTTCACCAGCATCCTTGTCCACAGTTAGTTCAGCGATTGTAATCTGGTGACTCTCATAGGTGTTGGTTTGAACGAATCCATTCCATGTAGCGATGCCTCCCAAGAGATTCTCACCACAATTCTGTCCAGTAATGTTCTGAAGGCTCCACATGACTCTGAATTCGCTGGGGACATTCGTGTCATCATAACTCGATTCCACATTATCACATTCACTACCTATACCTCCTTCATTGGATTCCGTGTAATTGAGATGGAATGAGACTCCGACCGCATCAGCTGGGATGTTGAATTGAAAACTATCAGTCGATCCATCACCGATATTGACCACTTGCTCTTCGAATTGAGGATCAAATTCCACGGTCAGATTCCACATTGAATTAGGGTCTGGTGATGATGAATTCATGGAGGTTGGTGCATTGTTTGCATAGTAATATTCAACAGGAATAATTAGAACTAATATCCCAACTCCAAGCGTTGCAACCTTATCCCTTGATGGTAGTTTTTGTAGCCACGGATCTTGATTTTGTAGAACCATGACGAAATGAGCGATGAATGCTGCACCCATTCCCGGTACGGATTCGAATATGTGTACATTCAAGCCCAGTAATCTCCATGCAATTACTGCAATAAGTGCTGCAGTCATCATGACCATGGAGTGCTGTGTCGATGGTTTGAATCCTGACATTCTAACGATAATTAGTGGTATGAACATTCCACCTAGGCCATAAACTGCTAGGACTACTAGGGAGAATACCGAGTTGTTGCCAGTAAAGTATGCACCGAGCGATAGACATGTTGCAACGAATGCCATTACCATGGTCGTAATCTTGGTTTTTTTGTGATTGGTAGACCACTCTGGGAATAAGTCATCAGTAATTGCAGCCGTGCACGCTAGGACTTGAGAGTCAGCAGTGGACATGGTTGCAGCAAAAATTGATGCAAGAATTAGACCAACCCAAAACGGACCCAGAACGTCCATTGCAAGTAGCGGTAGAGCAAGTTCTGGGTCAAAACTACCCGATTCAGGGAAGATTACTCTTGATGCTAATCCAATGAAGATCATCAATGCTAGGAAAGGTGTTTGCCAAACGAAGAACCAAATGCAGGCTTGTTTGCGGTCCTCTTCAGATTCGAGAGTCATAATTCTAGAGACAACTTGAGGCTGACCTGCGACTCCTAATCCACCGAGGAAGAAAGCAAAAACCCACATGCTGAATCCTAATTCTAAATCTGGAGGTGTTATCGAAGTTAATGCTGGGTCTATGCCGTTAAGTGATGAATGCAGTCCTGAGAACCATCCAACTTCTGACAAAGCGACGTAACAGAGTAATGTTGAACCCACAATCATTACACAGGACTGGGCTGCATCTGTCCATATTGATGCACGAATTCCACCGGCGTAACAGTATGCGACAACAAGGACGAAACCGATTATAATTCCAACCCACTCTGACCAACCTAGCATTGCAAATAGTGCCTTGCCTCCGCTTGAGAGTTGTGCTCCAGCATAGATTAGCAAGAATGCGACAGAACAAATCGCAGCCATTTTTGCTTCAGGTGCGCCTTTCACATTGGCTACAAGTGATGAGAGAGAGCGAATATTTCGCTCATTACCTTCTTTTTGGATATATTTGTAAAGCCATATCCACGCAACCAATTGTCCAATTGTTGAGATTATTGAAATCCAAATTGCTGAATAACCCATCAACCACATGAATCCAATAAATCCGATGAACATGTAACCGGAGTTCCAGGTTGAAACAGCAGACAGTGCAGCTAAAGCGGGGTGCATTCCTCTACCTGCTACCAGGTAATCGTCGGTTGTATCCTTCTTTACACGGATACTAGCCATTCCCACTCCAGCAAATAGGAGCATGAACACGAGAAATGAGATAATTACCCAAATCTCTTCTGACATCATACCAACCTCAAGTCAAAACTTCGAGTAGTCGGTCTTGTTCTGCAGCTCTTCTCAATTCCATCGCAATTCTGCGACCAGATGAAACTGGCTTTCGCCATGTTGCATTTCCGTATGGATGGCCAACAGAGACGTGAACATTCGTTCCTCCACCCAAACGCGGTGCAACGTCATAGATTGAATAATTCATATCCTTATCGATGCATGTCTGAAGACAGAATGGACCGATTATTCCCGGGTCATAATGTTCTTTTGAAGCAGTAATGAATTTCTCACCGAGTTCAAATGCCTTCTCAAGAAGGGATTCTCTAATTGTTGCTGTGTTGTGACCGACAACCGTCATCTCTGGTATTTGTTGGTGAGCAGGCATAGTCATCTGCTGTGGAGCTGGTAGTCTGACGTGACCGTCAAGCGATGATTCAAATCTCCAATCGACTCCAAGAAGTTCTAGCTTCGGCATGTCTTCTTCTAGGGGGCTGTAGAAGAAATTCAAATTAAATACAGGACCGATGACGTATCTTTCGATTCTTGCGCCATCCAGACTCTCTTGGTCGATTGTACCCTCTCTGAGTAATGTTTGTGACTTCTCTAGGTATTCTTCATAAGATGCACAAGTGAAGAAGCCTCTCTCCAGTTTCTTTTGAGCGTGGTGAAGTTTTACGATTACTAAGCAATCGATGTCTTGAGGGTCCTCGATTGCTTCTGGGTATGGAAGGCCTGCTTTGTCCAAAATCCAGTAATAATCCTGGTCTTCTGTACGCTCTTCCATTCTCAGCATATTGCGTGAGCCAAACATAGGAACATGGAAGTTATTCTCTACATCATCGATACTTGAATAAGAGGTGAAAGACCTGTTAGGGATGTAAATTACGTTTCTCTTTCTCATTTCATCCTGCATTGCTGGATTCATGACATCGTTGAAAGAGTCCATGACGATTGTTTTGTCGACCATTCCTCTTCTAACTCTTCCAGAAACGGTTCGTTGTGTTTTGAAATATTGGGAGTAAGTCTTGTCCCTACCCTTTTGACAATATGCAACGGTTGGGAATCCTTCCTCGATAGCACCATCACAGATGTCTAGGGCAGAGTGACTTGCAGTCATGCCGACTCTTAACTTTAGACGGTCGTAGTCTTCAATCATCCCTGCAATCTCATCTTTGCCAATCATCTCGCAACTCTCCTGATACCATTGTGATACTCGATGGCCTTTGTAGTTAGTCAAAGCGTTGAAGCTGCATAAGTTCCTCGGTGGAAAGAGTGTCACCACTCATTAGTTTGGACATCAAATCTTGGACTTCACCACGTGCACCACGCTGGGACTCTCCTGTTGCAGTTCCTTGCATTGCACGCAGGATGTCTTGAATCGAATGTAAGCACCTTAGTGATACGATGTAAAAGTGATGTGCTTTGTCAGCTTCTTTCTTGGACTTTCTAAGTTCACGGTGAGCTTCCTCTGCAAGTTCTCTTTGCCTGTCAACCTCTTTGTTCCACTGTAGCATCAAGTCGTGTGCTTCTTGAGCAGCTTGTGCAGCTTTTTGGACTTCAACGTGAGCGGCTTCTTGCTCGATCATTGCTTCTCTTAGCATTCCACGAGCTTCTTTCAAATCACCATTGGAGTCTTCAGATGCTTGCATTTCACGAATCTTTGCACGAATTTCTTTCATTCGCTTCATGGCTTTCTTTTCGTTTTGACCTAGATGTTTACCCATTTCCATTTCTCGTTCTAGTCTGTCGAATTCACGACGTAGAGAATGAACAGTTACCTTCTTTTCTCGGCGACCTCTTGGTCCTGAATCTCTGTCATCCTTATCGGACCTCTCAGAATCCAGCACTGACTTTGCTGCCTTGACTTTCTTATTGGCCTCAGAACGTATAGATTTCTTTTCTCTTACCAATTCGTTCATTTGTTCACGAATTTCACGCTGTTGGCGGACATTTTGGATTAGTTCACGAACTTCTGCATTTAGTTCGTTTCTGATGACGGTATGTTCCTTTGTTCTAGAGTTCCAATCATCCCTGGTGTTGCGATATTGAGTCGCTTTTTGATTGACCAGTTTGCGCTTTTCTTCCAAAGTGTCCTTCAATTCTGCCATTACCATCGCACCTGTTCGCCTTGTACTCCCGTACACTCAGCGGGTTTGCGACTTACCTATCCCATTTGAAGCCTCCCTACGGGAGACTTTCACAAAAAGGGTGGAATTGCACTACAAGCGGCTGACAATCTCTGTCTGGCCTTGCCTAAATTGCTACCATTCGGGCACTGAATTACAATGCAGTGGCCAGTGTCAATACGTGAGCAGATAATTGTTGAATGCTCCCCGACAACAGTGATCATTTTATCTTCTGATTGTAAATCCAACAACTCAATCATTACTTTGGGTTTGAATTCGTTTGAAGTTCTCTCAATTGTGAATCCTTCTGGGTCCAGTAATGCTGCTGAAATTATGCACTCCTCATCAACAAGGTCGGCAATGATTCTGATTCCCACAATGCAAGACAGGCGATGGCACTTCAATACTATTTGGATGAAATCTTACCTCGCATAACATAACCAATACCAGATTTATAGTATCCCTCTAGGGTTGAAACAATCTCCAAGCCTCTCCTTTTATAGAATTCAATTGCAAATTCATTATCCCCCCTAACCTCCAGTTGTATCTCGTTACGTCCCTCTGCGAGTGCTGCGTCGACAAGCATATCCCACGCTTGCGACCCAAATCCTCTGCCTTTGTAATCAGAATCTATGGCAAAAGCAACTATTCTAACTCGATTATCCTTGAATTTATTACCCCACATCACACCACGAATCATGTTGTTAGAATCCAGTAAAACCAGATTACCACTCCACTCTGGAATAGGGAGTGTTCTCACGGAATCAGATGCGTACCTTTCTCCAGTTTGATCTAGAAATAATTGTCTAATTACCTCAATACTTCCTGCGTCAAGGGACTTTGGAGATGAGCCAAGGCACCAACGAGCGACTCTATCACTCGACTCTGGGCCCATTTTTCTCACTCTTTCTTTTTGAATTGACTTCGAGAGCCTCTGTGTGCACCTAAGTTACCCATTTTGCGCATTCCAGCCTTCTTGGAACTGACCTTCCTAGTTCTCTTGCTCGATGATTCACTACCCATTCCAGATAACAAGCCGGATATGTCTCCAAGAGTCATAGGGCCCGAATCTTCTTTCTTGTCTCTAAGTTTTTTGCCTCTGGGATTTCCTTTGCCACGGCCTCTTCTACGGTTTTGGTCCCCAGATTTTTTGCGTAACCAAGCATCTAGACGTCCAGCTTCTCTACGCAGTTTGTGCATTTCCCCACGTCTTTTTCTCAGAGCCTTCTGAATATTGTGAACACGTCTGTCATAGGAACCAACTTCTTTGGAATTGATGTTTTTGTCTTTTAGCATCGGTTCATCTTGGAGCAGTTTTGCCGTTGCATCATCATGCTTAGTCTCATAAATCTTCAACTTCTTGATTTCTTCTTTCTGTTCTTTTACCAACTCTATAAACCTGTGATGAAGTTCGCTTGCCTCCCTTGCCTTCCCGTGCATTGCTTGCAACTCCACAAACCATGAAAACTGTTCTTTTTCTTTGGCTAGAGATGGTACTCTGTGGATGTCTAACTCCTCCGTGAGTCTGTTGTAAACTTTGGATAATTCATCCTCAATCATGTGTATTGGGAGGATGATGTCAGAGTTGATTTTGTCCCTCTTTACTTTTATTTCATCGATTTCTTTGTTCCTGGATTTTAGGCCCGTGATAATCGCTTTGTGTTCCTTCCTCAAGTCTGAGGTCTCCTCAATAACTCCACGCATTGCTTTAGCCATTCTAAGCGTTGACTGTCGCTCAGATTCCAAAGCGTCTATTAGCCTGTCAACAGCATCCATTTCTGCTTTGGTTTTCTCCAGCATGTTTCTAACCAAGTCGTCATTTTTGTCACGCAAATCATGGAATATGTCTTGTGGTTCCATACCTTTTAGCCTATCAGCATCCACAGTCTCACAAATTTCTCTCCAAGTTGAGCCGCTGCCAAATAGCATTGCTGCTCTTAGCAACTCATTCCTAATTCGTAATTCACCCTCTGCACGAACCACTCGAGAAAGGTCATGCTCAGTTTCGAATGGATCTTCAACTGCAAGATGATGTTCTCCCATTCTCCCAGGATTTTCCTTATCACTGTTGAATATTTCAAATGCAGATGGCTTTTCATTCATCCATCCCTTTTCATCCCTTGAGATGGAATTGCCACTTCGAATAGAAATTACTTCATTTTCCCATTTTCTTGTAGCATAATTTCTGAAAAAGGACGAAGCTAATTCTGCGATATTTTGCTTATTTGATTCATTTTTGGATACATCCTCGTTTACAGTTATGT
>Ga0160423_10004530_pt1 | contig 11420 bp, 22 predicted proteins | sample CRUFie14St8metaG_FD_108191 | JGI IMG/M metagenome (GOLD analysis project Ga0160423, IMG submission 108191) | Marine microbial communities from the Costa Rica Dome - CRUD Field 142mm St8 metaG | ecosystem: Environmental > Aquatic > Marine > Oceanic > Photic zone | place: Costa Rica: the Eastern... | reverse complement strand
TTTTGTTCTAGTATATCAATCATAATTTACCTCGCTTTATTATTATACTATTAAAAGTTTCCTCTTTCTGGCTGAAAGGTCTTTATGCCTTCAGACCTCCAGAAATCTACAACTGAGTCACGGTCATCAAAAGCCATAACTGGTTCTATGCCCTCAGCACGTATTTTGCTTAGGTGACTAGCCTTGAGCTCACTGTCTGGTCTGAAATCAGTTTCTGACCTAAAGAACCACATATCTGGTGACAAGCCCTCTTTTTGGACTTGCTGTAATGTGATTGTTTCCAAGCTCTGCTTACGGCCACTTGACAATATGATACCAAAGCCAGCTTCTTGTAGCGTTTTAGCTAGCAAAAAGACTGCATCAAATGGTTTATCCATCTTGACATTTTTGTGGTTATTGAAAGAGTCCCAGTCTTTTGGCTTCTGCTCAACAAACTTACGTCTTTCACGGATATCCATTAATGTACCGTCGACATCAAAGATTACCCATTTACTTGGGTCAGGTATGATACCCCATTCGTTATTTGCACTCATGATGCGTACCCCGCTTGTGTGTTTTCATATTCGTTTCGGTAAATCACTTTACCAGTATTCAAATTATCGTGGTATTCGTAGCCACCACGTTCGCCATCAAATTTACGTATCTTAATCCAATGGCCATCTTCATTCTTAAAGAGCCTAGGGTCATGATACATACTGCCGTCAGACCACTCTTTTTGGTCTTTCTCGTACTGTGATACCCAGCTGTCTGGCTCCACTCTCCATTCAAGGACAAATTCTCTAGACATTGAGTTGTCATATTCAATCAGTGGTATAATTTCGTTAGCCACTGATTGAACATTGTTAACATCGACATCGTCAGTAATAAAAGTATTACCACCCTTGAACTTCCAGTAGCCGTCTTCGGTCACTTCGTCCACGTCGTAGTTTTCCATGTATTGGGTTTCGATTACTAATTTTGCCATGTTTATCTCCTTGCTATTTAGATTATACTCTTAAAGTAAGTTATTTTTACCGTCCCTAGTACCAGGTAAGTAGTAGACTGCAAAACTGTCAGCCATATCCTTGTGTATAAAAGACTGTGGTCTAGTATAACCAGCTTTAGAGCTGCCCCTGTATGCGAATCTGTACGCATTACCAAAAACTTGCTTAAAGTCATCAAGCATAGATATTGGTATATTTTTCATAATTGACCTTTCACTGGCTGGACTAGCAAATGACTGCTTGAACAGGTGTCTGGCCTCCTTGATAAAGTTATTGTACTCTACCGCTTGCTTCGCAAGCATTATGCGAAGCTTAAGTTCTGGTGAATCTTTGAATAACATTACGCTACCACCTCTTGTTTAACTTTGGCTCTAGCCGCAAAGTCATCGGCATTAAAGACTGAAAAATACACTGGCATCTTTTTAGAATTACCATCGTCATCTTCAACCATTCTGAATCTAACCAATCTAGCTACAGCTTTAAGACCAGCCACTTGTTTACCAGACACACCATAGTGTTTGATACCCTGTTTGAAAGTACAAACAGCTTCGTAACCCTCTAGGGCTTCGGCATTTTGGCCAGTATATTCTTGGCCGGTTGTGATATTAATTGTCATGTTTTACCTCGCTTTTCAAATTAATATGTATATCTTACCATAAAACAAGGTGATTGTAAAGGAAAAAACAACTTTTTTTTTCAATGATTTCCATCTTTTATGCATTGTAATTACAACTATATAAAAAATGGTTATATGGGTATAACCAAAAATGCCCCTTTCGGGGCATCTTTTAGTTTAAAAGTGACACATGTTGTACATGTTTTTTGACCAATATGGTGTAATCAGGATTTGTTGACCATGATGATAATTGGTCGACCATATTGTATAGGTCACCACGTAGTGTTAAGTACATAGTACGTGCTTCTCTAAAATTCTCATAAAAGTGTAGATTATTTAAGATGCGCATCATATCTTGTACACTGTCACATTTAGTCTCATACTTTTTGACAGCCCACTTACTAGTCTTATAGTTAAGTGGTTTAACGTGTGGTGATGAAAGGTCCCATGTACGTATACCAAACAAGTTATTAGCTTCATGAGCAAATCTACTCTTGCCATAACCAGTCTCTAGTACAGCCATAGCTGCTACGATATCAACAGGTACTTCGTCTGCTGGGTCCATTAGGTCATTGTGGTATGCTGCACACTGTTTGACTGCTGTGATAAATGACTCATTGTCATTGTACACAATCTCAGGTGCCTGGGATTTAGCTGGTGCTGACATTATGAATAGCATCATAATAGCAGTAATAAGAAGTACTAGCCATTTATTCATTTGAAATAATCCTCCTCTTTGGCTTTAATATATGCTTTAAGTTCATGCATATAGTCAATCAAGGTTGTCATACTTTGTTTATGAAATACGTCAGTACTTCCGCTCTTAACCCATTTTTGTTCATGCGTTTCGATTAGATTATTTATAGCAATAATGCCTGCTTCATATTCCCTGCGAATGACCTTCCAGTCTTCGTCAGGTGCAGATACTAATTGTCTATCCTTAATGTCTTCGTTTGGTTTACGCTCATACACAGTTTTACCTCCATCTGGTGATTCGTATATCATCCCACTCATTCGTGCTCTCCTGATGGGCTTCTGCCCAATCCATTGAGTTTATTGCTTGGAGGATATTTCACACTCTTTCGCAACTTTTCGGATAATTCTCTAACGATTTGCTGGTATTCTGCAATTTGTACACGCATATTGTTTACATCGCGTTTTGCTATGTTTAGTTGTTTCACTACTTCGTCAAGTTCCATAGTACCTCACTTTCTATTTTAGAATTATACTGTCTCTAAAGTTTTTTAATTCAGGGAAAGTATTGTCAAAATCAGTGCCACGACGCTTATCATACTCAATAGTATATGCCTTAAAATCTTTTTCGTATTGCTCTCTGTACAAATCTGACCACCTCTCATCACCATCTAGTGTGGTAATTACCCTCTCTAATTTAGTCAGTTCGTATGGGTCAAAACGGCCTAGTTTTGCATAGTGTTTAGCATCTTTTAGCCATTTCATTGCTTGTGGTTTCATCTCTCTTTGAAATAGAAATATGGATAAGAATGTAGGACTACGCAAATATGGAAAGTCAACACTCATACGATTAAAGTTATTAATCTCTTTCATCATGTGCTTTGGGTCATCTCTTACAGATGCCATTTGCTTTAGATGTGCCATGTCTTGTATAAATTGTGGATATGTAGGTAAGCTGAGTGCATTGACTGTTGACATAATCGTCACTCTAGATTGACCAAACTCTGTGTCTGGCATATTCATTAGGTACCATTCAAGGTTAGACAGCCATTTATTGTAGTCCATACCAAATCTAATATACTCACTGGCTGCACCATGTGCTTCAGCTGATGTGTACATCTGTATCTTTTTGACTTTCTTCTCTATAATCAGCCTTTTGATTTTACCCATGATTCTTTCCCATAGCTTATCAGGTATACAAAAGTTAGAGTTAAAATGCAGTTCTAAATTAGGTGCTGGGTTATCAGTTAAAAAGTCAATTACTTTTTCAGTGTCTTTAGATAAGAATGGCTCACCACCAGTAATACGAAACACTTCTAACTTATGGTATATATCAGGGAACCACTTCCAAAATGCTTCAACATAAGGATTATGCTTATTGTGTGGTATAGGCTTTTGTCCTCTCACTTCAATAGCGTGTAGATTGTTAAATTTATCAGATGTAGGATATGGACCTTTATGCTCTATTTCAGTCATCCATTGTGATGATATATGTGGTGCACAATACGCACATTTAAAATTACAGACATTACTAAATGATACTTCTAAATAAGACGGTGGTATATCAGCAGTAGCATCATTCTTTAAAATCTCTGGTATATGCTTTAGTGCCCAAAAATCTCTTGACTTATAATATCTATCAGATAGTGGGTCAGTTTCTTTTTTACGTGCATCTTCTACACGCCAACAATACTCACATTCTTTAGGTCTAACACCATTTAACATCTTATCACGCATCTGCATTTTATACTGTGTATTATGCAGTGCACTAGGCCTATTGATAAGCTCTGTCCAAGGTACTTTGTGAGTGCCTGGGTGGTGACAACTATGTGTGTGACCGTTTTGTAGATGTAGTGTAGTCTGTTTCCATTTAGCTACACAAAAGGTGGGTGATATATCATCAAGCGATTTGGCAAACTCATTCATACTAGTGTAGAATATAGTCTTTTTATGATTTACCGATAAATCGTATAATTGATCGCTATCTAACTGCTTTAGATTTATTCTTTCCATGATATACTCGATGTGGCTTTACATCACCTGACTCAAATAAAGTTAAATCAGTCTGTGCTTCGCTTTCAGTCAAATATGGACCTGCCACTTCTTGCCATTCCTTATTATTTATTTGAATTATAGTGTATGCCCCACCGAATGTAGGAACTACTTTATACTGCTTCTGCATCGAAATATTCCATGCGAGCTAAGAACTGTTCTACGCCTTTTACGTCTAGTTTTTGAAACCAATCAGGCATTGGTGTACCTTTTTCCCAATCACACGGCATATAACTTTGCTTGGCAATATAGTAATTACGGTATGATTCAACAGGGTCTGGTGTAATACATTCAGGCAGATTAGACATAGCTAACCTAAATGGTGTAAAGCCTGCATGTGGTATATTGACTGGTGCTTTTTTAAGTCTCTCTAAGAGTAGAGATTCAGTCAAATGTGTCTTTTTAAATCGCTTAGTAAATTCATTACATAGTTCAGCAAATAGTTCATAGTGCCAATTGTAATTGTCAATAGACTCTCTAGTCCATACAGTGCATGGGTGGTTGTGATGTACAGCTTTGTACAATAATTCTTCGTCAATAGGGTCAGGGTGTTCCCAATAGTTAATAATACGTTTGCCTGACTTAGATGGCTTTTTAATTGTGTGACCATCTAGCATACGATGGGCAGTGCATATCATTTGTGCTGATTCTACAATCATCTTTGGCACATGCTTATCGCAATGCATCCTAGCTGCTTCTACTGGGTCAGTGCTTAGAACAAATACGTTCATGTATTATCACCTTTAGTGTATTGTACTGTACCTTGCATATCAAACTTGCCAGCTTCCATCTTAGGTGCTGACCTATCTTTTACTAACTCTGATAATCTATAAGTTTTGATTCTTTTGTCTTGTTGAAATAATATTGTACAAAGTATCAATGAGAAACTCATAATGCAGAACATTAGTAGATAACCTGTATAACTCAATTCTTCCATACTAAATATTATACCAAGGATAACGAAAAGATTTCTTAGGTTGGTCATCTACATATACCTCTTCATTCACAAAGTGTTTAGGTATTGTTAGTAGCTGATGTGTACCTTCCATACGGTAATTAGTAAATGCAATATCACAAAACTTGCTATTATCAATATGGAATGCTAGATAATATGCTGGTAAATCAGCATGTCCAGGCAATATGTTTATGCCTAATTTTTTAGCAATTAAGTAAGCTGGGATAATGTCAATTGCGTCAACAGGAAAAATAGCTTTGACATCTTTGTCTTTGCTCTGCAATATTTGGTCAGCTAACTGTACTGACCAAGAGACAACTTCTTCCCAGCTTACTGCTGTGCTGCTGCTGTTTGGTTTGAATGCCATATCTTTTCATACTCCTTTAGTACTTTATTAGCCACAGGTAACTGTAGCATATAAGCTTCTATTTCCCACGGACAGTCAGTGTATTTTTCAGTGCGTGTGTCCCACACTTGACCTTTCCAGGCTTTTCTGTCTACACTTAAATCTTTTAACTCTTTTCTTAGATATTGTTTGATATGTATACACTCATGTGTGACTGTCACAATTAACTCTTCAATATCATTTAGAATATCTTGGCTGACAATAATATTAAACTCATCATCGTCTTCCTCATGCATATAACCAACTGCCATACCCATATCTTCTTCAAGGCCAACTTCTACATTAATATAGATTGGCTTCTCTCTTCGTGGCATTAAGGTATGGAAAGCATTTTCAACTGCATCCTTAATTGCAATACCTTGACGTGGGTCTGTGATTCCTACAATATCTAACTCAATAATCATTTTCTTGAAGTCTCCATTTCAGTCTTTTATACTTGTACATTTCACTATTTGCTACATTATCTCTATATTTTTTGAATATAGCTGCTGCTTGTGCCTTTTCACTTGTTGCCCAATCCTCTTCTTGTGGTAATACACTGCCGTCAGATGCATATTTTTTACCTGACTTATGATTTGCATATCGCCTGGCTCTTGTAAAACCCATTTCTAAAAACTTACGGCACATATCCATACCAACAAAGTCATCGTTTGCTGCATAGTCAAAGTACATAGATGTAATTTTCTTAGCCGACCTTTCAGCAATAGCAGGGTTTTTAAATTTCCAATACTTACAGATATCATCTGTATATGGACGTACTAATAAAACACCTTGTTCACCTCTACCAATACGATATCGTGTATCATTTGGCTTGAACAATGTGTTCTTATAGTCTATACTGTAATCAAATTCTTTCATTCTTTACTTTCAATAATTTCGTTTTTGCCTTCCATATACTCTAAGACTATCCATGATGATGAGTTGATTTTTTCTGTACCACCTACACCATCTTTAAATATTACTCTGTCATTGTCAGCAAATATATCAGCTTCTGGTATATTATCTTGCTTCCTATCACCACCATTACAAAATATAATACTGGCTCTTTTGTATTTGTTTAGTAATTCTTGTATAGCATCTGAAGAGCTACCATCACCATCATCAAACTCTACAATACCATCTACACATTTGAGTTCTTTGATAATAGCAGCTCTTTCTTCGTAAGGCATAAATGGTTTACCCTTCTTTTGTATAAGCCATTCGTTAGAGTTAATACCTACATAAAGTTTGTCACCTTGTTTAGCAGCTGCTTTAAAATATTTGATGTGACCACTGTGTAGTGGGTCAAATCCTCCAGTGACTAATGCTATCTTCATGCTATTTTATACCTCAACGTCAATCCTGTCTTACTACCTGTAAAATTATTAGTACAGTGTATTTTTTTGTTATCAAATATTATTATACTGTTTTCTTCGAATCTATACGTATTACCTTTTAGTCCTTGCCAGCACCATATTGGAAACTGTGTAAGATGAGCTTTATAAAAGTATTCATCTATCTTATCATTAGTATGATTGACAATAGGATAATCAAATGGGCAGCCAACTAGTGCTGTATTTACATCATAGTGTTTTACAGGGTGCAGCATCATCCAAGTCTTACTATCTTCATGCCACTCTTGGTCAAATATAACTAAACGTCCTGTACCCTCTGTGTGGTCCTCCAATGGTATGACAATATTAATACTGTCTACCCACTCTTTCTTAAAATCTGTGTGTGGATAAAAAGGCTGTGTATGGTGATAATAATTACCAGATACATATTTGTAGTCTGTACCTATACACTGTCTAATAGTTTCAGATACTAAATCTAGTGTACCTTCAGTGACAGGAGCTTTAGCCATCTCCTCTGTGTCATATTCATCAAAGCCGTGGTAGATGTCTAATAGACTGTTTCTAGTGTCGTCACTAAATATATCGCTAAGTTGTACGGTACGCATGTATCTGTTTGACAATTTTTGGTTCTAATGATTTATCATTCCACATACGATTTAGACCACTAGGGTGTGGTACTTTTAAATGTGGCACATCATGTTTAGTGAGCCACTCAGATGCTACATTACCTAATGCAAGGACCTTATCATGACATTTGATTTTATCTAAATCATTATCAGATTTATTAGTCCACTCATATTGAGTATCACCCAACCAAGTTTTTACTCTTAACCTAGTGGGTGATTTGGTAATGTGCTTATTACCTGGTGCTTCACCTACAACAATCATTTTCTTAATAGCTTTTTAAGTAGTAGTAGACCTGTTTCTTGTACCCAGCTATTTTCAGGATTTTTATCCATCCATCTTTCGATTTTAGCTTCAGCATCTTCATGGACATACTTTTTCTTATACCATGTAGCAAATTCAGGTTCTTCTTTAAATAGTTCTACCACTGCTTTAGCAGGCATTTGGTCAGACCTAATACAATCAGCATATATTTGAAATTCACTTTCTCTTTTCATCTTTGTCCTCCCAATGAATACAACCCCTCTCTTTCCATATCTTACGATACTTCTTCATACGAGCTTCATGTTCTTTTTCAAGTGCTTCTAACTGTTTCTTGTTCAATTTCGCCTCATATTAGCTATATCAATAGCAGCTTGCTTGTCAATTACTGGTACTGCATTTGACTTATGCATTTGTGCAATACCTTTTACTAGTGTACCAGTGTATTGTTGTGGTTCTTTTTTAAATGCAGTATATTTGCCACTGTTTAGTGATGGATATTCAGGACCTTTGTCTTTTGATAATGTGGGCAGTTTTGCTGTTGATTTGACAGTAGTCTTTGGCTTCCATTCACCACGTGTGTATAACAAATAGTCATCAAATGACAATATCAAATCGGTCATACGATTTGCCTTGGCCCATTTGTTATGTTTACGGTGTGACTCTTGTAGTTTGGCTAGTTTAGCCTTTGTATATTTTACCTTACGTTTTTTGGTATTGAGACCTGGTGCGCCTCTAAGTAAATGCATAGTCATATTAATATCTCCTGTATTAATATTATACTATTCACCTCTATAAATTATCTCCAAAGTCCATAGGTTGATTAGCAATTAAGAAGTTTTCCATTGATTGAATTGAGGCACCATTGTTTTTCAATATCTTTTTCATTGCCTTCTGTTCTTGTGTCAGTGTGGCTGAGTTAGGGATATATACCGTGGTAGGTACCCCACAGACGATAGCGAGCAATGCTAATCCATTTAGTGTGCCATGATAATATTGACTGTTTTTCAATTTCTTGACAACAGAAACTAAGTCTGATGACTTATCATCATCAAAATTGTATGCATCAGTGTTCTCTGTAGTCCATTTTGTTTTAAATTCTTGGCTCATACCAAGACCATCACTATCATTACCAAACTTATATGCATGCGTATAATGTGTCTCACCGCTTCGATATCTAGGCTGTAAATCAGCTCTTAGCTTTGGAAATTTAAGAGTTGTTGACCCATTGAAGAATAAAGATTGGAATATATCTAAATCCAAACTTATAATCTTTTCATTTACACCACCCTGAGATAGTACTTTATCAACTCCATATTTGACCATACGAGTCATTAACTCACTGTCCTTATTTGAAGAATACATGTCAATATGGTTATTTGTTTCACTATCAAAAAAGAACAATCCATTATATTTACCATCATTGTAAGTGCTTTGGTATGGTATAAAGTCTACCCATTCAATCATAGGGTTATTGACCCATTCACTATCAAAGATAGAGTCCATAGACTTTTTACGATAGTATATTTTACCATTACCATCAGAGTCTGGGTACAATACTCTAAAGTGTGGATTGTACCCATTTTCAGTATTTCTCACAGTAGAATCAGGGTAATATCCTACAAGTTGTGATTGAATTGTTAGTGAATGAAATAAGCCATAGTTGATACCATCTGAGTCAGTCAAGGTATAATTTTTTCTCCTTGCAGCATAAGACTTATTTTTCTGTCTTAATAAGACACGAAAATTGATTACATTTATAAACTTATTAACATCATCAGCCATTAGATATCTGCCTCTACAAATGTTGCACCATGACGTTTAGCTAACACTTTGTATATCTTAGCCTCTGGACCAGTAACGTCATACCTCTTATTGATGTGTATCGTTGTAGGTATTCTCATGGCCATTGCTAAGAAAGACATTCCACCAAGGGTGCCGTGGAACTCTTTACATTTTGACATTTGTCTAATTGTTTTATCTAGTTTACCTTCAAAGCGATTGAAGTCATATGTATCACTATTTTTAGCAATAAACTTTTCTTTGTATCTAGATGATATAGTTTTTGTTGGGTCAGTAGATGAAAAATGGTAGCCAATTAGTTCAGGCTCTCTTAATTTATAGAGTGTCTCTGGTAATGACCACCTTGGGTCTAAACATGTATGTAGACCAACAGGATATCCTAAGTCATTATGTGCTACACCAAATGAGTCAGCATGCTTTATAAATTCACCATAATCACCTGGCTTTGCTAAACTAAATCTTGTTTTACCATCAAAGCCTAAGCCTTCGTTAGCAGGTATATAAGATTCATAAATGATAGGGTCAGTAGGTAAGGCATCCATATATCTAAGACCTTTAAAATTTTCTTGTAAATCTGCCACTCTAAATACTTCTTTACCACCAATCTTTGGGTGATATACAATTGGCTGTCTTGAGTGGTAATTCATAGCAATTAAACCTGCTATACACAAATTGTGTGCTAAACCAAAATGGTAGTATGGTGCTTTACCTGTACCAAATTCTGGTTTACCTAGCTGACGTGTGAATGGTTGTAACTCATATACGTACCTAATGATACGATTTTTAGAGTCAAATAACTCTTGTTTTCTTTTGCCTTGTGCAAATACTTTATTTTTCCTAGTAGTACCGTCCATAATATATTTATTAGATATCTGTATAGTAATTAGTTTTACAATAGTATTCGTAAGTCCTTAATGAATTACCATTCTCATCAGTGCCATGCATTCTAAATAATTCACTAGTCAACATATACTTATTGAAGTGTAAGAAGTTCCTACACTCTTCAACAGTTTCAAACTGATGGTGTGGCCAATCAGTCTCATAGTTTTGTGGTACATTTTCATACCATAAGAGTGCAGTTAAGATTATTGCAAATTTCATTTTTGCCAGCCTTTCATTACATCATCAGAAAAGTTATTGTATGAGAACTCTAACCTATCTACAAATTTAACAGCTTCACCTTTCTTAGCATTTATTGCTACAAAACCCTCAGGGTTAGAAACTTTAAATCCTTTTGATGTCTTAATGAATTGCTTTTGCTTATCTAATGACACTAGTTTTTTAATTATTAATACCTTAGCTTGTGTGATGTAATCAACAAACTGGAATGCTTTTTTTAATATGTCAGCATTTTTACCTAAGTCACTACGTAATTGTGATTTAGCTGCCAATTTAGTTTCTTTAGCTGCATCAGTCTTAACTTTACTAACTACCTTTTCTTGGTAATAAGTATCTACATACTCGATATAGTCTTTGACTGGATTTTTTTGTGCTGTCGGTAGTCTACCTTTTCTGATATTAGAGTTGATATAAGTCTTGATACCTGCACCAACAGCCGTAGATGGTATCATATCCATAATTGCTTTTAACTTATCGAATCCACCTATTTGCTGTTCAGCTAATGCTATAAGACCTTCTACTTTACTTTTCTCTTCTTCTGTAAATGCTACATTTGCACCTTTAAAAAATGCAT
>Ga0160423_10004529_pt1 | contig 11420 bp, 12 predicted proteins | sample CRUFie14St8metaG_FD_108191 | JGI IMG/M metagenome (GOLD analysis project Ga0160423, IMG submission 108191) | Marine microbial communities from the Costa Rica Dome - CRUD Field 142mm St8 metaG | ecosystem: Environmental > Aquatic > Marine > Oceanic > Photic zone | place: Costa Rica: the Eastern... | reverse complement strand
TCCAAATTTATGTATAGTCATTATTGAAATTTTTAATTTCTGTTGTAAAAAATAATTAGGATAGACTAGTTGGCAATAAGAAAAAAAATATCTGAGGCCACGATATTTCAAACTGTACGTTCCAGCTTAATTAATGCTGTTAACTCCCGTGATTTAAAAATTGGCGAAAAACTGCCAACTGAAGCAGAGCTAGCTGCTTTTTTTGGTGCTTCGCGGCCCACGATTAATAAGGTCTTACGTTCTTTGTCCCAGGACGGCTTACTAGAGACGCGAAAAAGAGGTGGTACAATTGTCTTGGAGCCAAAAGGGATTAACATCTCTTTAATGGAAATATCCGACCATGTAACAGCAATTGGCAAGCATTATCAGTTTATCCTTGAAAAATACCATAAAGGTAGTAATGGGTCTGGGGGTGTCCACTGGCCAGGCGTCATCGAGGAAACGCCTTTACTTGTAATAGAATGCATACACTTCAGTGATAATATTCCCATACAACACGAAAAAAGGTTTATTAACCTTGATTCAGCACCCGAAGCGAACTCGGTTGATTTTTCATCCGTTTCTGCAGGTAAATGGATCAGGAATTACATTCCTTTTCCTACCGTAACACAAGAATTAGGGGCTGTCGGAGCAGGCAATTCAGTGTCGGATTTACTTCGTGTGCGACGGGCAACTCCCTGTATTGGCATACGGCAAATTATTAAGAAAAATAGTGAATTTATTAGTCTTGCAGAACTCACTTCGCCGGCTGGACGTTTTCAAATTTACAGCCTCTATGAACCATAGGCACTTGATTTTAAAATGAATGAGCGCACATGATATATAACAATCTCTTAAGGGCTAGAAATGAACGATCTGGTTAGTGACGAGGCGCGGGAATGGATTGGTAAATCCGACGACCCAATTGAAGTAGAAGTCACGCGGCGTGATATCATAAAATACTCGGTCGCTACGGAACAAATATTAGATAAATACACTAACGGAAACGAGGCGCCGCCAATGTTTATAGCTGGCTTGTCCCGCGAGGTCATTCCCATGGATGACCTTGGGTTGGACGGACTGCCACCTGCTTCACTTGTGCCTGATCTACCGCTGAAAAGGGTAATGGCGGGAGGGGTATCATTTCGCTTTCACCGCGCAGTGAAACCTGGCGATGTACTTGTGTTTAGTCGAACACTATCGAATATTGTTGGCAAAAAAGGAAAAACTGGCCCACTTATTTTTGTCACCTATTCGATCACTTGCGAGACAAATAACGGCGAACCTGTTTTAGACCAAGAACAGACACGTATCTTGAGGTAGGACAAGATGAAAATTACAGATCTTTTCGTTGGCCAACAACTGCCCATACGACATTTTAAGGCTACTAACGTTTCACTGTTCTGCTACAACGCAGCAATTTGGAACCCCCATCGCATACACTACGATGAAAAATATACAAAAGAAGTAGAACAACACCCAGAGATCGTAATAGATGGGCCACTTCAGGGCGACTGGCTGAGCCAGACAGTCACGAATTGGATCAGAAATGATGGAAGCCTGCTGGAGTTCTCTTATACAAACAGGCGAGCTTCTTACCTAGGCGAAACCCTTTCTGCAGGAGGCGAGATAACGTCTATCGATCCGAACACAAATATTGTTGTACTACACCTTTACATTAAGAACGAAAAGGATGAGATCACAACACCAGGTAATGCAAAAGTTAAGATTTTAAGCTGATAAGTGAAACTAGCGAGCACTTAATATATATACAATAATTAACGGTTTTGGGAAATTAGATGCTGGACTTTTCTGAAAACACTGAGGCACACTCACTATTGATAGTTGACGATGACGAACCTTTTAGAAACCGTTTAGCGAGAGCTATGGAGAAGCGCGGTTTTGCTGTCACTACGGCGGCATCGGTTTCCGAGGGCTGCAATGTGGCCCGCCGCGATAAACCGACTTACGCTGCCCTAGATTTGCGTTTAGAAGACGGAAGCGGTTTAGAAATAGTTAAAGAATTGCAGGATTCCCAACCCGAGGCACGAATTGTTGTTCTTACCGGTTATGGGAATATTGCAACCGCTGTGGCGGCAGTTAAGGCGGGCGCAATAGATTACTTACCTAAACCAGCTGACGCTGATGCAGTAGCGGCAGCTTTGCTTGAACGTGAAAACCCACTACCCCCACCTCCAGAAAACCCGATGTCCGCAGATAGGGTTAAATGGGAGCACATCCAAAGAGTTTTCGAGCAGTGCGGGCGTAATGTCTCCGAAACAGCAAGGAGATTAAGAATGCACAGACGAACTCTTCAGCGAATTCAAAATAAACACGCACCAAGAGGTTAAACATACTAGGCGTGAATACCGCCTATGTATGGGACAAATTACAGAGCTAACACAGTAATCCTTTGCCAGCTTCAACCTTGATGTGTGCTAATTAAAGTTGACACTAGAGCAAAAAGTCAAAATGTCGTGTAACCTCCTCAATATCCAGCAGATACCTTCGAGTTGAAATGGAAGAGGGGCCGATATTAATTATCTGTAGCGGAAAAAATATCATTAATTATAATGAAATTCAACTTAATGCACCAAAGATACATTACGATCTTCCTGTAGGGGAGAAACGTCTTATCCAAAAGACCAATGGATATGACCACACTATTATATCCGGTGTGCCAGTATGGATGAACGGTAATCCAACCAGTGAATTGCCGGGCAACCTTTTACGAAGTCAATAAAATTTAGGTCGTTACTGATATGCGAGCAAGTTGGTATGAAAAAACGGGGCCGGCAATAGATGTGCTCCAAATTGGCAAGATGGAAACACCGGAAGCATGTGATAATGAGGTAAGGATCAAAATATTTGCTTCCGGTGTAAACCCCGCAGATGTGAAATTGCGGTCTGGTCAATCTAGCTATGGTTATAATTTTGATAGGGTAATCCCGAATAGTGATGGTGCAGGTATAATTGACCAGGTTGGCTCGGGGGTATCTAACAACCTTATTGGCCGACGTGTTTGGCTATTTAACGGACAACGCCTGGGTCGCGCTTTTGGAACCGCCGCCGAGTATATTTGTATTAATTTTAATTTTGTAACAGAATTACCGGAACATGTTTCTTTCGACGAGGGAGCCACATTAGGTATTCCAGGATTAACCGCATATCACAGTGTTTTTGCCGACGGCTCAGTTCACGGCAAAACCATCCTGATTACTGGCGGAGCCGGTGCCGTCGGTTTTTATGCTACTTCTCTCGCTTCTTGGGGAGGCGCTAAGGTGCTATGTACTGTTAGCGGCGATCAAAAAGCCAAGAGCGCTCTGCTGGCAGGGGCAGAAAATGTAATAAATTATAAAAAAGAGGACGTGGCTGAAAGGGTTGATGCCTATACGAAAGGTAAAGGTGTAGATCGATTAATCACCGTGGACTTTGGTGGAGATCTTCCCTGGATGACCTCTATTATGCGACAGAATAGTTGCGTATCCGCTTATGCTTCAGATTCAGAGAAGATGCCAACGTTAGATTTTTTCTCATTTATGAGAAAAAATATACAAATTCGCCCCTTTATTTTAAATTCGCTTCCACCAAAGGAACTTGATGATGCTCGTTTCGGTATAAATCGTTGGCTAATTGATAAACCAAATTCATTGAGGCCTATCGCCAAAAAGTTTTCTTTGGAAAATATTATAAAAGCCCATGAACTTGTGGAAAGCTCGATTAAATTTGGAACCGTTATAGTAAATCCCAAAACTTCTTAATTAATACATCTAAAAACGATCCAATCTATAAGGCGCCATATCTATATTAAGTGGCTGTTTTGAAGCAAGTGCAGCAATCATTCTCCCCGTCATTGGCGCGCCAGTTAAACCAAGATGAGCGTGGCCGAAACCGTAAAAAAGCCCTGGGTAGCCCGGAACTTCTCCGATGTAGGGGACCGAATCTGGCGGCGAAGGTCGTCTTCCCATCCACTCCTGAACAGACGACGTATTGAGTTTGGGAAAAAGCGATTTAGCGTGGTTTTTAAAGATTAAAGCTCGTTTATAGTTTGGAGGCGCATCAACACCGGCAAACTCAGCTGTACCCGCACTCCTCATTCCCATTTCCATTGAACTAGAAACAAATTTATTATCTGCATCTAATACAGAGTTTTTTAAGGTCACGTCTGGTTCTTTGAAAATAAGATGATAACCACGCTCTGCCTCAAGGAGCACATTTACACCAAGATCTTTTAAGAGTTTTGCTGACCAAACTCCGGCTGTTAAAACAAGTTTTGATGCCTGCTTATTGCCATTGTCGGTAACAATTTCATACCCCCCATTAGCGAGGGGAACTATCCTCTTTACTTCTGCTTTAAAATATTCAACTCCTTGGGCTATGGCTTTTTCAGCGATAACTTTACCGAGACGGCCTGGGTTTGTTGTCCTACCTTGACCATTAATCAAGACACCATTTTGTATAGAAGGCGAAAGGTCTGGTTCTAATTCTCTTGCCTCATCCCCAGTAATTGCTTGAATTGGCACCCCCCTTTCCCTACGCAGCTTCCATTCGAGTGTCTCTAAATTCATTTTAGTTTTACTACGTGTCACAAAAACATAGGAACAATCCTCTATTAAGTTTTCGTGCCCTGTACCCTTTAATAATTGCTTGTATAAATCAAGGTTGGGTCGATTAACATTAAGCATAGCGTCCGCTATTGCAGGTAACCTCTCGACACTACCAGACTTCAAGAACTCAACTAACCAAGGTAACATCCGAGGGAAGTACGACCACCTAATTGATAGCGGGCCTGACGGATCAAGCAACCACTTCGGAACTTTTTTCCAGAGCCCAGGCATAGATTGAGGGATGCAAGCCCACTGCGAAATGACTCCCGCATTACCAAAACTTGTTGCTTCGGATGGCTCATCGCGATCTACTAGAGTGACATTAAATCCCGTCTCATTCAATGCAATAGCATTACAAATTCCAACAATGCCAGCACCTAATACCAATACATCCGTGTCTTGATTTGTCATAGTGTATCCAAAGAGGTCAAATAATGGTTAAATTTTTAGTAGTGAATATATCATAGTACGAATTCTACTTATGATACTAACCGTATTTCGAGCGGGCGTACTCGTTTTTTATATTATGCTTATTTAAATCAGCGGGTCAGGTTTAATTAGAGCTCTTTGCCCTTTTTGAAAGATTTGACGAAAAATATCAGCGGCAAAGCTAAAAACCCGGTTATAGCGAGAAAGTAGAAAGCATTAATGTATCCGATCATGGCAGATTGCCTCTCTATTTCATCGCTAATGTTACTAAGATCAAAAAACATCTTAGAATTCGAAGAACCTACTTCACTCCCAAAAAATAAAACCTCATTAAAAGGATTTATAAAATTTGTAAAATCAGAATAATTGATTGATGTTGAGCGGATAACGATCGTTATCGTTAAGGAGATATATATGCTACTTCCTATGTTTCTAAGCAAGTGTAAGACGGCGGTTCCCTCAGGAACAAACTTAGGGTCAATGTTAGAAAACATCACAATAGTGAGTGGTACCCACGACAGACCTACCCCAAAGCCCTGAATTGCACTTGCCCATGCAACACCCGCAGTTGTCATATTAATGTCGAAATTTGCTAGTAACCAACAAGAGCTTGCTTGAGCAATGAAGCCTAAAGCCAGTCCAATGCGAGGATCTCGTTTACTAATTATGAGCACTAAAAAATTTCCCATAAATGCGCCGAAACCTCGTGCGGCTAAAAGTAAACCAATTATAGACTCTGGATAACCTCTTAAATCTTGAAGCATGCTTGGGTAAAGAACGAGCGGTGTGAAATTTAGCGTGCCGTAAATAAATACAAGGACAAATCCTAATAAATAATTTCTATCTTTTAATAGCCATGGATTTAGATACGGATTTCTTGAAGTTAAAATATGAGCGGTAAAGATATAAAAACAGATAATAGCTATAGCTGCCTCTATAAGTATTTCTTTAGAGTCAAACCAATCAAGCCTATTACCCCTGTCCAACATCAACTGCAAGGCAGTTACCGCAATCGACAAGCTAATAAAACCCGTCCAATCCAACTTATTGAGCTTATTGTGCGTTGTATTCCTCACATAAAGCCAGGCCCCTAAAAATGCTAACAGGCTGAAAGGTGCAATAATGTAAAAGATCCAACGCCAACTATAGGCTTCAGAAATATAACCCCCAACCGTTGGCCCAATTATAGGACCACAAACAACCCCCATACCCCAAACAGCAGTGGCAAAGCTGTGCAGCTGCCTCGGGAAAACACCCAAAATTATTGCTTGTGATAGCGGCACTAACGGACCACCGAATGCGCCTTGAAAAACTCTGTAGATGACTAATTCTGGGAGTGCCGTCGCTTGACCACAGAGTATAGACGAAGTAGCGAAACCAAAGATCGCGCAAAGCATTAGACGCCGTTGGCCAAACCGAAGCGTCAACCAGCCTGTCATAGGTGTCACAATTGCTGTTCCAACAATGTTGAAGGTCACTGTCCAGGCTATTTGGTCCTGTGTAGCTCCCAATGCGCCTTGTAACTGCGGCAACGCTATATTAGCGATTGTCATACTCATAGCATAGAGAGTTGAGGTCAGAGTCAGAGTCCCCAATATCATCCACTGGAAAAATGTTATTCCCTTGGACGATTCATCTAATGCACTACTCATAATACATGCTATTTCGCAAGAATGCTTTAAACTTCATGGAAGCCAAATTTCACGTTTAGACTTTTTGTTATTTAGGATTTTTTACGTTTCCAGAAGTAGTTTATAGGAGCCAAAGGCACGTTTTAAAGTACCTCAAGGGGGGGATTCAACTCACGACAAAGGTTTTATCTTAGAATTGACAAGCTAGTAGGGGTAACCCGCTGTACTTGAATGGCTTCGCGGTCTATAAGCTCGCCTACTTTGGGAGCGACCTCATCCTTCCAAAAATCACTTTCGTAAATGTCCTTATAAAGTCGTTCTCTCTCGGTTTCACTCTCAAACCTACGTATCCAAAAATAAACTGTGTTGTCTGTTTCACCTTTGAAGCTAGCGCTTATCACAGCTCCCTTGCTTACTTGGAATGGAATGATTTTATTCTCCATAAATTCAAGCCACTCCGACATTTTTCCAGGCTTGATTTTGTATTGCCGCAACTCATAAAAAGCCATGATTTCCTCCACAACATTTGATTTGGCTAGAGATTAACCTCTAAGAGAGCATGATTCGATCATCTATAAAATGGATTTTTGACACTACCCATCCAACACCACCTTAACTTTTCAAAAGCCCCGCTTTAAACTAGACTCCTCAAGCTGATTTTAAGAATGCATACTTGCAATCAAGCTGAAAGGTCGTGATCATGACATCGGTTTTAAGCCAAATTGAAATAGACAATTATCACCGTGATGGCTTTGTCTCGCCTATAAAGGTTTTGTGCAGCAACAAAGTTGAGAACTATTTGAAAAAATATAGAACGTTTTACCTCCGCCATAATCCAAACTTTGACGCCAAATCAGTCCTGCGTAGCAAACCTCATCTAGTTTTTCCATGGCTTTATGACTTGGTCACTAATCCCGCCATTACAGATCACGTTAGTAAGATTCTTGGCCCCAACCTTCTAGCGTGGGGCTCAAGCTTTTTTGCTAAGCAAGCCCATGATGCTGGATTTGTAAGTTGGCATCAAGATGCCAACTACTGGGGCCTTGAACCTCATGATGTACTCACAGCATGGGTGGCTTTTTCTCCTAGCAAAGCATCGAATGGTTGTATGAGAGTCATTCCTGGGAGCCAACTAGGCGCAGCTCTTGAACACCAAGATACTTTTTCTGAAGATAATCTCCTCACTAGGGGACAGGAAATTATCGCTGGTTTAGATGAAAACCAAGCAATCGATCTCGAACTGGAACCAGGAGAAATGTCTCTTCACCATGTTAATATCGTGCACGGATCGGAACCTAATAAAAGCAACGTAGATAGAATAGGGTTTGCAATCCGATATATTTCTACAGAGGTCAAACAAATAGCTGGAAAAACAAGTGCCACGTTAGCCAGAGGAATTGATCAATTTGGAAACTTTGATCATGAACCCCGACCAACTAGGTCATTTGATAGAGAATCCCAACATATTCGAAATGAAGCCCTAAAAAGGCAACATGATGTACTATATAGCGGCGCTAAACAACGCTAGTTTTATTACCTTGATCCGTCCCATCTCGCCACCTGTAGTAAGCAACTGTTGCCGGCAGAAACCACGGCTTACCTGTGTAAAATGGGCGTGTCTCAAACGTGAGTTTGTCGAATGCAGTATCACCCTCTTTACGCTCTAGAACTTGTTCAGCTACTCTTGTTCCTAAATAACTCGCCATTCCTACTCCCGATCCACAGCAGCCCATTGCATAATGAATCCCCCCATATTCCCCAATATGCGGTAATTCATCAAAAGTGTATGCTACAAAACCCATCCAGGAATGCGAGACTTTCACATTCTTCAATTCTGGGAAAATACCTATAAGGTCTCGGCGTAGGAGGGCGCCACTTTTTTTAACATCAACTTCTCCAGTTGTTACTCGCCCTCCAAAAATGATCCGGCGTCGGTCTGGTGACGGGCGATAATAATACACAACCTTTCGGGTATCACTGATCACCCGGTCTGTGGGCATTAGCTCATTTATTAAATCATCATCTAGGACATCCGTAGCAATCATATAACTTCCAATTGGAATTACACGCCGGCTAAGCCAGGGTGTAAGTTGGCCAGTATATCCGTTTGTGCCAACAATAACTTTATTAGCGCTAAACAACCCAAGCTGGGTATCTAAACTAAACTCTGCATTATGCTTTCGTATTTTTTTGACCCGACAGTTAGTAATTATAGTAACGCCCGCTTTTAATACTTTTTCCAACAACGCCGAGTGATAAAGAGCGGGGTCAAGCGACGCGTGTGACTCAAAAACAGCACCCCCATGATAAATATCGGTGCCAAGCTCTTTCCGTTGTTCGGCTCGAGTAACAAGCTTTGCCTTTACTTCCAGAGAAGCAGGCTGAGCTTTTAAGTTTGCAGCCAGTCGATCGAACTCCCTTTGACTGTGTGCCGCAAAAAAACGCCCTGGAACTTTAAATGAACAGTCTATTTTTTCTCGCGCTATAAAATTCTTTAGCCAATCGAGGGAATTCTGTCCCTCCTTTATAATTTTAGTTGCGGCAGCTTCCCCAAATTGCCCACATAATTTCCTAAATCCAGGCTTAATAGAGGTACTTACTTGCCCACCATTCCTTGAGCTGCATCCCCAGCCAGCATCTTCAGCATCGAAAACAACAACCTCACAGCCTGCTTTCGCTAGTGTTAAGGCCGCACATAGTCCAGTGTAACCGGAACCAATAATCGCAACATCTATCTTTTCGGGTACCTTTTTGATTTCGATTTTTGGCCGCGGGACCTTCTCCCACCAATAAGGGCTAGACTTGAAATTCTCAGTGAAGATTTGCATCACTCTTCCTAGACGTTTTAAAGCTGCACTGCCAAAACATTAACAGTATTTAGAAGAACCTATTTTTCAAAATACTTTTTCAGCTTATTTATTTTATTTTCCCTTTTAGCAAACAGGACGACCAGCTATAAGAGCCGCTCTACCCATATTCTCAAGTCAGGAATACCCCCTTGAACAAAAAATCCAGACAAAATATAGAACGATTAAACATTGCCGTTATAGGTAGCGGTATAAGCGGTTTGTCTGCCGCTTGGCTACTTAACCAAGCCCATGACGTCACTGTCTTTGAAAAAAATAATTATATCGGTGGTCATAGCCATACTGTGGTTGCAGACGATAATTTTGGCCGTATACCCATCGATACAGGTTTCATCGTTTATAATGAGATGAATTATCCAAACCTGACGGCGTTATTCAATTTCCTCGATGTTCCAACTGAAGCAAGCGAAATGTCATTTTCTGCTTCTTTGGATGACGGCCTTTTCGAATATTCTGGAACTAACCTCAATGGACTATTCGGACAACGAGTTAATATTGTAAGGCCTAGATTTTGGCAAATGATGAGAGGGATTTTGAGGTTTTATAGAGAGGCGCCCTCTTTTCTTGCCCAAAAAAATGACCAGAGTATGTCCTTGGGTGAATATCTTGATCACAAGAATTACCATCCTACGTTTATAAATGATCATTTGTTACCCATGGGCGCGGCTATTTGGTCAACATCTAGTGAAGAAATCAAAGCCTACCCAGCTTCCGCTTTTATACGTTTCTTTCAAAGCCATGGGCTACTTAACATCATTCGTCGCCCAAGTTGGCGAACCGTCACGGGGGGGAGCCGCGAGTATGTAAAATTGCTATCAGCTCAATTAAAAGAACGGACCGTTTTAGATGCCGTAGTTTCCGTTAGTCGAAAGTCCGAAAAGGTAGAAATAAAAACTAAAGATGGCCAATCATTATTTTTTGACCAAGTTGTGATCGCCACACATGCTGATGAAGCAATAGCGCTTATAGAAAAACCGAATGAGCTAGAGACCAAGTTGCTTTCTCCATGGCATTACACAAAAAATCAAACTATCCTGCACAGGGACAACAAATTTATGCCTAGAGAGAGGAGAACCTGGTCTAGTTGGAACTTTCTTGAGACTAAGGCTGAAACGAGAGAAAAAGCTTTTTCGGTGACTTACTGGATGAATAAGTTACAAAACCTAGAAACAGAAAATGATTATTTTGTCACATTAAACCCTAATATGAGAATTAACCCAGATACCATTATTTTGGAGCAAGAATACACGCATCCACTATTCGATGAAAAAGCCCTTCAATCACAAAAGTTTCTCTGGGATCTTCAAGGAGTTGACCGACTTTGGTTTTGTGGAAGTTATTTCGGTTACGGTTTTCATGAGGACGGCCTTCAATCTGGCCTTGCAGTTGCCGAAGCAATAGGATCAATTTCTCGGCCATGGAATGTAATTGGCCAAAACGATAGGCTCCAATTATCAAAACCGCATAGGACATCCGCATGATAGAAACCTCTTCAATTTACGAAGGTATTGTTTTCCATCAACGCTTACGTCCAAAGAAGCACCGACTTACATATAAAGTATTTTCTTTACTCCTTGATTTAGATGATCTCGGAGCATTCGAGAAATTCTTTCCCCTGTTTTCAATAAACCGCTGGGGGATCTTTTCATTTTTGGAGAAAGATCATGGTTCAATAACAGGCGCCCCTCTAAAAACATGGGTCGAGGAGCAGGTTAAATCCGCGGATATTGAATTTAAAGAACTTAAAGTAAAACTGCTATGCTATCCCCGTGTTCTAGGTTACGGATTCAATCCTCTAAGTATTTACTTTTGCTACTCAGAAAATGAGCAGCTTGTATGCGTTATTTATGAGGTTTGCAATACCTTTCTTGAACGTCATTCTTACATTATTCCTGTAACATCTGCAC
>Ga0160423_10004528_pt1 | contig 11422 bp, 16 predicted proteins | sample CRUFie14St8metaG_FD_108191 | JGI IMG/M metagenome (GOLD analysis project Ga0160423, IMG submission 108191) | Marine microbial communities from the Costa Rica Dome - CRUD Field 142mm St8 metaG | ecosystem: Environmental > Aquatic > Marine > Oceanic > Photic zone | place: Costa Rica: the Eastern... | reverse complement strand
TTCGGTAAATATAAAAATATGTTTACTAATTTTACTACTGTAGTTAATGCTACGAGTAAAGAAGAAGCAATACATGCACAATTTGGTGCTGAACTAATTAAGATAATTAGAGAAGAAAATCCTGATTGGTTCGATCAAGAAATAGAAGATAAAATTAGAAGAAATATAAGAAAAGCTTATAAAGCAGAAGAAGAGTTAATTGACTGGGTTTTTGAAAAAGGTGAATTAGACTTTATGCCTAAAGCTGTAATAAAAGAATATACTAAACAAAGATTAAATCACGGATTAGAGTTGATAGGTTATGAAAAAGAGTATGAAGTTGATAAAGAATTATTAAAACCAACAGAATATTTCGATAGAATGGCAAAAGCACCGATTGCGTTTGATTTCTTTGCACAAAAAAGCACTGATTATAATAAACAAAATTTAATTACAGAAGACGCATGGGATTAAGGTTACAATGGCTTAGAGATACTGAGCAAAAAGAAATGTTACAAAGAGGTTATTTAGAGAAAGATGAATCTCCAGAACAGAGATTTCAAACCATATGTAATACAGTACAGAAGTATGCTGATAAACTAGCTACTACTGATGAAGCAAGAGAATACCTAAAAGATATAGGTAAAAGATTTGAAAAATATGTTTCTAAAGGTTGGACTTCTTTTTCTACTCCTGTATTAAGATCATTTGGATCTGAATATAACTTACCAATTAGCTGTAACCATTCTGTAATAGAGGATTCGATAGACGGAATATATAAAAGATTTTACGAAACAGGTATATTAGCAAGCAGAGGTGCTGGCACAGCTGTAAACGTTTCAGATATAAGAGAAATTGGTTCCCCTATCAAATCAGGAGGTCAAGCTAATAGTATATTAGAGTGGATTGAACTTTATGCTGATATGATGAGTAAGACCGCACAAAATTCACAAAGAAGAGGGTTTATAACTTTTTACTGTAGTGCTGAACATCCAGAAATAATGGATTTTTTAGATATAGGTACAGAAAGAATACCAAAAGATAAGCAAAGGTTTTTAACTACAGTTACTACAGCAGTAGTTTTACCAGAAGGGTTTAGAGATGCTTTAAAAGCAGGAGATAAGCAAAAAAGAAAAATATTTACTAAGATACTCAATACTAGAAAAGAAGCAGGCTTTCCTTATATATTAGATGAAGAAAATTCTAACAAAGGTATATGTAAAGCATATATAGATAAAGGTCTAAAAATACGTAACGCTAATATTTGTGCTGAAGCCATTGAATATGCCGATTATGAAAAAACTTTTGCATGCTGTTTATCTTCTATAGTAGCTTATTATTGGGATGAAATAAAAGAAGATCCTAATTTTTTATTCGATATGAATATAATGCTAGATTGTGTTATAGAAGAATATATAGAAAAAGGAAAAAAAATACCTGGTATAGGACCTGCTATAAAATTTGCGAAAGAACATAGAGCTATCGGACTAGGAATATCAGCATTTCATTCTTATTTACAGAAAAATATGGTTGAGTTTGGATCTTTAGAATCTATGAGAATAAATAAAGATATTTTTTCAACTATGAGAGCTGAAGCTGATAGGGCTTCTAAATGGATGGCTAAGCATTTTGGAGAACCAAAGATGTTAGAAGGGTATGGAGAACGAAATACAAGTAGAATGGCTCAAGCACCTAAAAAATCTACTAGTTTTATAGATGGAGGTGTTTCTATGGCTTTTAGCGAAGGAATAGAACCTCATAAGATTAACTATGGAGAAAAAATGGTAGCTAAAATTCAAGTTGAATGGAAAAATCGAGAATTAGAAGCGCTACTTAAAGAAAAAGGAAAAGATACAGACGAAGTTTGGAATAGTATACTTCGTTATGGAGGTTCAGTACAGCATTTAGATTTTTTAACTGATCATGAAAAATCAGTTTTTAAAGTCTTTCACGAAATATCTCAAGTCGATGTAGTTAATTTAGCAGCTCAAAGACAAGAGTTTATAGATATGGGGCAATCTATTAACTTAGCAGTACATCCATCAGCTCCACCAAGAGATGTTATAAAGTTACATTTAGAAGCTTTTGATAAAGGTATAAAATCGTTATATTACCAATATAACTTAAATGCCGCTCAACAGTTTTCTCAAGAATTACTAACATGTAGTGCGTGTGAAGGTTAAATTAGAAAATAAGTTATGGATAAAATTATACTGGGACCTTGTTCGTTAGAAAGTTTAGCTATATCTAGAGAAATACTTGATGTTGTATACCCTTTAGTATCTGATAAAGAATTTTACTTTAAAGCATCGTTTGATAAAGCTAATAGAACATCTATTCATTCTGAAAGAGGATTAGGATTAAAAAAGAGTATTGATATTTTTAAAGAACTTAAAAAATTATATCCTAATTTAAAAATTACAACTGATGTACATACCACAGAAGAGATAAAAGAACTATCTGATAGTAATGTAGTAGATTTAGTACAAATACCAGCTTTTTTATGTAGGCAAACTGATTTATTATATTTTGCTGCTATAAATTTTAATAAAGTAAATGTAAAAAAAGGTCAATGGTTATCCCCTGACAAAGTAAAATATATAGTTGAAAAAATTAAATATGCAAATACAGAAACCGAAGTATGGATTACTGAAAGAGGAACGTCGTTTGGATATAATAAACTATTAGTAGATTTCGATGCAGTAGACACGTTAAAATCCTATGCAGATCAAGTTATACTTGACTGTACTCATTCAACTCAAAAAACTAATCAACATAACTATACTAGCGGTAATCCAGAGTTAGGTAAAAAGTATATTCAAGTAGCCGATACTTTTGGGTATGACGGTATTTTTGCTGAAGTTCATCCAAGACCACATCAAGCATTATCAGATAAAGAAAGTTTAATTAACTTAGATTGGATTACTAAAAATTTAAACAAAATAGTATGAGAGGATTAGGAGATTTAATATTTATTATTACTAAATATACCGGAATTAGATGGTTATGGAAAAAGATTAACCCTGATTGTGGTTGCGATGAAAGGCAAGAAAGGTTTAATAAAGCTGTTCCTTTTAAAAAACCTTCATCTATACAAACACCAACAGATGACACCAAAAAAAGGTAGTATTTTTATTCAAATAGCAAGTTATAGAGATCCTGAAATACGTAATACTCTAAAAGACTTATTGGAAAATGCTTACAATCCAGATAGGCTGAAGATCTGTATTGCTTGGCAAAATAATAAAAAAGATCTTGTAGATAATATAGAAGATTATAAAAAAGATCCAAGATTTAAAATTTTAGATATAGATTATAAAAAAGCTAAAGGTGTGTGTTGGGCTAGAAACTTAATCCAACAAGAATATAATGGTGAAGATTATACACTACAGTTAGATTCTCATCATAGATTTATAAAAAACTGGGATAAAGAATTAATTGAAATGTTAATTCAACTTCAAGATAAAGGTCATAATAAGCCTTTGATTACTGGTTATATACCTTCTTATAATCCTGAAAAAGATCCTGAGGATAGAGTACAAGTTCCTTGGAAAATGAATTTTGATAGATTTACACCTGAAGGAGTAGTTTTCTTTTTACCCGCTACTATAGAGAATCATGAAAAATTAACTGAACCTATACCGTCTAGATTTTATTCAGCTCATTTTGCTTTTACTTTAGGTAAATTCTGTAAAGAAGTTCAACATGATCCTGATTATTATTTTCATGGAGAAGAAATAGCTATAGCTGTAAGAGCTTTTACAAGTGGTTATGATTTATTTCACCCTCATAAAATTATAGCTTGGCATGAGTATACTAGAAATAATAGAGTTAAGCAATGGGATGATGATCCAATATGGCATGAAAGAAATCAAAAAACTTTCTATAGATTACGAGGTTTATTAGGTACAGACGGTAAAGTATGTTCTCCCTGTATGTTAAAGACTCTTAAACCTTATATATTAGGTGAAGAAAGAACGTTAAAAGATTATGAAAAATACGCCGGTATAAGATTCTCAGACCGTGGTGTTCAAAAATATACTACAGATAATAAATTACCGCCAAATCCTCCTGCTGATGAGTATAGAAACCCTTACCAAAATTCTTTTAGGCATTGTATAGATATTCATAAAAATGATCTTCAAGAAAAAGATTATGACTTTTGGGCTATCATTTTTCAAGATGCCGCAGGACACGAACTTTTTAGAAAAGATGCAGATAAAAAAGAAATCGAAATACTTTTAAATAACGATACTGATTGGGTAAATATATGGAGAGAGTATAATGGTATACCTGCTTATAAATGGATATTTTGGCCACATTCAGCATCTAAAGGATGGTTAACTCCTATTGAAGAAATTATAGGTTTAAAATGAAAACAGAACTACTAGGTATATCTAATAACATAGAAAAAAATATCGATAAGATTCTTATCTGGTCTAAATCGTTTCAAAAAGTATGTGACGGTAAAGTGGTATTAATCGCCGGTGATGCTAGTGAATCTGAGCTAGAATTACTAAAAACTAATAATATTATACCATTTCCAGTTACTATCAGTAATAAAAACGAGGTAAATAATGAAAGAATACACCACACTATTAAGTACCTTGAAAATTGTAACGCAGATTTATTAATGATTACTGATGTATTTGATGTAGCATTTCAAAACAATCCTTTTTTAAAATTTAACAAAGATAGCGATATTTTTATAAGTAGCGAAGGATTGAGATTAAACGAAGAACCTTGGAATGCAGATGTTATCAAAAAAACATTTCCTGATAAAATTAAAAATGTAATGCTTGATGATATAGTTTGCTCAGGAGTAATTGGAGGAAAGAAAGAAAGTTTATTAAAATTATACATTAATATCAAAAGTTTATTAGATAGTTCTTTAGATGGACATAATATAAAAGATCAAGCTGCATTAATTATTCTAAAAAATGAAAATAAAATACCTAATTTAAAAGTTTTTGACTTAAATGATGGGTGGGCAGTTCATTGCGCAGTAGCAGGACCTTCATACGAATTTTTAACCTGGAATTTAAGTAGTATCCTCAAAGAAAGATATAACATACCTTATATTAAAGACGGAAAAATTTATACTGAAAATGGTGACCTTTACGATATAATTCACCAATTTAATAGAATAGATAATTGGTATAATCAAATAAAATTACTATATGCATAATGCTGTTAATATTTGTACTATAGGTAGAAAAACCTATAATATAGTAGATGATTGGTATAATTTATCTAGTAATAGTAATTATGTGTTTTCTAAAATAGTAGATTGTACCAATACTAACGAATTAAATGATGGTTTTAAGTTTACTGAACAAGACATCAGAGATAATTTTAAATTTAATAGTAACGTAAGTAAGAAACATTATTGGAATAGTGAAGGTAATAGAAATATAATCTGGTTTTATGCTCATTTTAGAATGTTAAATTTTTATATCAAACATCCATACTTTAATTACTACTGGTTTTTTGATGATGATGTAAAAATAGATAATTGGGAAAAATTTTTATTAGAAGTTGACCAAGATACAAGCGATTTTATATCATACTTTGTTTTTAAAGATAAAGATAATCCAAAATTTAATCATATTCCGACTATAGATAATAAAACAGTATCTGAGCATATGTGGTTTGAAAGATTTCCGGGGGATCAAGATAATTTACCTAATGGAGTTAAAAATATTTTCGGTTCATTTTTTCCTATCAATAGATATAGTAATTCAGCTATGGAGTATCTAAAAGAGTTAACTTTACAAGGATATCATGGATATGGCGAAGGTTTTGTACCAACTGTTTTAGCAAATAAAGGATTTTCGGTTAATACTTTATATGATAAGTCTCATAATTCTAATTTATTTGATACTAATAATACTATTTTACATAAAGATAGTGTAATAAAATGGGAATGGATATGAAAGATGCAGTAATAGTAACAGCATTATTTGATATAGGAAGAGATAACTGGAGAAATTTTTCTCATTCTTATCATACTTATCTAGAAGATATGAAAATTCTTCTTTCGATAGATTGTAAAATGATTATATATACTGAAGAAAAGTTCCAACAAATTATTGGTGAAAACAGACTAGTTACTCAAAAAACATTTCAAAATACTGAAATAAGAATACTTAAAAAAGAAGACTTAGAAATTTATAAAAAATACGGTAAAGAAATAACAAAATTAATGGAATCTGAAGAGTATATTAAGAAGAAACCGTTTAATGTACCTGAAAGTGACCAACCTTGGTATAATTTTGTTAATTTTAATAAAGCATTCTTTATAAAAGATGCTTATAAAAACTCTATTAGGTTTCCTAACCATAGTTTATACATTTGGAAAGATGCAGCAGTATATAGATCAGAAAAACATCTGTACCATAATAGAATATGGCCTGATATGAATAAAGTAGATTTATCAAAAATTACTTTTTTTGTTAGAGGCACGAGTGATAAAATTAGTTCTATTGAAGATCATGTAATGTCACAGGATAGGAGAATACAGGGAGGATGTTTTTTATTACCTGCTCATTATATTGAGTATTTTTGTAACGAATTTGAAAATCAGCTAAAAAAAGTACTAGATTTAAAAGTAATGGGAAGTGATGAAAAAATGATGGATTTAGTATATTTAAATAATCCTGAGTTTTGCAAAAAAATACAATGTGAATGGAGACAATATTGGAAATTTTTTAAATATTAGTTGGAAGTTTAAGTTTAATTTATTATATTATAGTATATGAAAGAAGTAATAAGATTTACAGCAGATTGGTGCGGTCCGTGTAGAATGTATAAACCTACATGGGATGAAATAGTACTAGAAAATAAAAGTAAGTATAATTTTATAGTAGTTGATGTAGATAATGATAATACTAATTTAGCAGATAAGTTTAAAGTTAAGAATATACCTACAACAGTAGTAGTTAACGAAGACGGATCATGGCATAAAGAAGTAGGTTCATTAACAGCATCTAAATTACTTAATTTAATTAAAGGCTAATGTTAAGAAAACCTAATTCTATTCCAAAAGGAGATACGTTAATAGAAGATAAAGCTATTGAGCCTTATTTTTTAGTAAAATCACAAGTAGGTGGTTATGTAATTTATAAAAGAGTAATAAGAGGTAAAAATGATACTCCTTATCTAAAAACTATGTGTTATCCTGGTAACTTTTCTCAAGCAATAAAATTAGTTGCTGAATATTTACTGAATGATGGTAATGATAAAAGTTATAAGTCGTTAGGTGAGTACTTAGACTCTTATAAAAAAATTGGAGAAAGTATATCTTCAATGAAGGATTTGCCTATATCCTAAAAATACCTGGCATATTTTAATTTTTTTTTATTATGGCAAAAAATGCAGTATTGTCGTTAAGTGGAGGAATGGATTCTTCTACATTACTGTTACATTTACTTAGAGAAGGGTATAATGTTACAGCACTTTCTTTTGATTACGGTCAAAAGCATAGAGTTGAACTTGAAAGAGCTCAACAATTAGTAGACTACGTTAACAGTAAAGCTAATCAGATTATGGGAACTGAACCTGAAACTGGAGCTTTAGTTGCTAGTTTTAAATTTACACCAGTTAATTATCAAGTTATAAAAATTGATGGTATAACTAAATTACTAAACTCAGCTTTAGTTGAAGGTGGTAATGATGTTCCGGAAGGGCATTATGAGCAAGATAATATGAAAGAAACTGTAGTTCCTAATAGGAATAAAATATTTTCTTCTTTAACTCAGGCAGTAGCTTTATCTATTGCTAACGAAACAAATGAAGATACTTTTATTAGTTTAGGTATTCATGCAGGTGATCATGCAGTTTATCCTGATTGTAGACAAGAATTTAGAGATGCAGATGATGCAGCTTTTAGAGTAGGTAATTGGGAAACAGATCAAGTAAAGTTTTATACTCCTTATTTAGAGATAGATAAGTTTGGAATTTTAGAAGATGGTCAGAAAAGCTGTCATGATTTAAACTTAGATTTTGATGAAGTTTATAAAAGAACTAATACATCTTATAAACCTTATCCATCAGGAAATTCTGATTATAAATCAGCTTCATCAGTAGAAAGAATAGAAGCTTTTATAAAATTAGGAGTACCTGATCCTGTTCAGTATGAAGATGAATCTGGACCTGTAGCATATGAAGTAGCAAGAAAACACGTAGAAAAAGTACTTGCTGAATATGCAGAGTAATGAAAATTCTTATACTAGCATCAGCTAGAAGTGGTTCCACCATACTGATTAGAGCTTTAAGTAAAATTTTAAGACTTTACCCGTATGGTGAACCATTTAATTACGGTTTACCTAATAGACCCGATACTTATCCATTTCCATTACAAAGTAGAAGTATAGTAAAAACTTTAGTTCATCAAAGACCTGAAAAATACTATGGTAAAGAAGATTTTTATGAAGTTTATAAACGAGAGTTTGATAAAGTTATACTATTAACCCGTAAAGATCTTCAACAAACTTATGAAAGTTTATCGTATAACGTTTATAACCATCCTAATGGAGACTGGCCTTTTAGGTATTGGTATAAAAAAGTACCTTTTGACCAAGAGCTGTACGACTCAGTAGGATTACAGTATAAACAAATTTTACAGTATAGCAAAAAGTGGGATATTCCTGTAACTTATTATGAAAATTTATATTCTGGGAATAAAGAGATTATTTATGAATGTATAAAGACGTGGAATCTAAAAATCGATTACGATAGATTATATCATTTTATCGATCCTAAAAACAAGTACAGAAAAGAAGGCAAACCTGATAATTTGTTATAATGGAAGTTAAAGATTTTATTTGCAAAGCACCATTTGAAGATTTTATGGTTTTCGACAGTGAAACTTGGTTTTGCTGCCCTGATTGGATGGAATTAGAATCTGCTCCTCAAATAAAATCACACGATAATTTAGAATCAGTCTGGTTTAGTGAATTAAGCAGTGATATAAGAAAATCTATACTTGAAGGAGAATATAAGTATTGCTCAAAACAACGTTGCCCTTATCTTTCAAAGATAGTAAATTCAAGCAAAGAAGAATTAGATAGAAAACATAAGTCAAAATATACACATACTGAATATTTTGAAATGTTTTATAAAAAAGATATATTTTTAAAAAAATATAAATTAGATAATTACGAATGGAGAATACATCCTAGTTTAATTTATTTTAATTTTGATTTAAGCTGTAATTATCAATGTCCATCATGTAGATTAGAAACTATTCGTAATAAAAAAGATGATAGAGTTACCAATATAATTAAAAGCATAAATAATCAGTTTGCTAAAACAGTAAATACTATTCATGTTACCGGTAGTGGGGATCCTTTCTATTCTAATGCTTTCAGACAATATTTACAAAAATTTGATCCAACAAAATATCCTAAATTGCAAAATATTTTTCTTTCTACCAATGGTAGTTTATGGAATAAAAAAATGTGGAATTCTATGAAGAGTATTCACCCTTTTGTTAACGTAGCAGAAGTATCCATCGATGCAGCTACTAAAGATACGTATGAAAATAAGACTAGAATTAACGGAAATTGGGATAAGCTGTTGGATAATTTAAAATTTATAGCTAAATTAAACTTAAATAGTATTACTTTATCTTTTGTTGTACAAGATTATAACGTAAATGAAATAGTACAATTTAAAAATTTAATTAGATCTATATTTGAAGGAACAAAATTTACTATTATGTATAGGTCGATTCAAGACTGGAAGCATCAGTCTAAAGAGTGGTATAAACAAAGAAACGTAGCAGATCCTAATCACCCATTGCATGGTACTTTACTAAAGCAACTAACTGAATTAGGAAATGCTAATTTTATTCAACATAATATGTGGCACTTATTTAAAGAAGAAAAAAGTTTAATATGATATATTGGTTTACAGGTCAACCTGGTTCAGGAAAAACAGTACTGGCAGATTTATTAAAAAAGTACCTAGAAAATAAAACAAACGATAAAGATCCTAATAAAAGATATAAGGTATTTAGAATAGATGGAGATGAAATGAGAGAGCTATTTGATAATAAAGATTATTCTATTAAAGGTAGAGTAGCAAATATAGATGCAGCTCAGAAAATAGCTCATTACTTAAATAATCAAGGTAAAGACGTAATAGTTTCTTTAGTATCTCCTTACTTAGATCAAAGAGAAGAATTTAAGAAAAAGTTAGATTGGCAAATTAAAGAGATTTACGTACATTATGATGCTCGTAATTTTAGAGGTAGAGAAGATTACCATGTAAGAGGATATCAAAGCCCAGAAAATTACAATTCTAATTTTATTAATATAGATACTACTAATGATACTCCAGAAGAAAGTTTATTAAAAATTATAGAACAATTAAAAGTATGAAACAATATAGTATGTTTATTGGTCGTTGGCAACCTTGGCATAAAGGTCATAGGTGGTTAATAGATCAAAGATTAAACGAGGGTAAAAATGTATGGATAGCTATACGTAATGTTGAACCTGATGAAAATCAACCTTGGACAGCACATGAAGTATTAATGAATTTGCAAGAAGAACTAGATGATTTAATTCAAGAAGGAAAGATATTTATAAGTATAATACCTGATATTGAATCAGTTAATTACGGAAGAGGAGTAGGTTATGAAATTATTGAACATGTCCCCCCTACTAATATAAAAGAAGTATCTGCTACAAAAATTAGAGCTAAGATGCGTAAAGACGGTAAACTATAGATCCTTATGGTAAGTAAAAAAAGACACGTTTTAAAGACAATTACTTGGAGAATAGTTGGTACTTTAGATACTTTTTTACTATCTTGGATTATATCAGGCAGTTTAAAAATTGGAGCTGCTATAGGAGGTGCAGAAATAATTACTAAAATGATTTTATACTACATTCACGAAAGAGCTTGGTATAAATTTAGTAAATTTGGTATATATGATAAAATTAGACGTAAAAAAAGGTGATACTATTTTAGTAGGCCGATTTAAGAATAAAAGAACTAAAGTAAAAACTATAGAGTATGATGAGTTTGGTATGCCTATCATTAACGGAAGACCAGCATGTACTTTTAGACTAGTTAAAAACCCAAGATAATGTTACAATTAGGTATATCAGCTTTTTACCATGATTCTGCAGCTTGTATAGTACTTGACGGTAAAGTTATAGCAGCAGCAGAAGAAGAAAGATTCACTGAAATTAAACATGATCATAGTTTTCCTGTAAATGCTATAGCATATGTATTATCAGAATCTAATATACAAGATATAAATGATATTGATGAAGTTTGTTGGTATGAAGACCCTAAAAAGAAAAATGATAGAGTACACCGTATATTTAACAAGCATTTTTTCAAAACAGTTAAAAACAGGATTAAGTATCTTAGTTCTTATTATACTAATTCTCCTAAAAATTTACTCAAAAAGCATTTTAAATATTCT
>Ga0160423_10004527_pt1 | contig 11423 bp, 7 predicted proteins | sample CRUFie14St8metaG_FD_108191 | JGI IMG/M metagenome (GOLD analysis project Ga0160423, IMG submission 108191) | Marine microbial communities from the Costa Rica Dome - CRUD Field 142mm St8 metaG | ecosystem: Environmental > Aquatic > Marine > Oceanic > Photic zone | place: Costa Rica: the Eastern... | reverse complement strand
CCGCATCAGCTTCGGGAAGGTCTGTTGCGAACCGTCGAAGCGGGCTTTCTTGTTCCATGTCACACCGTTGAGGTGACCATATTTGCCTGTCAGAACAGTCGCTCTACTCGGGCCACATAGAGCGTTGGTGACATAGCATTTTCTGAACAGCATCCCTTCCTTGGCCAACTGGTCGATGTTCGGAGTGTTGGCGATGTCTTTGAGCCGGCTTTGATAGGCTCCGATTGACTGCCACGCGTGGTCGTCACTAAAAACAAAGAGGATATTAGGCTTCACCGAAGGCTTCTCTGCCAAAAGAGAAGAAGCGGTAAAAAGAGCGAGCGCTATAGCCCATAATCTCAAGAAATTATTCTTCGTAAGTCGGGTCATCAGTTGATTTTCAGGGGTTAAAGGTGGCAGGAGTCCCAATCGCAAAATGTAGCCAAAAGCGCCAGAGACAAGGCTAGCTTCCTCAAGCTACATTATAAACGAGGCAGATATTCCGTCTTGAGTACAGAGGACAGATTTTATGGAGATTCGGCCAAGCTTCGGTGTCGCTATACTAAACTTCGCTTCGCATCACCTCGAGTAATTAGCCCTTCCTATTTAAGGCGTTCTCCACCATACTTGCAAACCCTCGATACCCTGACTGAAACACACTCCATGAAACCCAAGTTGCTGACTCTCCTGCTGGCCTTCTTAATACTCACTCCTCCAGTCTTCACTCAACCTTCCAGATTCGATAACTGGGACAAAAACCAAGATGGTAAGCTCTCCCGCGAAGAACTCCCCGAGGCGCTCCGAAAAAATTTTGATCGCGTCGACAAGAACAGCGATAGTTTTATTTCACGGGAGGAAGACGCCGCCGTCGGTGCCAATCGCAATTCTAAGGGCAAAGGTAAAGGAAACAACAACCGCCCCAGGAACGACGGACTTCCTGACTCCATCAAAGTCATTAAGGATCTCTCCTACGCCGATAACGACAATCCCCGCCAGTGTCTTGATCTCTATCTTCCCAAGGACCGTAACGCTGCTGAGCCACTCCCTCTTCTCGTCTTCGTCCACGGCGGTGGCTGGAGAAATGGAAGCAAGGATGGGGTAGGCCGTCGCCTTGCCCCATTTCTTGAGAGCGGCAGATACGCGGGCGCTTCAATTGGTTATCGCCTCACAGACGAAGCTGTCTGGCCCTCACAGATCCACGACTGCAAGGCCGCCCTTCGTTGGCTCAGAGGCAACGCTGCTAAGTATCACCTCGACGCTGACCGAATCGCAGTCTGGGGCACTTCCGCTGGGGGGCATCTTGTCGCCATGCTCGGTGTGACACATGAGGTAAAAGGACTCGAGGGAGATCTTGGTTCTCATGACGACGAAGACAGTTCCGTTCAGGCCGTTATTAACTTCTTCGGCCCCAGTGAACTCCATGCCATGAGTAGCTACGAAGACTACCCTTCCACCATGGATCATAACGCGCCCGATTCACCTGAAAGCAAGCTCGTCGGCGGCCCCATCCAGGAAAATCTCAAGATTTCTAAAAACGCCTCCCCTGTTTCCCATGTCTCGAAGGACGACGCCCCCACTCTTATCGTCCACGGAACCAAGGACCCACTGGTTCCCTTTCCTCAGTCTCAAAACCTCGACAAGCTACTCGATGAAGCCGGGGTCTCCAGCACCTTAATCACCGTGGAAGGCGCCGGACACGGCAGAGGATTCCCTCCCCGGATCAATGATCTCATTAAAACCTTTCTCGCTCACCATCTTATCGGAGAGGAGAAAACGGTCTCAGAAGAAACTCTTGCCTCAGCACCCTGAATAATCCTGCTATGAATCTAAGGTTATTCTGCCTCCTGCTGTCCTTGTCCCTCCTCGGCCCCGTCGCTGCAACGACGAACGCCAACCAGAACTCGAATTCCCCCCGCCCCAACTTCGTGGTCATAATGGTCGACGATCTCGGGTATTCAGATCTCGGATGCTACGGTAGCGAAATCGAAACCCCCAACCTCGATGCACTCGCCGACAATGGACTGCGCTTCTCGCAATTCTACAACACCGCCAAGTGTCATTCTTCCAGAGTCTCACTCCTGACAGGACAATATTGCATCGCGGCAGGAGACGTCGCTTTGACCCATGCTGTAACCTCAGCTGAGGTGCTTCGCGACGCCGGCTACTTCACCGCCATGACCGGGAAATGGCACCTTAAGCAGGAGCCTACAAATTTCGGATTCGAGCGCTATTTCGGGCATCTCAGCGGTGCCTGCAACTTCTTCACTGGAGACAACACCTTCCGCCTCAACGGGGAACCTTGGAACGTGCCCGAAACACTCAACGACAAGCCCTTTTACACAACCGTGGCAAAAATCGACTACGCGCTCGACTTCCTCAAAGAAGCCCGCGGGAACGGAAACCCGTGGTATCTTTATGTCGCTTTCAATGCTCCTCACGCCCCGCTTCATGCCCTACCCGAGGACTACGCCAAATACGAAGGGCGCTACACTAAGGGCTGGGACCACATCCGCGATACCCGGATCGCAAAACAAAAGCAACTTCGACTCCTGCCTGCGGACCTTAAGCCTAGCCCCCGTCCGCACCACGTGCGTGCGTGGGACGACCTTGTTCCCTGGGAGAAGGCACACGAGATCAACCGCATGCGCACCCTTGCTGCCATGATTGACCGGGTCGATCAGGAAGTTGGCCGCCTCGTCGACGATCTGGAAAAACACGGAGACTTGGAGAACACCATGATTCTCTTCGTCAGTGATAACGGCGCCTGCCCCTATGACCGGAAGCGCCCCGTTCCGGGCGCCATTCCCACTTCTGGTGACGTCGCACTGGGAGATTCAACAGGCTGGGCCTGGGCGCGCAATGCCCCCTTCCGATTCTACAAGCAGAACCAGTTCGAAGGCGGTATCAGCACTCCGGGGATCGTTCACTGGCCCGCCGGATTGAAGACTCCCATGGCTGGAGTTATCGTCGACACGCCGGCGCATCTGATCGATGTGCTACCTACCCTCGCGGATCTTGCGGGTGCAAAGATCCCGTTGTCACATCCCGATCGCGAGTTGCGTCCAGTATCAGGGACCTCTCTGCGTCCTCTTCTCGAGGGAGGCGAACTATCAAGAAAAGAGCCCATCCACTTCCAGTTTTCCAGCGACTATGGATTGCGCGACGGCGACTGGAAGTTAGTCAGCTTTAAAGGTCAAGAGTGGGAGCTTTATCACCTCGGCAAAGACCGCACTGAACTGAACAATCTCGCCTCATCTGAGCCGGAACGTCTCGAGCAGATGATTAAGAAATGGAGAGACATGTCTCAGGAGGTTCTACGTTCTGAGAAACACGCTAACGCCACAATGGCTCCTGCGAGAATACCAAAAACCAATCGGGAATGGACTGTGTTCAGCGACTCGGCCGAACCGTTAGTCGCTAGCTCGAAAAAGAAAAGCCCGCGTGGACCCGATAAGATCCGAGCTCGCAAAAACACAAAGCTAGTCGAACGTCCCGGGCGTCTCCTACTCACTTTCACCGGTGAGGACCCGGGTATCACGATGGACCTACGGGGCATCAAGATAATGTCAGCCGGCCCTTTCCAGGTCTGTTTCGATCTCAAGACGACAACCGCCGGCACCGGCGAGATCTTCTTCACAACCGATGGAAGGACTGTTCTCCCAAAGGGCGAGAACCTAAAGTTTCCAATCAAAGGAAGCGAAGACGCACAACCAGTCCGCGTAGACCTAAATACCGAAGAACGTCTCTATCAACTCCGCATCGATGTTTCGGACGGAGAAGGTGCCGCAGAGATCACAAACCTTCGACTTCTCAGCCGTGGCGGCGAAGTCATTAAGGATTGGACCGGTAAATAGTCCTTGCCGCTCGACTTTCGCTCTTAAGCTCACGAAAATATGAATTGCTAGATATCATGAACCTGCTGCGCATCTACTTAATTGGGAGCCTACTTTCTTTGTTCGGAAATTCCGCCAACTCTCAGGTCATTCGACAGACCAAGGGGCAATTCGAAGACAAATTCCGACAACTCGACGAAGCGCTACCCACACCAAACGCTTATCGAAATGCCGCTGGCCAACCAGGGCACGAATACTGGCAACAGGAAGCCGACTACATCATCGAAGCTGAACTGGATGAGGCAGCACGTCACATCAAGGCGAATGCGACGATCACTTATCACAATAACTCCCCGGACACACTTGAGTTTCTCTGGCTGTATCTCGATCAGAATATTTTCCGCAAAAACTCAATCAAGGAACGAACCCTCGAGTTTGGAGGCCTTGGAAGCAGAGGCCCTTCCACCTCCGCTCCTGGAAGTGGAAACGAACCCGCTAAGATGAGCTTCCACGAATTGCGCCGACAGCAGGGGCTTGCGGACCGCGAATATGGCTTCGAAATCCTGGCGGTGACTACCGAAGGTGGCTCCCCCCTCGCCCACACTATCGTCGGCACCCTGATGCGACTCGATCCTAAGACACCCCTCGCGCCAGGAGAATCCATCACCTTCAAGATCTCGTGGGAGCATAATATTATTGAAGAGAATGCCATTTGGGGACGATCCGGATATGAGCACTTTCCAGATGATGAACGGGAAGGCGGCAACGATATCTTTCTACTGGCCCAGTGGTTCCCCCGCATGGCGGCCTACACTGACTATGAAGGCTGGCACAACAAGGAGTTCCTCGGCCGCGGAGAGTTCACTCTCGAATTCGGCGACTACAATGTTTCACTCACGGTTCCTGATGATCACATCGTTTCATCAACAGGCGTGCTGCAGAACCCGGATGATGTCCTAACTATCACACAGAGGGAAAGGCTGATTGAATCCGAGAACGCCGACCGCCCGGTTTTTATCGTGACGCCAGAAGAAGCGTTGAAAAACGAAAGCTCTCAGCCGGAAGGCACCAAAACCTGGCACTTTATCGCTGAGAACGTGAGGGACTTTGCCTGGGCTTCTTCCCGAAAGTTCATGTGGGACGCGCAGGGTTACCAGCAACCCGATGCGGAAGTCGAAACCGTCATGGCGATGTCTTTCTGGCCAAAGGAAGGCGGGGACCTCTGGAAAAAATATTCCACGCCGGCCATCATTCACACCATGGAGGTCTATGAGAGATTCTCATTCGACTTCCCCTATCCCGTGATCCAGTCCGTGAACGGCCCCGTCGGAGGTATGGAGTACCCCATGATCACCTTCAATGGACCTCGAACCGATCTTCAAGACGACGGCGAGCGGACCTACACGATGTCGGAGAAATTATTCCTCATCGGTGTCGTTATCCACGAGGTCGGGCACAACTACTTCCCCATGATCGTCAATTCTGATGAACGTCAGTGGACCTGGATCGATGAAGGAATCAACAGTTTCCTTGACTCAGTGGCTGGTTACGAATGGGACCCTGACCTCCCTTGGTCAAGTTCCCTACCGAGAGATCTCGTTCCCTACATGATCAGTGAAAATCAGGTGCCCATCATGACGCAGTCAGATTCCGTCCTGCAGTTTGGACCTAATGCTTACAGCAAACCCTCGGCCGCTCTCCACCTCCTGCGTGACACGGTGATGGGACGGGAACTTTTTGACCACGCTCTTCAAACTTTTTCCCAACGTTGGAAATTCAAACGCCCCACTCCCTCAGATTTTTTCCGAACCATGGAAGAGGCTTCAGGAGTGGATCTCGATTGGTTTTGGAGAGGATGGTTTTATTCGACCGATCACGTCGATATTTCCGTCGATCGAGTCTATCAACTGAAGCTCGATACCAAGGATCCTGACATTGATTTCTCACGCCGGCGTAGAGAAGAATCCGACAAACCAACTAAAGTAGGTGTCCGTCTCAATGAAGAAGGAGGGATTCAGCCATGGGTCGATCGTCATCCTGATATCAAAGACTTCTACGATGAGAACGACATCTATACGGTAACCAACAAGGAACGAAATGAATATCGCAGCTTCCTCAAAAACCTCGAGGACTGGGAACGCTCTGCTTTTGAAAGGGCAGTCAAGGAGAACAAGAACTACTACGTTCTGGAGTTTTCAAACCTCGGAGGTCTCGTTATGCCGATTCTGCTCAAAATGAAATTAAGCAATGGAGAGACCAAGCGATTAAATATTCCCGCAGAAATCTGGAGAAGAAACCCCAAGAAAGTGCGGAAACTCATCGTTCTCGATGAAAAACAGACACTGGATAGTGTCGAAGTGGATCCCGACTGGGAAACTGCTGATGCTGTCGTGGAGAATAATTACTATCCGCGGAAAATTATCCCTTCCCGGATAGAAGCCTACAAGAGTAAACGCAGCGGGATGAGCCGCCGGGATATCATGCAGGACAGCAAAACGAAGCTGAAGACCGACGACGATGATGAAGAGGAGAAAGAACAGGATGAAAAGGACTAGCAGATTCTTGGTTCTATTTCTTGTGACTGGCTGGTGCTCTCTAGCCAGTCTCATACTTTCGGCTCACGAACAAAAAGCATCACTCTCTGATGTTTTTTTCAACGAGAGAACAGGCAACCTGGAAATTGCGCACCGCATCAGCATTCACGATGCAGAACATATGCTCCGTCAGACCGGACGGAAACCGGCTGACTTGATTCATTCCGAGAGAGCTCAATCACTCTTCGCTGAATATGCGACCAAAGAGTTTATTCTTAAAACGGGTGATGGATCAAAGATCGAATTAACGTTGGTCGGACAAGAAATCGACGACGGTCACCTCTGGATCTACCAGGAGATCACTATGGCGGAATTACCGGGTAAAGCGTTCTTAATTCACAATTCGATTCTGCACGACGAAATAGATCAGCAAATCAATACCGTCAACGTTCGTTTTGGTTCTCATGTGAGCACGTTTGTCTTCGCCTCCGGATCGCCGGAAAAGCTCTATCAGCAACCCGAGGATTGAGCCTCGACGTCCTAGAGAAAAAAGAAGACAGCGTAAGAAACTGGTGATTATGCCCTACCACGATTTCTCCCCCCACCCTTCTGCACCCACGCGCGGCTTTGCTCCCCCCCAAAAAACTCCCCATGAAGTTATTCACAATATCTATCCTCACCGCTGTCACTGCCTTTACCCTGACAACCGCTGCTCAGAAAGGCAAAGGCAAAGGAGGCTTGCGCAAACAGTCCGGCACTCAGGGCAACTACCGCGTCACGGTCGTGGAAATCCCTGAAAACGTGAACTCTGGTTTTGTAAGGCTAAAACCCAAGGTCTTGCTTTATCGCCCCATCGAGACTTCAAAAAAGAAACTCCCCCTCATCGTGACCCTTCATGGTTCCGGCGGGGGCCGGCGGGACATTGAGCAAAAGAAGTGGCAAGGCGCGATCAACCAATTGCTCAAAACGGAGAATCCAGAATTTGAGGCTGTGGTCGTCGAACCGCAAAGTGACGGTGAATGGGATCCTCAATCGCTTCAGAGAATGTTGGACCACATTCTCAGCGAGAACCCTGTAATAGATACCAGCCGGCTTTACTGCATGGGCTATAGCATGGGAGGCAAAGGCACCTGGGAATGGGCGATGAACTATCCTGACCGCTTTGCTGCGATCATTCCAAAAGGTTTTATTCCTGACCTTAGCAAAATCAATAACATGGTCGACCTACCTATCTGGGCGATGGTCGGAGATAAAGACTCTAAGCCCCGTGTCGAGGGCATTCCGGCGATGGAAAAGGCGCTCAAAGAACTGGGCTCCAATAAGGTGAAGATCTCCGTGTTCAAAGGCGCTAATCACGCCACTGCAGCCGGCCGCTCTAGAGAGGAAGCAGGCGTTTGGGAATGGTTATTCTCGTGGGCGAAAGAGTGATGAAATTGCTATTCGGAAGGTCAGCATAATTGAACCGGTGGCCAGACCCGAGTTTGCTGAGCGCCTCGATAAAATGCGGTGGTATACCGCAAAAGAATCCATCGCGTGTCGTAAATCACTGCGTCTTGGCGTTACGAACTAGTCTTGCCAAAAATTATTTCGGCAGATTGGCTATTGGCAGGAGATAACTGAGCGACTCTAATCTAGATTCCCTGCTCCCCAATTCATCATGAAAAACGCCCCTATTTTCATCATCTTGCTTGGTGTCTTTGCTCACCTTAATACCCTAGCTCAGACCAGCCAGTCATCAGCCAGCGATAACTGGATCTCCGAAGGACTGAAACCTCAATGGATCTGGCGGGCAGACAAGACGAACAATGAGCCGATCTATCTTCGAAAGACTTTTGACACTCCCAAAAACATTCAGTCAGCAAAGCTCTATGCAACTTGCGATAACGGTGCTGACGTCTACCTCAATGGAAAAAAAATTGGAACCGCTTCTGACTGGGGCGATCCCATCATCATCACGGAGGCAGAACAGCATCTCGTGGCGGGACAAGCCAATAGCATCGCTGTTAAAGCCAAAAATCGCGGTGGCCCTGCCGCGTTTGTCTTCAAACTCGAAATGGAGTATCCCGGTGGCAAGGAATTAGTGATTTCGGACCCATCTTGGAAGTTGAATCTCTTTGCCTCTGACAACTGGAGCGAGCGAGATTTCGACGATTCCACCTGGAATGAGAAGCTCAAAACGTGGGGAACTTTGGGTATGGAACCTTGGGGGGTTCCGGGCCTGACCATAGCAGCAACAACCAACCCCACGAGAGGACGGAATGGTGGAAACAGCGACAACAGCGAAACGCCTGATACCACTGCCATCACCGTGGCGGATGACTTCAAAGTGGAAATGCTCTACGAAGTGCCAAAAAAAGAGGAGGGAAGCTGGGTTTCACTCACCACTGACGACAAGGGCCGCTTACTCGCCTCTGACCAACGCGATGCGGGGCTTTATCGTATTACCGTTTCAGAATCCGCCCAACAAACTTCTGTCGAGGTCGAAAAGATGCCTGTCGAGATTTCAGGAGCGCAGGGTTTGGTCTGGCACGACGATTCGCTCTATTTTAATCGTAATGGTGGTCCTTTTTACCGAGTCACAGATTCGACCGGAGATGGTCTCCTTGATACTGCTAAAGAACTCCCCGGCGCCAATGGCGACGGGGAACATGGCAATCATGCGGTCATCGTAGCAGAGGACGGTGAGCATCTCTACGTCGACGGCGGCAACTCCACTATTCTCCCTAACGAATCCGCCATCTCCGGATCCCGAGTCCAGGGATGGGACGAGGACCTCCTCCTCACCCGGGAATGGGATGCCAACGGCCACGCTCGTGGACGCCTCGCGCCCGGCGGTTGGATCAGCAAGTTTAACCCTGAAACCAAGACCCACGACATTATCTCGATGGGTTACCGTAACCAATACGATATCGCCCTGAATCGCGCTGGAGACCTCTTCACCTACGATGCCGATATGGAGTGGGATCTCGGCACTCCCTGGTATCGGCCCACTCGTATCAATCATGCCCTGAGCGGCTCCGACTACGGTTGGCGCAGCGGTTCCGGTAAGTGGCCCGAGTATTATGAGGATAGCCTGCCAGCCATCGTCAATATTGGGCCCGGCTCGCCCACTGGTGTCGTCTCAGGCTTAGGTGCCAAGTTCCCTGCGAAATACCAAGATGCGATCTTCGCGCTCGACTGGACTTTTGGAACGATCTACGCCATCCACCTAACCCCTGACGGTGCCGGTTATAAGGCCGAGCAGGAACCCTTCTGCTTCGGCGCACCACTGCCTGTCACTGATGCCATCATCGGACACGATGGGGCCCTCTACTTCACCATTGGGGGACGAAACACGCAGTCTGCCCTCTTCCGAATCACCTACACGGGGGACGAATCCACGGAGCCGGTTTCAGGTGATCTTCCGGAAGAAAATGCCCGCGAACTTCGCCGCAGCCTTGAGTCATTCCACGATACCAAAGATGTCGATGCCGTCGCCACGGCTTGGCCTCATCTTTCAAGCAGCGACCGCTGGCTTCGTCATGCAGCCCGTGTTGCCATCGAATCCCAACCGCTTGAGGAGTGGGCTCATAAGGTGATTAACGAAGAAAATTCACAGGCCCGCATCACTGGATCGGTTGCGTTGGCTCGCCACGGCGACGCATCTCATCAAGCCGCCCTCATTAATTCCCTGTTAGACCTCGACCCAGCAACCCTCAGCGAGTCCGAATTCCTCGGACTTCTTCGTGCCTACGCACTTACCTTCATTCGCCTCAATCCGCCAAGCGACAAGCAGCGCGAGTCCATTATCGCTAAACTGGATGCTCACTTCCCTAATGAAAGTAATGATGTGAATACCGAGCTAGTACGAATACTCGTTTACCTTGAGTCACCCACCGTGATTGAAAAGACATTAGAGATGATCGCCAACCGCGGCGAAGCCATTGTTCCCAAATGGACCGAACTGGCCCAGCGGAACGCCCGCTACGGTGGCCGTGTCCTTGCCATGCTTGCCAACCACCCGCCCACTCACGAGGTTCACTATGCCTTCATGCTGCGCAACCTGCGCGACGGTTGGACCCTAGAGCAACGCCGCGACTACATCGAGTTTATTAATGAGGCCGCGAAGTATCCAGGTGGCAACAGCTACGCCAAATTCCTAACCGGCGTGAGGGATGAAATTCTCGGACAGATGAACAATACCGAGCGCGCCGAGTTGGCTGATATTAGCGGAGAGAGCTTCAATCCTGTGCCTGATTTTGAAATCACACCTCCAAAAGGTCCCGGCAAGAACTGGACTGTGGCGGAAGCCGCGAACCATGCCCGCAAGAGCGGTAAAGCGATTCGTGGCGCAGACTTCCACAGCGGTCGTAATCTCTTTCACGCGATCGGCTGCGCGGCCTGCCATCGCTTTGACAGCCTCGGTGGCGACATCGGCCCTGACCTGACAACGGTAAACAACAAATTCGATATCAACTACCTGCTCGAGTCCATCATTGAACCCAGCAAAGTGATTAGCGATCAATACGGCTCCAAGATCGTGACGATGAAGGATGGCGCCATTCATTCTGGCCTCGTTGTTGAGCGAGGTGAAGCAGTCGATGTCTATCCTGCGGCCAAAACCACCGAAGAACTCAAGCCCGCCACTCTCAAGTTAAGCGAAATCGCCAAGATCGAGGAAACACCAGTTTCCCAGATGCCGCCCATGATGATGAATGGGCTCAACGGCGACGAGGTGCGCGACCTGATCGCCTACCTGCTTTCCGGAGGCGATTCGAAGGCGCGGCTTTACGGAAATTGATTGATTCTCAGGAAGTTAGTCTATTGGGGCTCTGAATTGTGGAAAGAGAGCGATCACGTCTTTCTGCGTCATCGGCCACCCTTCGTTTTCTTGGTTCTCGCCGAGCGTAGTCCGACCGTCAGCCATCGCTTTCGCCAACAGGCCCACCAATTCCTCTATCTTCTCAGGGTGCTTCTTTTCGAGATTCTTTGTCTCACCCGGATCATTGCCCATGTGATAAAGCTGGACGCGTTCTCCATCCGTATTGAGCTCCGGCTGACCGGGCATACCACCCCAGCCTCCCCGACCTTTCTTGGT
>Ga0160423_10004526_pt1 | contig 11425 bp, 13 predicted proteins | sample CRUFie14St8metaG_FD_108191 | JGI IMG/M metagenome (GOLD analysis project Ga0160423, IMG submission 108191) | Marine microbial communities from the Costa Rica Dome - CRUD Field 142mm St8 metaG | ecosystem: Environmental > Aquatic > Marine > Oceanic > Photic zone | place: Costa Rica: the Eastern... | reverse complement strand
GTGTTACCGTGGCTCAACCTTACTATCACGATAGTTTAATCCCTATGGATTTGCGTAGAGAGGGTTGGAAGTCGTTTGTTTCTAACGGCAACCGTTCTGATTCTAAATCCGTTTTTAATCTTGAAAAAATGTTTCGATTTACTGATTTCAGTTCAGTTGAGCGTTTCGTTACTATGATTGATGGGTTGGAAACCGATTATCAGGTTCACAACACCGTTATTGTTGATAAAAACGATAATACGGTATTGGTTCGCTTAACTTCTCCAAAATACAAAGTTCCTTCTTTGAAGGAAATAAATTTTGCTCGTATGATTACTATTCGTTATTACAATCAACAACAAACTGATTTACCCAAGCCGTATTTGTTTATTGATTTCGATGGAACAGTTCGCTGCGTAGTTTCTACGGGTGATGAGCAAAAACCTTTTCGGGCTCCAACTGAATGCGAAGAAGTTGAAGTTTTCCCTCAAGCGGTTGATAAGTTAAAGCAAGCAAGGGATGAAGGATATTTCATTGTAGGTGTCACGAATCAATCAGGTATAACTTCAAGAGGCATTCCTTCCAACAAGATAGAGGCTTGCATCGAAGAAACCAAAAGACAACTTGAAATAGATTTTCCTGTTTATTTCGCTGATAAAAAAGATGAATATTACAAACCCGCTATCGGGATGGGTATCGAGGCTATTCAACAATATGGAGCCATTGATTTCGAGCAATCTCTTATGGTCGGAGATAATCACCGCAACGGTGATAGGGGATTCGCTGAAGGTATGGGTATTCGTTTTGAATATGCTCACAGTTATTTCGATTTGACCGACGAACAAATGCGACAGTGTGGTAAAATGGAAGAGGAATTCAATGTGGAATTGCTCGGTGATGCTTCTACCTCGGAACTCTCAAAAATAGACGCTTATGACTTAGCCACCAGCGATGTTGTGACAGGAGATTTCACTACCGACTCTTTGAAATTCAGCGTTTTGCGAAAAGCCGAAGCACCTCTAAAAGAGGAATCCATTGAAGCCCCCTACGAGGTTAAGGTATATGTTCCTTCTACGGCTATTGACAAGCCTGTTACTGAACGGGAGTTTAGCAAGCGTATCAAGGAAACTCAAGAGTTTTTATCCACACTTTTCGGAGGTTTCACTACTTTACAAGCCAAAGGCGGTTACATGAGTGATATGGAAGGCTTGATTACCGAGCCCGTGGTTGTAGTGGCTACTTGGGCGAGTCGGCAAGATTATGCAGACCAATTAGAGGATTTAGAAGAGTTTTTACGGTCTAAAAGAACTGATTGGGAGCAAGAAGTAATTGGTTTCGAGTTCGAGAATGATTTTTTCATGTTTCCTGAGTATCAAGACGCAGCCGCAGAATTTTTTTTAGCAGAATCTAAAATGACCCGTAAAGAAGAAAGGGGTGAAAGTTTTTTCAAAGAGGCTGAAAAAAACTTGCAGAAGTATATCAGTCAAATGTTAGGTATGGCAAGACCAACTACTTTTACGGATGAATCGGGTGAACTTGTTGTAGTGAATCAAGGTTACGGCACAGAAGAAGACCACCGTGTTTTAGAGGAATATGAAAAGTGGTTGTTCAAGAATTGCGAATCCTTAATGGTGGAACGGGGTGAGTATTTCAGTTGCACCATGAGGTATCAAGCCAAAATGAAAGAGTGCTATTACAATTCTCTCAGGTATTCGTGGGAAGACGAAGATGCTCAATACTACGAAGGGTGGGTAGTATCGGAATCTTTATCTTTGCCGATTCGACACGCTTGGATTGTTAAAGATGGTCAAGTTTTCGACCCTACTTTCGATGTGCTACGGAGAGATAGAGGGAGTAAAACGGATGAACGCATTTACTACTATGGGACTCATATTCCTTCGGATTTCATTAGATTATTCATGTTTTATTCAAGTTATGCAGGGCCATATCTTTTCGATTACTTCTTTTACGATACTTACGGTGAAGATGCTTACGACGAGTTTGCTGGAATGGAACCGCAAGGAAGTTTGGAATTCTCAAGAAGTGCGCTAAGAAACATGGCGAATCCTTTCATGGCTGAAGGTGATACTTATGACGCTTGATATTCCTAAAAATATGCAAACGGACATTAAGAATTTTTTAAGTTCTGAGCGTGACAATCGTTATTATCTTTTAGAGTATGTGCGTTTAGTTTTTTCCAATCCCGATTTAACGGCAAAGGAGTATCGAGAAAATGAACTTTTAGAACCTACTATAAACAGATTTTTGGATGTTTTAGTATCAAGAATTGCGGATAAATCCATGAATGGGAGTGATGTGCGTTCCTTTGCATCTCGATTCATTAAAGCCGTAGCATTTTCCGACGACAATAATTGGTATTTATCGGGTGAGGATGCCAATATAGATATGGCACAAAGCGAGCGAAGTTATTTGTTGCTTGATAAAGATTGGATTCCTGTTATTGAAAGTTGGTATGTTAGATTTAGAGAGTATTTTTTGGTCGATGACCCGACATTCGAGAGTGGAGATGTCAGAAATTATTATTGGGCTTACACGATGAGTTCATATTTCAATAACAATCTATCAGCGGAAACCGTTAAGTGGTGGTTTGAGATGTTCAAGGAAAGTTCCGACAACGATGGCGACTCTTACATGGAATATGGGATGCCTCAGTTCTTGTGCAAGTCCTCATTCGCACCCATAGAGGTTTTAGTATCATACACCAATGACCGTAGGGCTCGAAGTCTTGATATAGGTGATGTATTGCGTTATAATTACAATTTCCAAAGTTTAGAGGATTTTCAAATGTTAAACAACATGGGTGGTCAAAATGAAGTGTTTTTCCAAGATTGGGAAAATCACAATTTAGACTTAGATTTTTACTTCATGAATCGTGCTGCTAATCCTACTATTTTAGAAGAAATAATATCTTCAAAACAAGGCATCACATCCTCACCTTATGCCTCGTTTGATTGGGATTATGCTATGTATTGTCAAACCATAGATTACAATTTCATGTTGAAATACGGAGCGATTAAGTGGTTAGAGAGTGATATTCTTAGCAATCCTGATACCTTCTTTACGAGATTGGCAAATTTAATTGTTAATCCTAATCTTTCTGAAGCCGATATGCAAGATTTATGTCGGAAAACTTTAATCAATACACTCGACGGGGAAATTGCATTCGAGGGGAAAATGGTTTTAGATTTGCTACCTCTTAGTTTCGTTAAAGCATTGTTCAACGCTGAAGGCGTAACTTATGATGACAGTGATAATAACGGATTTTACCCTGCGTATAACTATGTTTTAACGGCTTACTTGTCGAATCCAAACATCGAACCAAGACGAGATTCCACAGGGCAAATAGATTTCAATTTCTTAACAGGAAGCAATTCTGAAGACCTTTTGGATTGTCCGAACCATCCTGCTTCACCATTCTACTTTTTATCTACTTCCACTTTTACAAATCCTGCTTTCACAAGACGAGATTTGCTTAGTTTTTTAGATTATTGGAAAGAATTAACCAACAGGAGGGGTGGTAAGGCTTTTCCGAAAACAATCAGTGCATTCAAAATAGAAAATTCAGCACATCGTATGTTAGCAACTCCTTTGTGGATGGAATCAGAATTAGACTTAGAAATATACGAAGAATTTGAAGATTTCAACTTCACAGGGTATCTGCTGACAGGATTATTCCATGCTGAAAACTTAACGGTTCAAGATTTAGTGAACTATTTGAAAAACGAAGAGGATGAAGCAGACTCAAAAGGTGCAGGTTTGAATCCGATGTATCAATTCCACCTTTTAGCCAACCCGAACATTTTCAAGAATCCTTCCATCGGTTTGTTGAATTGGTGGGGCTCGGTAGTCCGTTGAGTTCTTATAGTTAATCGGTGATATAGTAACGAGGTGTCAAGATGTCAGAAATCAATCCTTTCAACAACTTAGGCCCACTTACTCTTTTAGGAGCCGTAGTAGGTTCTGTCAGTGCGGAAATCGTTCACCCTCACGCTTACGGTCTGCATTTATTCCCTTCTACATACATTACTCTAAAAAACGGCAAAAGATTTCATATTCATCATTGGGTATGGGCTCTTGGAGGTATGGCACTTTATTCTATGCGACCTGCTAAACAACAATGGTTGAATTCCATGATTGTTGGAACTCTTTTAGGTGTATTTGCTCAAGGAGTTTCTTATTCAACGAGCCATTTGCTGCTTTACGATGCCGAAAGTTTCCGTAAGCAAAGGGCGGAATCTTTCGGAGGCGAAACCTATGTTGAATAACGGCTTTACCGATGTAGGCTTGTTTAATTGGTGGCCGATGAATGGGACAGGTGTAGAACTCACCGCAGAAGTGAAAGAGTGGCTGCAAACTTATCAACCCGAAGATGATGATGATAGGTTTGAAGGCTTAGATTCTCTTTTCAGTGCCGAAAACAAGCCTATGAACGCTCTTGAAATGTCGAAATGGTATCAGCGAACAGGAATCCGAAGAAACCCTCTTATTAGTGAAACGGACTATGCTAATCGTAGTCGAGAAGAAAAATACCACCTTTGGTTCCACGAAAATGTAAAAGTTCGATTAACCGATTCTGATTTCAATGACGATATGGCAGAAGGTGAAGCAACACATATTGATTATGAAATAACTGTATCATATTACAAAGATAAGTCTGAAGCAATTATTGATAACGAACCTTTTACACCTTTAGATTACTTAGAGGAAAGACTAACGGACATCCAACATAAAACATTCTTTACTAACAATATAGGTGTCAAGGGGCCGAGAGGTGAAGTAGAGTCATGGGAAATTTACCCTTTTGCTGACACTAAACAAGTTGATGTTTTTGATACTGAAAAAGGTATCAAGTTTGAATATCCTCTTTGGATAATACCTGAACAACCTTTAGACATAGGTTCACTATTCGGAGCCGAACAGGAGGTGCAAGCATGAAAGGCGAATATCGTTTTCAAAACAAAGGCTTGTTTAATTGGTGGCATTACGATGGTGTGGATTGGCCTATGGAAATTTTTAGTGGGTTATTGTTGCGACTCCATTACACTGAATGGGTGAAATCCGATGTCGTAATGAAGGCAGGAGGGCAATTAGAAACGGCTTGGTCAGGTTACGGTTACATTCTTCAAAACGAGTATGATGAGTGGTTCCAAAACCATATTAAAATAGGTATTCCTGAACCGACAGGCGACTACATTCAAGCCAGCCAATACAATGCTCCTGTTTATGCTATTCCGATACAATACTCTATTCCCGCACGATTCATCAATATGGAGTTGTTCACTAATGCTAAAAAGGAATTCCGAGTAAAATCTACTGATTTAATAGATTCAGGTGTATTTGAATTTGAGTGGATTTTCAATTCCTTAATGACGGCACTTGCAGAAATCGCAACAGAAGATGTTCTTGAATACGGTATAAGTAAAAAGTGGAGTCGAACCCATCTTGAAAATCCTAACGGAACTTACAGGAGTTTTGAAAACTACGAAAAAATGCGACCCTTCCGATTACTTGCTTTTGTATCTCCACCCGATTCTACTTCTAAAAATATCGCCTATTATGTTAATCGCAATAATAGTTCTAAAGAGTGGTGGCACGAAGCAATCCTTTCTGAAGATAAATTAACTGTGACTTGGACGATTCTCGCAACTCCTACCCCTCGCCATTACGGAGAACATATTCAGTCGCTACCTTCTATACCTTACGCCATAAGAATGGAGGGAGCCTCATGACCGAAGAATGGCTGTTCCACAATAAAGGCTTACTGAATTGGTGGTTCGAGGATAAGTGGGGCGAAGCGGTTCGCACAGGTTTGAAAAACCGCCTACAATACTCAGGTTGGGTTACTCCTTTTGTTTTGGAACATCAACCCCAATCCAACAGCATAAAAATAACTAAAGTAACACCTCAGTTTCCTCTCGGTTTCTATTTAGGTTACGATGATGGTTCCAATGAAACTTATCCTGTGGAAGAATATGAAAAATGGTTCCGTGAAAATGTTACTATCAGCCCTGCTCGCAAAACAGGCGAATACGCTCAAGCCTCACGCTTTGATGCTCCGATTTACGAACTTACTGTAACCGTAAATTACAGTCAAACCGCTTGGCAAAGATTGTTTGCAGGAGTAGATTATCAATGGTCACTAAAAGTGCCGATTGAGTGGATATTCTTAACCAATATATCGTCATTCCTTGACCCTTATTATTTCGTTGAGGATTTTGCTAAAGACGCAAGCATTCTCGGACAAATGCTAAAAGGGGCTGAAAAATACACGCTTGAAAAGTGGGAGCGTGAACACAACCTACCTTATCGCATCGTAGCCGTAGTAGGCATGAAAAAAGATATTGGTTACACAGCCACGGCTAAAAATGAGGCTTACGGGGCAGGAGTTCTATGGACGGGCGACCCTGCACCTAACGGCCCTGAAATTCAGTATCAACAACAATGGACGATTACTTTTACTCCCAAAACTTATTACGAAGGACAAAAGAGTATCAGTATGGAAGAATTTCTTAACAAATCCGAGGTGAAACCATGACTTTGAAAATCGCTTACGCTCTTTCAGGCGAAGGAAGAGGTCATACCATGCGAGCCTCGGCTCTCGGACAACGCCTCTTAGATTCAGGTTACGATGTGCAATTCTTTTGTAGCGGAGATGCTACTGAACCTTTAACGGCTAAGTTCGGGGAAAATCGTGTTCACGATTTACCTTCGCCTCGTTTCGTGTATAACGACGAAGGGCAACTTGTAGTTTGGAAAACAGGTCGAAACTTCATTAAATTCATGTTAAGTGAGCGTAAAAGAATTCTGCGATTATCCTCTATGTTACAAGAAAACCAATTCGATGTAGTGATTTCCGATTTCGAGCCGTTAATGAGTCGAGCAGCCAACAACGCCAACCTACCTTTAGTTAGTTTCAATTCTCAAGGTTTCGTAGATATTTGTGAAATCCCTCCTAAGCATAAAGCCCTCTCGTTGCAGATTATGTTGGTCAATCGTATGATTACTACGGATTCCGACTTAAACATTGTATCTAAGCCTGTGAAACTGCCTGTTAGAAAGCAATTAGGCTGTCTTGTCGGCCCGATGATTCGAGATTATCTTATCGGTAAAAAGTGGCAAGGCGGTGGGAAGTTTGTCTTACTGTATTACCGTCCTTCGGTTTCTCGCACGATACACCAAGTCCGAGAGTGGGCGAAAAGACACGGTTGGGGGCTAAAGGTTTATGGTCGCCTTCGACCTGAAGACCGAGCCATACTTGAGCATCCTGATGTAGAAGAGTGTTTAATTTCTGAAAAGCGATTCATCGACGACATGATTCACTCGGAATTAGTCATCGGAACCGCAGGAACGCAAATGATTGGAGAACTTGCCTACTTAGGTGCGCCCGCCATACTGATACCTGAAGCGGGTCAAAAAGAGCAAATGTTGAACGCTCAATTAGCCGCTGCGGATTTCCCTAACATTAATTATTTGCCACCACATAAAGTTACCTTTGATTATCTTGAAGAAGTGTATCAAACCATTACAGGACGAGGTGAACGCCACATTGAAAACGGCACAGATGCCGCTTTTGAATCCTTTGTCAAGTGGGCGGAAACTTTACCACGCAGGAGTAGATAACATGAGTTACGGTTTGTTTAATTGGTGGTGGGGTGAAGATGAGGTCGTCTTTGATGATAAGTGGGACACTCTATTCATCCTAAATCTTGAAGAAACGGATTTAGGAAGTTACGCCTACCTTTGGAATACCTTATCTACTTTTCAACCTCCACGCAATTCATCGGTTATCTATGATAGCCGAATCTGCTCTATTGTTCATCATGAGTCGGTGACGAATGCTGATGAAGATGAGGTTGTGAGGAATCACTACGGTCAAACTTCTTGGGATTGGTTACTTGATAATCACCCCCATGTAGCCTCTCTACTGCGGAACGAACCGTGTTTAATTCATACAAATTTGGACTATAACAAAGATGCTTTCGAGATACTAAGGATTACAGCAACAGAATTCAATAAACTTTTCATTTGGTGGGAAACAGAAGGGTGGTGGGTTCTGAAAAGCCCCGAATTAAACCGTAAAGTAGGACGAATCTTGAAAAAGCGTTCAACTGAAAAGTATGATATTTTTGCTGACTTGAGTGGAGGTAAGATACAATGAGTTACGGTTTGTTTAATTGGTGGTGGGGTGAAGATGATGTTTTTCCTACCAATGATTGGGAAGGATTAACTGTTGATACTATTGAAGATGGTATGAGTGATAAAGGAGCGATTGCAGAAATTACGGACTCAAACTCAGTTTTAGGTTACGATAATAGAGTATATGTTCTTGGCGACACAGAAAAAGTCGAAAAAATCTTCGGTAAATCGGATTGGGATAACTTGGTTGAAAGCCACCCTGATGTCGCCAAGCAGATGCAAGAGCAACCTGTTTTGATTTTCTATCAGAAAGACTATGGTGGAAATATAGTTCGTCCTTTGAATCTTACTTACGCAAAATTCAAAGAACTTTTTGTCTTTTGGGAAGGCTATGAATGGTGGATTTTGAAAAGTCCCGAATTAAATCGTGCAGTAGGACGAATTTTGAAAAAAAATTCGCCTGAAAAGATGGCTCAATTTGCTGATTCGATGAAAGGGGTGGAACCATGAGTTACGGTTTAATGAATTGGTGGTGGGGTGAAAAACCTCAGTGGAAATTTCTTGAAAACTTAAAAATTACAAGTGTCGCAAATCAAGAGGATGGGGGAACTGCTGACCTTAATGCAGGAGGTTCAACAGGAGGCTTCGGTTTCGACAACAGAATAGTTGGCAAAAGTTTAGCATGGCTTAGTGTAAATGAGTGGATGGGCGAAAACTACCTACCTGAATCAATGATTGCACCGTTTCAAACACACCCTTGCCTTATCTTTTACGACAGATTGGGGTTTGACGGAAATAAGGTTGATATTCCGTCTTATTTACACATGACGATGAGGGAATTTTTTGAGGCTTTTTACCTTGTTCAAGGAGATGGTTGGTGGGTTCTAAAAGATATGAATTTGAATCGAGCCATAGCGGAAACCTTGAAAAAGAATTCTCCTGAACTGTATCAAAAATTCCAAGATTACGAGGTGAAATCATGAGTTACGGTTTGTTTAATTGGTGGTGGGGTGAAGATACCGAAGATTCCGATTGGTCGTGGTTAATCGCCCATGTGAACGAAATCGTTGAAGATGTTCGACCTGAGCGAAACACAAAATATCTCACTCTTTCAATGCTACACCATACTGAAACAAGAGAATTCAACTTAGGGTGGTTGGATTTCAGATTCCTACCTTTTTCTTACGATAGAAGTTATTATGATGTTGATACCGTAGAAGGCGTTACCAATATCGCTAATTGGATGGAACGGAACATTACAATTCTTTTACAAAAGGACGGAACCTATGGAAATGTAAATGCTGACACTATTACCTCTTTCATTAAAACTTTGAAAACCCATAGGCCGTTTTACGAGGAAAACATCAAAGGGGGCGAACCTTTTGTTTGGATTCCTAAAATTCCTTCTGCTGCCTCCATGACTTGGTATGGCCCTGATTGGGACAATCAGAATCCGAAAGAGGCCAATTTGTGGGATAAAATAGACCGTTTAATGGTTGATATTGGTGAAGGTTACATCTGCATCAACCCTGAAGCCAACCGAGTAATCACACACTTTTTGAGCGATGGTTATACGGGAGATTTTGAAACGGTAGCCGATACTGCTGATTGGAATTATCCTCAATGGTATCTTGACGGTTCACCGCCTTAGCCCCTTGCGAGGTGAAGGTATGATTTATACCTTAGTTGCCTTGAAAAAGGGATATGAACGCTCGTAGTTTAACCGTGATTTTAGTGTGCCTTATGACTTCCTTTGCAGGGTGCATTGGAGAAGAAGCCGAAGACCAACCCGATATAATTGAATACACTTACGATACTGAAAGTAGAGTTTATGAGCATAATTTCACTGAAGTCATGGGTTCTGAAATAATGACGAGAGATATATGGAACCTCAATAATTCTTCTACTGCGGTGGCTGATTTATCTTTTTCTTATCAGAAATCCCCTCTTTCTGATGGGTGGGTAAATATCTCTCTTATGGCTAATGATACGGTGTTCTTTTACAGTAACACATCCGAAATGGGTGGTGAAGATTTCAATAACTTAACTCAAGAACCGTTGGCTTCTAATTGGACGCTTACAATTCACGCTAAAGGTTCCGATTACACTTTTGAACAAGGTGGCTTTTTCCATGACCGCTACTACTTGAACATGACAGTAGATTATCGTAATCAAACGAGGTGATTCTTTTTGGCTGAAAAAACTTATCGAGCCTTACGGCATGATGTGGTGAGAAAGCGACAACGAGAAAGTAGTGATGATACTCGACACCCTGATGAAAAAATCAATCAAATTAGATTGGCTTTACAAGGTTCTGAGGGGTTGAAAACACTTGAATTGTTCGCAGGGACAGGTAATTGCACCCAAGAATATGCTAAATACGGTTCTGTGTTAGCAGTAGATAAGGTTGGAAAGGTTTATGACCAACTTGTTGAAAATATGAAAGATTTAGACGATGTAGTTTGTGAGCGAAAAGATAGTTACTATTACTTTCACGAATTGATTTCCAAGAAAAAGAAATTCAATGTAGTTGATTTAGACCCTTATGGATTTCCTAATCGAATGTTTCCTGACATTTTTCTATTGATTGAAGATGGTTATCTTTTCGTTACAGTTCCCAAACCTTATGTGAACATCTTGAATGGTATCACTCAAGCCCACCTTATCAGTTATTATGGTAATCACAACCCTTCAGAACAAGAAGTGATAGAAAGAATCGCCTTGTGGGGTATTTGTCATTGGCGAGAAGTTACTTTGATAGATTCTCAAGATTTGAAATCGGTTTGGCGTTTTTGTTTCCGAGTGAAAAAGGTCAAAGCCACAGAATATACAGGAGTTAGAAATAGGTGATGTTATGTCAAGACCTCTTAGTGAAAAAGTGATAGATTCGCTTATGGAACAAAATCCTGAAGCCTTGCTTTGTGATGGCTTGAATGATGCTCTTATTGGTTGGTGCTTCCGAGCGACGAAGCCCGAAGTAGCCGTTTATGACTATTATAAGTGTATTGATATTTTCATGGAGCGTGACGGTATGACTTTTGATGAAGCCATAGAACATTTGCATTACAATGTTATCGGAGCATGGGTAGGTGAAAACACTCCTGTTTTCAAGGTTGATTGCGAGGGGATGGATTGACTTATCAAACTTATACGGGTGAAGGTGATGTCGGTCAAGCCCACCAATCTTTAATGCGCCAAGAATGGGCTGAAATAGAACGGAAAAATTTAGGTTTTCAACCTAAAGATGTCAGTTTAGATTCTGCTGTTATCCGACCTATTGAGCGTCGAG
>Ga0160423_10004525_pt1 | contig 11425 bp, 9 predicted proteins | sample CRUFie14St8metaG_FD_108191 | JGI IMG/M metagenome (GOLD analysis project Ga0160423, IMG submission 108191) | Marine microbial communities from the Costa Rica Dome - CRUD Field 142mm St8 metaG | ecosystem: Environmental > Aquatic > Marine > Oceanic > Photic zone | place: Costa Rica: the Eastern... | reverse complement strand
GGATCTCGCTTCAACTTCTTCCCACACGATGTGATCGACGATCGCATTGATGTTGTCACTCGCGGATTCATGGGGCTGACCGTTTCCTGTGCTCGATGCCACGATCACAAGTTTGATCCAAAGCATCATGACGCGGTTGAGCATGATAGGACTATAGGAATGGCATCCATACTGGCTCAAGTATGGAAATCACCGAGCTCAGTGCGGGCATGGGAGTAGGTTGATCCCATGCATTTCCATTGCCATTCCTCTGTAACTCGTTTCACAGTGTGGGACGATGCAAGGATCTCACCACACCGTCATCCTGATCCTGTATGGCATGCTCTGCACCTCTTTTCAGGAGGTGCTTTGGGCACAGCCCTCAAAGGCCCCCTCCCCGGGGGCGGACGACTTTCTGGCTGGGGCCTACTACTATCCCTGGTATGCTGCCCCAGCCCAGAGCGAGGAGCGTGGCTGGATGCGACGGGCTCTTCGGGGGCGACTCACACCGCGTCAGTTGCCTGCGCTGGGTGTCTACAGTAGCCGAGACCCTCGGGTCATCGGAGCTCACATTGAACAAAGTCGACGAGCCGGGCTGGATTTTTGGGCAGTCAGCTGGTGGGGGCCGGGCAAGCGAGAGGACCGTGCTCTTCAGGATCACATTCTCAAACACCCACTTGCTGAATTACTGCAATACGCCATCCTCTATGAATCCACTGGGCGTCTGGGCAGCTTTGAACAACCGAACTACGATTCTCTCATCCCCGATTTTCAGTATCTGAATCAACATCTTTTTTCCCATCCGCAGTACCTGCGCATTCAGGGCAAGCCGGTGGTGTTCCTTTATTTGACTCGAGTGTATTTTCGAAACCGAGGACAGGAGGCACTGGCCGCCCTTCGCAGTCGTTTCCCCAATCTCTACCTGATAGGTGATGAAGTCTTCGGTCCGGGATATCGCGGCGCGTACGCACAGCCCTGGGATGCTGTGACGGCCTATGATGTTTATGGACAGTCTTTTCAAATCGAGGGGGCAACCCGCAAGGGGCTCGGTCGCTTGTTGCGGGCTTACCAGCAGGCTCAGGAGGCAGCCCATGCCGTGGGAACGGCTTTCGTGCCCGGGATTGCGCCCGGATACAATGATCGGGCGGTTCGTCAGGGGCATCCTGGCAGGCCGAGGTATTTCACCGATCAACCTGACTCTCGAGAAGGAGATATTTTTGTGAGTGCCATGCGCGAGGTGGTTGTGCCAATGGTGGATGATCAGGCCGAGCGCATGTTCATGATCACCTCCTTCAATGAGTGGTATGAGGACACACAAATCGAACCGACTGCAGGCAATCAGGAGACCACCATGGTCGATGACTCTGACTCGGGCTCTTATTACACCGAGTCCGATCTTTATCCGGACTATGGGAATCTCTATCTGGACTTGCTCAAGCGTGAGTTGGTTCAAGCACAAGCAAGCCGTGAGGCCACTCAGGCGGAGGAGTCCGAGGCAGCGCCCTGATGTCGCTTTTGCGGCGCTCGCAGAGAATGTGCAGGTGAGGCTTGGAGGATGAAGGATAACCGGGCTATATTTGGATTGCTATGTTGAAGCTCCTCATCGATACCAGGATTCTAACGCTCCATACGTTCTTGGGTTCTTGGCTGCGTGGTCCCTGTGGGTGGTCATGGACTTGCCTGCTGGTGGTCAGCTTGCTAAATCCACCCCCAAGTCTCCATGCAGATCGGGCACCCACGCTCCTTCAGGATCCGGCCGTGCCCATGATTCAACTACCTGCCCGTTTCACATCGCATCGCAGTAACAGCGATCAGCGCATCCCGGGGGGAGGGCAAGCGGATCTGGCTGTGTTGAAAGGCCCTGGTTGTGTCCGTCATTTGTGGCTGCTGCCGGGCAAGAAAACAAAACTGGTGATCCATGTGGATGGGGCAGCGACTCCCCAGGTTCAGGTGCCCCTGCAGCCTTTTTTTGGTGTGATGCATGGGCTGGATTCTTATCCCATTGACTGTGCGGCCTATACCGTCTTCCCCAACCCGCTACCGGATCCCAGAATCGAGGGTACGCCGGGATACAATCTCTATCTTCCCATTCCTTTTGCCGAGGAGTGTCGTATTTCGCTGATCGGCCCGACAGGGGAACGTGCCGTGGCCATGACCGACTGGCACCGCTACGTCGACTCCACTGCACTCACTCCGTATCGCTTGCATGCGACCTATCACAAGGAAGAGGTATCGCAACCCCGAGGTTCGGCCTTTGAACTGGCGGACATCCAGGGTGAGGGTTTTCTGGCAGGTGTGGTCGTGGGTTATCTCCAGAAAAATCATTCGGACATGGTGTTCCACACCGGTGGCATGACCATGCTCATCGATGGGGCCACCGACCCCCATGTCATTCGCGGTCACAACGTGGAGGATGACTTTGGGTTTACCTGGGGCTTCAATGATATCCAGACTCGGTGGATGGGTTGTCCATGGCATGTGAACCGAGGTCGGACCGATCAGGATGGAGTCTTCTATCGTTTCTTTGGACCTGACCCCATTGCTTTTTCTGATTCGATGTTGTTCAAGACCGGGAGCCGTGGAGATTCGATGGAATCGGTGGTTTATGACTACCGGATGGCCACACCTACCTCCGTCGCAAGCATCCAGGAATGGCAATGGAACATTGCAGGGCCTTTCCCGACGGAGGTCTCTTTGGAGGGGTTTGAGCAGTTGGACTCACTCCCCAAGAGCCCCTGGCCGGAGTCCTGGAAGGCGAACGGTCAGACCATCGAAGTGGTAAATCAGAGAACTCACAAGGGATGGCTGGACCTGCAGTATCTTTTCTTTGAAAAGCATCATGGAGCCACACCCTTGACTTTGCTGGGGCATCACGCTTACGCCCATTATGAGATGAAAAGTAAACGACAGGGCGAAGCTATTTTACGGCTGGGCTTGGATGATTGGGCAGTGGTGTGGTGGAACGGAGAACGCGTCGCGACTCTCCAGCATGAAGAGGGCTTTGAAGTGGCCGAGGTGCCGGTGGGGGTGCGTCAAGGGAGCAACACCTGTCTTATCAAAACCAACAATACCGACCAGCCTCTGAATAAGCGCCATTGGGCTCTGCATGCCGCACTGGTTTGGGAAACCTCTGGTCAGGGGGTGCAACCATGAGTCGGATGCCATCTATCTTTCGTCTGTTCGCATGGTTGGCACTTTCGACCATGATTCGAGGTGATGACTGGCCCCATTTCCTGGGGCCATCCATGGATACCACCTGGCGCGAGGAAGGGGTTCGCACACGTTTTCCGGAAGCAGGGATGCCTCTTGATTGGGAACATCCTCTGGGTGGCGGTTACTCGGGGCCATCGGTGGTGGGTGGAAAGGTGTTTGTCATGGACCGTCTTGCCAAGCCCTACGAGCCAGGGAAGGTCCAAGGCAACCCCAATTTTATCCGGGCTGAGATACCCGGCCAGGAGCGAGTCATGGCTTTCGATGTGACCACTGGGGATCTTCTGTGGGAACATCGTTATGAGGCGCCTTACACCACGGTCTATCTCTATGCGATCGGACCCAGGTGTACACCGACCGTCTCTGCAGAGCAGGTATACGCCCTTGGCGCCGAGGGTCATCTGCATTGCCTTAAGGCCTCCACGGGTGAAGTCCTCTGGGCGCGGCATCTGCCGGTCGATTATGGCGTCGCCGTTCCGGAATGGGGTTATGCCGCTCACCCATTGGTCGTTGGGGATCAGGTGATCTGCATGGTCGGAGGCGACGGTAGCACGGTGGTCTCGCTCGATCGTCATACAGGGGAGGAGCGGTGGCGTTCCCTTTCTTCGGACAAGCCAGGGTATTGCCCCCCCAGTCAGGTGACTCTGGGAGGGCGGCAGCAAGTGCTGGTCTGGCATGGAGAAGCCTTGGCAGGGTTGAATCCTTCAAATGGCCGTCCGTTTTGGAGGGTGGATGCCAAGCCGCTGTATGGCATGTCCATCGGTCTGCCTCGTGTGTTTGAAAACCACATTCATGTGATGGGGTTCAATCGATTTTCAGCCACCTATCAGGTGGCTCCCGACGGGCTTTCAGCTCATCGACTTTGGGGTGGGGATGTGCGCAAGGGCATGGGCGGTGTGCTCAATACCGCTCACCTGGATCCGGAGGGCTACCTGTATTCAGCTGGCGGAGGGCAATGGTTTTACTGTGCCGATATTCGTGATGGTCGTCGTCGGTGGCAAACCGATCAACCCCTCCAGAACCGATACCGCGATCGATCCGGAGATTGGCCTTCGGCATTCACCTTTCATCATCCCCCCTCCGGAGACACCTTTATTTACAATGATCATGGCGAGTGGATTTCAGCGACCTTGACTCCGGAGGGGTATGAAGAGCACTGCCGCACTCAACTGATCGAACCGACGCATCAGGTGGGGCGTCGTCGGCTGGTCTGGTCTGCGCCGGCTCTGGCCAATAGCCATATTTTTGTGCGCAATGATGAAGTCATCCGCTGCTACGATGCCTCTTCACAGCATCCCAGGGTTCAGTTTCAGGAAGCAGTCACTCGTCAGCAAAAGCAATGGGTGGAGCAGGAGCGAACACCGTCGCATCTCTTCCGGTTCAGTGCTCGGGGGCAGGTGGTCCACCAGGCCGCCATGCAAAGCCACCTGAAACATGATCGACCTGTGCATGGGAGGACTCTCTTCCCCATCTGGTCGATGACCAAGCCCATCACCTCGCTGGCCGTGATGATGCTCTACGAGCGTGGGCTCTTTGAGCTGGATGACTCGGTCGCAGAGCAGATACCGACTTTTGCCACCCTGAAGGTTCGAGGAGAGGATGGGAGCCTGCTTCCCCTGGCACGACCCATCACCTACCGACATCTCTTGCTCCACACTTCGGGCATATACGCCTATGATGGTTCCTTTCATGACGAGGGGACGTGGAAAGAGGTCATGGAGCTGGAAGATCTGGAATCGTTGATGCGTTTGTTGGCACGTCAACCCCTTCAGCACCAGCCTGGCGAGCGCTACACCTACGGTATGAGCACAGCCGTCCTGGGCTACCTGGTTGAGCGGCTCAGCGGTCAGACGCTAGAAAATTTTCTGACCAGGGAAATCTTTGAACCTCTGGGCATGGTGGATACCCAATTTGGATTGAGTGAGGAAGATCGACAGCGCTTCCAACCCCTTTCGGTATGGGAGCAGGATCATTTCCGCGAGGGGACTCTCGCAGAAGATGAGCTTTATTACCGGTCTGGCACTGCCTTGCAACTGGGAGGCGAGGGGCTGGTCTCAACGCTGGAAGACTATGGACGCTTCTGCGACATGCTTGCAAACGGTGGCAGAACTTTGCAAGGACGGGCGCTCATTCAACCGGAGACCTTACGACAGATGACTCAGGACCAGTTGGGGGAGATCCCCGGGTTTGACGGTGCCGTTAAAGGTAGGGTTCTGGGTTTTGGGTTTGAAATCCTTCAGGACCCGGTTCAAGCGAAAACCCAGGCGCCTGTGGGTGTTTATGGTTGGGGTGGTTACCATTCCACCTCTTTCTGGATTGACCCCTTGAATCAGGCATACGGTTTGTTTCTGACCCGACGATACCCCTATCTCGATGGCCTCAAGGATGCCCTGCAGCAGGTCGTCTACGCCCCCGGTGCTTTGGAGCAGTGGTCCGATGGTCCGTAACCTCACAATCCTCAGGGACGGAGAGCTTGAACCGCTATCTGACTGCTCTCAGCGAGTGATTCCAAAGTCACTTGAAAATCCTCCGGGGGCGCTGCCACGTGTTCGATGGGCTCTCCTGTGATGGGGTGAGTGAATCCCAATTTCCAGGCATGCAATTGCTGGCGGGGTGGGGAGTGGCCGATGGCGGAGGAGAGGCGATGATTGGCCTTACTGCCGTAAACCTCATCGCCAAAGACAGGGTGGCCCAGATGCTTGAGATGGGCGCGAATCTGATGGGTTCGACCGGTGTGAAGGTTGAGCGACAGATAGCTGGCATGAGCCCCAAAAGACTGGAGTGTCCGATAGTCAGTGACGGCACGGCGACCGTGGTCGACAATCGCCATGGTCTTTCGGTTGTTGGGATGGCGTGCAATGGGAGCATCGATCCTGCCTTCAGAACACTTTGGGACGCCGCAGGCAATGGCCAGGTATTGTTTGTGGATGGAGCGTTGGGCGAACTGTTCGGCCAAGCCCTGATGAGCACGATCCGTCTTGGCCATGACCAGACAGCCACTGGTATCTTGGTCGAGGCGATGCACCACACCCGGTCGAGCCACCCCACCAATGCCGCTGAGGGTGCCCCCGCAGTGGTGCAGCACGCCGTGCACCAAGGTGCCGGTGGCATGCCCAGCCGCCGGATGAACCACACATCCAGGGGATTTGTTTAATACCAGCAAAGCTTCGTCCTCAAAGAGAATCTGCAGTTCCATGGGCTCAGGAGTGAGATCCATTGTGCTGGGTGGTGGGGGGATGATGATCACTTTTTGGCCGACGCGAAGAGTATGGCTGGGCTTGGTGGTTTGATCATCTACCCGGATGGCACCCGCTTCGATCCATCGCCGAATCATGCCTCGCGACCACTCGGGAAACTGATCGTGTAACCAGGCATCCAGTCGAGCCTTGGCAGGTGTGCGCTCCACTTCCAGAGAGTAGATCTCTTCATCAATCGCTTCGCCCAAGGATTCTAATGGAGATTCGGCTGGATTCACCGTCGGGGTCTTAATTTTCGGGTGCGGCGATGGTGGCTGGTTTCAGGCGCTGACAGATGAGATAAAGAGTCATGCCAACCCCAAAAATCAGGATGCCGGTCGCTTGCCCGGGAGTAAGGAATCCCCACTTCTGAGCGGCATCGTAATCCCCCCTGAAATGCTCATTGAACGCCCGCAGAAGGGCATAGGCCAGCAGGTAAATGGCAAAAACCTGTCCATCAAAACGTTTGCGTCGATAGAACCAGGCCAGCGAAGCAAAAAGGATGAAATTGAAGACCGATTCATAAATCTGGGTGGGGTGAACCGGATGCGGATGGGTCGCATGATCGCGAGGAAAGGTAATCGCCCAGGGTAAATCGCATGCTCTTCCAAAACAGCAGCCGGTCATGAGGCAGCCCAGACGCCCAAAGGCATGACCCAGGGCGATGCTGGGCGCCAGGGCATCGACCATTTTCAGCGATGGCAAGCGGTTTTTGCGAACATAAATCATGCCCATCAAGACGGCTCCGATGAAGCCGCCATAAAAGACCAGCCCCCCCTGGCGGATGTTGAACAGGTGAGTCCAGGGTTGCCCCGAGAATTCTGCTTCCCAGAAGGTGATGACGTAAAGCAGACGGGCCCCGATGAGCCCGCCGGCAATTAGCCAGGGACCAATGTCGGCAACCGCCTGAGGTGGAATGCCGTCCAACACGGCTCGCCGACTGGCTGTCCAGAAGCCTGCCAGAAAGCCGACTGCGACCAGGATGCCGTACCAGTGAATGGGCATGGCTCCAAGATGAAAGGCAATCGGTTGCACAGGGGGCAGGTTAGCGGGCCCGTGATGCGACTGCAATGGTGAAGGTTCAATTCGCCGGCCAACGGAGCCTGGCGAGAAGCAGATTGCCCCGAGCATCTTTTCTGGGGAGCCACTCTCCGACCGTGACCCAGGATTCATTTTTTGAGACAGGGGTGATATGAAAGTTGCCCATCAGTGCCATCTCGTCAGGTTGGCTTATCCCATCTCCGATCATGGGAAAGACCACCTGTTCACTGCTGCGAATCAGTCGGTGTTGTTCGAGGTTGACGCGAGCCATCCATAATGGAGCTCGCTAACGGATCACGTTTTGGTTTTCCATGGCTTTGCGAGTGTAGACCAGAAACAGCTCCTCCCCATGGGTCAACCAATGCTGTTGGGTGCTCGAAAGATCCAGTGGTTGGCCATCCTCCCATTTCCATGTCTCCTTCCGGTTCCAGTGAAGCCCGTCCTGATTTACCGCCAGGTAACCCCTACCATCCTCCGCACGAAGGGTGAGATAGAAACGATCCCCGAATCGGGTCAGTGAGGGTTCGAGCAGTCCCCTGCCTGCCTTCAATTCGAGGGGAGTGCCGACCTGTGCAATGCTCAAGGTCTCCCCATTGAAACGGCAGCGCAAGGTTACGACGGATCGGTGGTCGGAAGTGCTGCCAAAGCTTAAAGCCAGAAGAATATCGACATTTTCCAGCACTACACGCTGACCGCAATTATTCCAATAAATAAACGAGCCTCTTGGGTCGTCCCAGTGAAGTACCTGACGCTTGGACCAGGAGCCATCCCTCGAGCGAACGGCATAGATGGGATAACGTGCCATCAGACCCGGATGGTTGGGGACTTCCCGTCGATTGAAGGCATGGATGGGTTCGGGTTGGCTCCAGGTCCTGCCTTGATCCCTCGAGCTCCATGAATGAACTGGCCCGAACGTGTCGCTGCCATCAATGACATGCATGGTCATGAAAATGGTTTCCGCCATCGAATCGGAAGCGGGAACGACACAGGCCTTGGGGTGAAACCAGGTGATGGAGGATCCATCACGATTGTGACTGAGGATCTCTCGAGTAATGGATGGAGTCTCCTGAGCAATGGTGCAGCAGCTCAGGGAAACGATGGCAACCAACAGGCCGACCATCGTCCATCCAGGGAGGGCATGTTTCATGGTTGAGTATCCGCCCAGTTTTGCATGACACAGCAAGGGTTAAGTCGATCTCGAGCCCTTGCCTTTGAACGATATACCCATGCTTGAGGATGGCCAAATGGTTCCAATCGTGATAAGGCTCTTTCATGTCCATGTCCTCCACTTTCCGGTGCACTCTGGGTCTTTTCGTGGTTCTCTCCTTGTGCCTCCTCCCACACGTTCAGGCGGCGCATCTCGACTTGGGTCCCATGCTGGGCCATGTAGGGAGTAACGATGCGCGCATTTGGGTCAAAGCTTCGGAGGCCTCCCGGTTAGGCGTATGGATTGGTCAGGAGGCGGATCTGGCGGATGCCAGGCGTGTGGAAGGGCCCATGCTCGACAAGACAGGGGATTGCAATGGGCACATCAGGGTGGACGGGTTGAAACCATCGACGCGGTATTATTATGCCATGTTTCTGGATGGGAAGCCCGTGATGAGGGCTCCATACCCTTCCTTTCAAACGGCTCCGCCCGATGGGGTCTCGACGCATCTTCGGTTTGCCTTTGGCTCATGCGTGGGCCACCGAAGCTCCCTTGCAGCGGCTGCCTGGGGGCAGATGGCCACCGATACGAACCTTGGCATGCTCCTGATGCTGGGAGACAATCATTATACAGATTCAACCGACCCGGCTATTCAGCGAGCGGCCTACTATGATCATCGTAGTGTCGCTGGTTTTCGAGACGTGACTGGCCGCACGCCCACCTTGGGTATTTGGGATGATCACGACTTCGGCCCAAACAATAGTGATCGCACGGCAGAAGGTCGCATGGAAAGCTTGGCCACCTTCCAGTCGATGTGGGCCAACCTTTCCTACGGAGAGCCAGGACACCCGGGCATTTATCATCATTTTCAGCATGGGGACATTGTCTTTTTCATGCTGGATGATCGCTTTTACCGATCTCCGAATCGATCCGAGGATCGGGGAGACAAGACCATGCTTGGGGAAAGACAGTGGGCCTGGCTCAAGGCAGGTCTCAAGCAATCCACTGCCAAGCTCAAATTTATTGCCAGTGGTAGTGAGTGGCAAAAACATGGCCACGGTGACTCATGGACCAGCTTCCGCAGGGAGCAAAGGGCCTTTTTTGAGTGGATCGATCAAGAAGGCATTGAGGGAGTGATTCTGCTCTCCGGAGATCGTCATTTCACCGGGGTTTACCAAATCAACCAGCGTGTCATGGAGATCACCTCCGGTCCTCTGGGGTCCAATAACTATCCCACACCCAATTTGCCGGAGATGTTCCTCAACCACGGGGTGGGAAAGCTCTATTGCGTTTTTGATGTGGACACCCGGAGCGAAGTGCCGCAGGTCATCCTGGAAGTTCATCGTGCGGGGGAAGGTCTGATCGATCGACGAGACTTCACCATGATTGAAATTAATGGCAAGGCCCGATTGGCGACTTTACCCGTGCGCAAGGTCTCGCAGCAGCTCCCTTACGAATCCGATCTGCCTTTGGTGCACCGGGAAGATTTTGAAAAGGGTGCCGAGGCATGGATTCCCACCGACAGCGATGCCTGGCGTACCATGGACGCGGATGGCTCCAAGGTCTACAGCCTGCATCGACAGAGTGTTTATCGACCCAGGCACCGAAGCCCGGTCAACATCAGTCGGCTCAAGGATGTGGTGGTGGGAGATTTTGATCTGATGGCACGCGTGCTTACCACACAACGAGACTATGGACATCGTGACATGTGTCTGTTTTTCGGGTGGCAGGATCCCGAACATTTCTACTACGTGCATCTGGGGCAAGAAATGGATGATCACGCCAATCAGATCTTCATCGTGAAGGAGGCTCCGCGTAGTAAGATCAGCGAGCATACCACCGAAGGCACGCCTTGGGATGCCCAGTGGCATACGGTAAAAATCAGTCGGCGGGTCGCCTCTGGCTCCATTCGTGTGTTCTGGGATGACATGGAAACTCCGGTGATGACCGCCACTGATCGCACCTTTGGCTGGGGTCAGATTGGGTTGGGTTCCTTTGATGATACCGGCTTCTGGGACGATGTTCGTCTCTACGGCGCAGTGATGGAAGCTCCGATGCCATGAAGCCGGTGGGGAAAAGCCTTTTGCCTTTTCCGAGGACCCTGGTGGGGGCATCCTTAAGACATGATTTTGGATAATCTTTCCAACGCATCGCTTTATCACGGGCTCCACCCCTCCTTGAAGGAAGCCTTTGTTTTCCTTGAGCAAGCCGATTTGAAAGGCCTGGCTCCGGGGCCATACGCCATCTGTGGAGAGCGTGTTTTTGCGGGAGTGGATGAGTATCAGAGCAAGAAGCCAGAAGCTGGATTTTGGGAAGCTCATCGAAAACATGTCGATGTGCAAGTCGTGCTTCTTGGACAGGAGTGTATAGGCGTTGGAAGGGTGTCGGACATGCAGGCCTCCCCCTACGACTCGGAGAAGGATTTACTCAAGCTCGAGGGGCATGGAGATCGCATCTTGATGCGTCCCGGGATTTTCGCCGTCTTCTTTCCTCAGGATGCCCACATGCCGGGCCTGGCCGTGGACCAACCTGAGCCCGTGAAAAAGATGGTCATCAAGATTCGGTGGGATGCCTAGGATGGTGCCTAGGATTTAGATTCCCCGCTGGAGCAGCTCACCCCGCGGAAGCGTCGCTCAGCTGCCCAGTAAGTTCATGTTGCCATCGCTGGTTCCGAACTGGCCAACCTCCATATCGTGGCGCTGCAGCAGCTCGAGGTAGAGATTGCAAAGAGGTGCCGGTTTTTCCAGCACGGTGTGCTGGGGATGCCGGTAGCCCCCTCCAGCGACGATCACCGGCAAACGGTGGCATGTGT
>Ga0160423_10004524_pt1 | contig 11426 bp, 9 predicted proteins | sample CRUFie14St8metaG_FD_108191 | JGI IMG/M metagenome (GOLD analysis project Ga0160423, IMG submission 108191) | Marine microbial communities from the Costa Rica Dome - CRUD Field 142mm St8 metaG | ecosystem: Environmental > Aquatic > Marine > Oceanic > Photic zone | place: Costa Rica: the Eastern... | reverse complement strand
CCAGTTGATTACATAATTATTGCTAGATCTGATATGCTTTCTGAGGCAGAAAGATTAGCAAACATTAATAAAGAATTTAATGGATTAAATGTGAAAGTTGTCGAATTACAAAAGATTTACAACGAATTCAGTTCAGGTAATCAAGATATTTCTGCTATCAGAAATTTTGTTAGATACGTATATGATAATTCTAACAACAATAATTCCCTAAAATATTTATGTCTTTTTGGTGATGCTTCATATGATTATAAAAATAGAATTCCAAATAATACTAATATAATTCCTTCTTGGAATTCTTTAAATAGCTTTAGTCTTTCTAGTTCATATATTTCTGATGATTTTTTTGGAATGATGGATTTGGGTGAAGGAATGATGACAAACTCAGATAAACTTGATATTGCAGTTGGTAGAATTTTAGCTGATTCAAATACCAGAGCTAGAGATTTAGTTGATAAAATTGAAACTTATTACAGTCAAAATTCATTTGGTGATTGGAGAAATAAAATAGTTGTTATTTCTGATGATGTAGACGAGCCTTGGGAAAATATAATTCAGACGACCTCTAATGATATCGCAGATTTGATTACTAATAATAAGCCTTTTTTTAATGCAAAAAAAATATTAGCTGATGCATTCGGTCAGGAAACATCATCAGGTGGTGAAAGGTATCCAGAGGTAAAAAATCAATTAATTAATAGTATGAAACAAGGTGCTTTGGTTGTAAACTATTTTGGACATGGAGGAGAAGATGGCTTGGCTCGAGAAAGAATATTTGATAAAATAGATGCAGCTAATATTGATAATGATAAATTTAATTGTTTTGTTTCGGTTACCTGTGAGTTTACAAAGTTTGATAATCCAAATCGTGAAACCGCTGGAGAATACTTGTACTGGAACAAAAATGGGGGGTCTATAGCTTTGATTACAACTACTCGTCAAATTTTTGTTTCAGTTGGTGTTAATTTTAATTTAACCCTTGAAAATTACTTGTTTTCATTGGATTCAAATTCTTATACATCAATGGCGGAATCTTTGAGATTGACTAAAATTGATCCATCAATATCGAATTCTGATCAACGTAGGCTTGTCTTTTTTATTGGAGATCCTGCCATGAAATTATCAATTCCAGAGCCTGAAATAATAATCACTCATATAAACGACATTCCCTTAAATGAATTTGAATCTAATATTCGTGGTCTTGATAAAGTTAATATTAAAGGAAATGTGATTAATTCAAATGGTCAAACTATTGAAAACTATCAAGGTGAATTAACAGCAACAGTCTTTGACAAACAAATAGAAAGATCAACCTTGGGAAATGATGGTGCAACAGACAACTCTGGCAATCCAATTATATTAGATTTTAAAACTTTAGGTGAAACTTTATTCAGAGGAAAATCTAGTATTAGCAACGGTGAGTTTGAATTTAATTTTGTAGTGCCTAAAGATGTTGGAATGCAAGTGGATTTTGGGAAATTTAGTTTTTATTCTAAAGAAAATAATGGTTCTCAGGACAAAAACGGATATGATCTTTCCGTACTAATTGGGGGTGTTAATGAAAATGCAGATGAGGATAATACAGGTCCTGAAATTGAATTATTCATGAATGATGAATCGTTTATCAACGGAGGAATTACTAATGAAAACCCAAATTTAATTGTAAAGCTTTTTGACGAGAACGGAATAAATACTTCAAGCGGGGTTGGCCATGATATAATTGCAACTATAGATGCTAATCAGGAAAATTCCTATGTTTTAAACGAATATTATCAAGCTAATGTTGATGACTTTCAAAATGGCACAATAAATTTTCCACTAACTGATTTAAGTCCAGGCATTCATACACTTACACTGAAGGCATGGGATGTTTATAATAATTCATCAGAGTCTCAAATCGAATTCAAAGTATTTGATGAGGATCAAGACTTGGTTATTGAAAACGTACTTAATTATCCAAACCCTTTTGTTAATTACACAGAATTTTGGTTTAACCACAATAGTTCAGGTCCTTTAAACGTTACTATTCAAGTATACACTGTTTCTGGAAAACTTGTTAAAACAATTCTAGGTGCCACAGAATCATTTGGTAACAATAGTTTTTCAAGGGATTTTTACTGGGATGGAAAAGATGATTTTGGTGATAATTTAGCAAAAGGTGTTTATATTTATAAATTAAATATAAGATCAGAGTCATTAAACAAAAGTGTGTCAAAAATTGAGAAACTTGTAATACTTTAACAGTATATTTGCTAATGTTATGAAAATTAAAAAATATATTTTATATCTCGTTACAGCTTTTATTGCTTTCAACGTTAATTCCCAAACATCTACTGAAATTATTCCAACTCCCAATGATAGTAGGGTAATTACAACTGGAGTCCCATTTTTGTTGATTGCTTCAGATGCCAGAGCTGCTAGTATGGGTGATATGGGTGTTGCCACATCTGTTGATACGTATTCTCAATTTTGGAATCCTTCAAAATATACATTTTCAGAAACAAAATCTGGTTTTGGTTTAAGTTATACTCCATATCTAAGTAAGTTAGTCAATGATATTTCTCTCGCAAATTTGACTTATTTTAATAGAATAAACGAGAGAAGCGCTTTTGCTCTAAGTTTAAGGTATTTTTCTTTGGGTGAGATTGAAATAATACCTAATGAGCAAATGATTAATAATCCACTTATCACCAAACCTAATGAGTTAACTATGGATATTTCATATTCACTAAGGTTAGCAGATCAATTCTCAATGGGTGTTGCCGTTCGTTATCTAAGATCCGATTTGAAGTTAGACCAAACCGATGCTGATGCCACAGCAGCAAGTAGTTTTGCTGTTGATATTTCCGGTTATTTTCAGGGAGAAGAGCAAACTTTCGGGGATGTTGAAGGTAGGATTAGAGGTGGTTTTTCACTACAAAATATTGGTCCCAAAATAAAATATGATAATACTGAACAGAGCGAAACTTTTATACCTGCAACATTGAGAGTTGGAGGAGGTTTTGATTTTTTATTGGACCAGTATAATAAGGTAGCAATTACCGCTGAAATTTCTAAATTATTGGTGCCAACACCACCTATTTATGGAAGAGAGTATTATTTTACTGATAATAATGAAAACGGAGTTTATGATGAGGGTATCGATGAATTAGGTGATCAAACCACAGGTGATCTTGTTTTATATAGTGGACAAACCACTGATGTGGATTTTCTCCAGGGTATTTTTCAGTCTTTTTCTGACGCACCAGGCGGATTTAGTGAAGAATTAAAAGAATTTACGTGGGCACTTGGTGCTGAATATGTTTATGATGATTCTTTTGCTTTAAGAGCAGGATATTTTAACGAAAGTGAAGATAAAGGTGCAAGAAAATTTTTAGCACTAGGTGCAGGTTTTAAATTTTCTGGAACCAGGGTGGATTTATCTTATCTTTTTTCAGCTTCCAGAGTTCCTAGCCCTCTAGAAAATACATTGAGATTTTCTCTCACTTTTGACTTTGGTTCTAATAGCTACTTAGAATACTAGTTTTTCTTTTAAAAATATATTATTTTGCCTTTTGCAATGGACATTCTATGTCTTATTTTTATGGATTCAACTCTAACCTATGAAAAAGATTACGAAAGACACATATTTATCTTGGTATGAAGATATGCTTTTCTGGAGAAAGTTTGAGGACAAGTTAGCCGCTGTTTATATCCAACAAAAAGTTAGGGGTTTTCTTCATTTATATAATGGTCAAGAGGCAGTGCTAGCTGGATCATTGCATGCCATGGATTTATCTAAGGACAAGATGATAACGGCTTACAGAAATCATGTTCAGCCTATAGGTATGGGTGTTGATCCAAAAAAAGTTATGGCTGAGCTTTATGGTAAAGCCACTGGAACTTCCCAAGGCTTGGGAGGTTCAATGCATATTTTTTCAAAACAGCACAGATTTTACGGAGGACATGGAATTGTTGGAGGACAAATTCCATTAGGTGCTGGTATTGCCTTTGGAGATAAATATCACGGAAGTGATGCAGTAACTCTTTGTTATTTTGGTGATGGAGCTGCTAGACAAGGTTCATTACATGAAACATTTAATCTAGCTATGCTCTGGAAATTACCAGTTGTTTTTATCTGTGAAAACAATGGGTATGCTATGGGAACATCTGTTGAAAGAACATCTAACACAACTGATATATGGAAATTAGGTTTAGGCTATGAAATGCCTTGTGGACCTGTTGATGGCATGGACCCAGTCAAGGTTGCTAAAGCTATAGATGAAGCTATAATGAGAGCAAGGAATGGAGATGGTCCTACATTTTTAGAAATGAAGACCTACAGGTATCGAGGCCACTCAATGAGTGATGCTCAACAATATAGAACAAAGGATGAAGTCGCCGAGTATAAAAAGATTGATCCAATCACAAAGGTTAAAGAGATTATTTTAAAAAAGAAATATGCATCTCAAAAAAAACTAGATGAAATTGATTTAAGGGTAAAAGATTTGGTTAAGGAATGTGAAAAATTTGCAGAAGAATCCCCTTACCCAGAAAAGAATGTCATGTATGATTCGGTTTACGAGCAAAAGGATTATCCATTTTTAAAACATAAAATTTAATTATGGCTGAGTTGATTAAAATGCCTCGCTTAAGCGATACAATGGAGGAAGGAACTGTCGCAACTTGGTTTAAAAAGGTTGGCGACAAAGTTCAGGAAGGGGAGATTTTAGCTGAAATTGAAACAGACAAGGCAACTATGGAATTCGAGTCATTTTATGAGGGAACTCTTCTTTATATTGGAATACAAGAAAATGAAACTGCAAAAGTAGACGCACCACTTGCCATCATTGGTGAGCCAGGTGAAGACATAGATTCTATTTTAGGAAATCAAACAAATAAATCAGAAAAGCCTAACGATATTGAAGATTCTGAACCTCCCAAAAAGTCTTCTCAGGATTCTGAAAAAACAGTTGAAAAACCGATGAATGATGATGTTCATGTGATCACAATGCCAAGGTTAAGTGATACCATGGAGGAGGGAACTGTTGCTTCGTGGTTTAAGAAAGTTGGAGAAGAAGTAGAAGAAGGTGAAATTTTAGCAGAAATTGAAACCGATAAGGCTACCATGGAATTTGAATCTTTTTATTCAGGTATTCTTCTTCATATAGGTTTGAATGAAGGTGATTCGGCAAAAGTAGATTCTTTGTTAGCTATTATAGGCCCCGGTGGAACGGATATTTCACAATATATAAACGGTTCTGTAAAAATTGAATCCGAGGATGGTCAAAAAGAAGAAATAAAAACAGAACAAAAGGATGAAAGTAAAATTGCCGAATACAAAGAGTCATCTGCAAAAGGTACATTGAATGTCAGTTCTGAAAGAATTTTTATTTCACCTCTTGCTAAGAAATTAGCTAATGATAAAAATATTGATATTTCTACTATTCAAGGCTCTGGTGAAAATGGAAGAATTATAAAATCTGATATTGAAAACTTTAAAGAACCTTTACTACAAACCAAGGCTCAACCAGCAATGTCTACCTCCGATAGTCAAGAATATTCAGAAGTTAATCACTCTCAGATGAGAAAGGTAATCGCAAAAAGATTATCAGAATCTAAATTTTCCGCACCTCATTATTACCTAAATGTTGAGCTTGATATGTCGGAAACAATTGCGTTTAGAAAACAATGTAACACAATTCCTGACACAAAAATCTCGTTTAACGACATTATTATCAAAGCCTGTGCTGAAGCGCTAAGAAATAATCCAAGTGTAAATTCCCAATGGTTTGACGATCGAATTAGATACAATAATTATGTTAATATAGGTGTAGCTGTTGGTGTTGATGATGGTTTAATTGTTCCAGTTTTAAAAAATGCTGACAAAATGAGTGTTGCAGAGATCAGTACAACGGTAAAAGAGATGGCTGGATTAGCCAGAGATAAGAAGCTAACTCCAGAAATGATGCAGGGCAGTACCTTTACTATTTCAAATTTAGGAATGTTTGGAATTGAAAGCTTTACATCAATTATTAACCCTCCAAATTCTGTTATTCTTTCTGTAGGCGCTATAATACAAAAGCCAGTTGTAAAAGATGGTGAAATTGTTGTTGGTAACACGATGAAATTAACTTTAGCATGTGACCATAGAGTCGTTGATGGGCTAACAGGATCTAAGTTTTTACAAGCATTAAAGCCACTTATTGAGAATCCACTATCAATGCTAATTTAGCAATATCAAAATGTCTAAGAATATTATAATTACTGGTACAAGTTCTGGAATTGGCTTTGAGCTAGTCAAGATATTTTCAAAAGAAAATAATAGAGTGCTGGCGTTGTCAAGAAATAACTCCAAATTAAGAGATTTGAAATTGGATGGAGTTGATGCAATAGATTTTGATATTAATAATCCTGATGAGGTTAAGCTTAGTGAATTTTTAAATTCTGTAAATAGAGTAGATATATTAATAAATAATGCAGGTTGCCTTGTAAATAAATCTTTTGAAGATACTACACTAGATGATTTTCAAAATATTTATTCAACAAATGTTTTTTCAGTAGCAATGTTAATTAAAAGAGTCGTTAAATATCTGCACGAAGGTTCAAATGTTATAAACATAAGTTCAATTGGCGGTGTGCAAGGTAGTGTAAAGTTTCCGGGTTTATCAGCTTATAGCTCAAGCAAAGGAGCACTTAATATTCTAACCGAAATGTTAGCTGAGGAATACAAAGACAAAAAGATACATTTTAACTCCTTAGCCTTAGGCTCTGTTCAAACCAAAATGTTAGAAAAAGCATTTCCGGGATTTAAGGCTTCCACATCGTCTAAAAATATGGCAAAATATATATACAATTTTGCAATAGAGGGTTATAAATTAATGAATGGTAAAGTGATTTCTATTTCTTCAACAACACCATAGATGTATAAACTCTTTGAAAAAATTCCAGAAGCTTCCTTGGAATACGTAAAAAGTCTTATTCTTTCTGAAAATATTACAATAAAACTCAAGAAATCAAGAAAAACCAAGCACGGTGATTTTTCTGTTAAGAAAAATGGATTATGCATGATTACTATTAATGATGATCTAAATCAGTATAGGTTTTTAATTACCCTTATCCACGAAATATCTCACTACAAAGCATATAAAAAATATGGACCATATATAAAGCCTCATGGGGTTGAGTGGAAAAATATATTTAAGAATTTGTTGCTTCCGATAATTAACCCTGAAATTATCCCGAATGATATATTAAGACCTTTGGCTATATATGCTAAAAATCCAAAAGCATCATCAGATACAGACTTAAATTTAAGTTTGGCTTTGAATAGATACAATATAAATCAATATGATTATGTATTTGGCCTTTCAAATGGCTCTGTTTTTAAAGCCTCAAATGAAAGGGTTTATGTAATGATTAAGAAATTGAGAAAAAGATATGAGTGTATGGATGTATTAACAAAAAAATTATATTTGTTTAGTCCAAATGCAAAGATAAAGGAGATAATTAATGAGTGCTAAAGATAAAATTAGAGTCGCAGTTAGTGGTTATTTTGACCCTATTCATATTGGACATTTAGAGTATTTAAGAATGGCAAAAGAATTAGGAGATTCTTTAGTTGTAATCGTCAATAATAATTACCAGTGTAAGCTAAAAAAGGGAAAGCATTTTATGGATGAAAATGACAGGGTTGAGATAGTTAAAGCATTGAGATTTGTTGATGAAGTTTTTCTGTCAATTGACAATGATAGAACTGTTTGTAAATCACTAGAAGAAATAAAGCCTGATATTTTTGCTAACGGAGGTGACAGGGCAACAAGTGAAGTCCCAGAAACTCCTATTTGTAAAAAATTCAATATTAGAATGGTTGATGGACTCGGAGATAAGATTAGAAGCTCATCATCTCTTACCGGTTTAAGTGAAATAAGCTAACTATTGATCTAGGTACATTTTTCTAACCTTCTTATATAAATTAGATGAATAAACAAAATCAGTAACCGCCTGATTATCGGTTTTGAAAATATTGCTTTTACTCCCATTCCATTCCAGCACTCCATTTTTTAGAAAAATAATTTTTTCTCCAATCTCCATAACAGAATTCATATCATGGGAATTTATTATTGTGGTAATATTTAATTCTTCAGTGATTTCCTTAATCAAGTTGTCTATTACAATTGCTGTTTTTGGATCTAATCCAGAATTTGGCTCATCACAGAATAAATAACTAGGGTTATTTACAATAGCTCTAGCAATTGCTACCCTTTTTTGCATTCCTCCAGATGCTTCACTTGGCATTTTTTTGTTAGTGTTTTCTAACTCTACTCTTTTTAGCACTAAATTTACTCTGTCAACCATTTCATCGAAAGGCATGTTTTTAAACATTCTTAAAGGAAACATGACATTCTCTTCAATTGTCATTGAATCAAACAGTGCGCTGCCTTGGAAAACAGTGCCTATGCTAGATTTTAACTCCATTTTTTGATTCTCATTCATTTGCTGAATATTACTTTTATTAAAGATAATTTGACCTTCATCATGTGTATGTAGACCAAGTAAGCACTTTAAAAAAACGGTTTTTCCAGATCCTGTTTGACCAATAATTAAACTTGTTTTTCCCTTTTCAAATTCACAAGAGATCCCTTTTAGAATGGGTTTACTATTAAATGATTTTTTTAGATTTTTAACTTTTATCATTATCCTAGCAGCATTTGTGTTATTAAAAAATTGAATACAACAATTGAAACACTTGTCCAAATAAATGATTTAGTGCTTGCTTTCCCAACTTCGAGTGCTCCACCTTTCATGTAGTAACCATGAAATGACGGAACCGTTGCTAAAATAAATGCAAAAACAAAACTCTTAATAAAGGCATATGTCATATGAAATGGGATAAAATCAGTTTGAATACCCTCAATAAATGCACTCATTGTGCTATAACCTCCATAAACACAAGCAACCATTCCACCTAACATCCCCAAAAACATTGCAATCGAAATCAAAAATGGGTATAGTAGTAATGCAATGACTTTAGGAAACACCAAATAATTAATTGAATTTATACCCATCACCTCAAGAGCGTCAATCTGTTCTGTAACTCTCATGGATCCAATACTCGATGTGATAAATGAACCTACTTTTCCCGCCATTATAATTGAAATTATAGTTGGGGCAAATTCTAGAATTATAGTCTCCCTCGTTGCATATCCAACTAAGTAGTCAGGGTAGAAAGAACCCGTTGTGCTTAGAGCTAGTTGTATGGTTATTACACCTCCAATAAAAAAAGAAACAAATGAAATAATACCCAATGAATTTACAACAGTGTCCTCGGTATCTTTTAAGATCAGATCTTTCATAACCCTCCATTTGGTGGGTTTTTGAAACATCTTTTGTAACATTAAGATGTATAGTCCAATATTGTATAAAAAAGTCATTTAGCTCTTAATAATTGTGAGAAATTAATTTACAAAATTTAATATTAAAGTCTGCAGAGATTAATTATTTTTGTAATTATCATATTATGTTTAAACCTGTTTTAATAATTTCTTTATTATTTGCTATATCAATTAATGCAAATCAAAATGAAGAGCAAAAGCCTAAATTAGTTGTAGCCATTGTTGTAGATCAAATGCGCTATGATTTTTTAGAAAATTTATCCCATAGATTTTCTGAAAATGGATTTAACAGATTAATTAATGAAGGATATAATTGTAAGAATAATTTTTTCAATTATGTGCCCACGGTCACTGGTCCTGGACATGCATCTATATCAACTGGCTCAACTCCAATGACTCATGGAATCGTTGGAAATAATTGGTATGACAGGGAGCAAAATAAATCCGTTTATTGTACTGATGATTCTAGATATGATAATATTGGAGGTGATGATTATTCTGGTAATAAATCTCCAAATAATTTATTAGTTGAGACCTTTGCAGATATTAATAAGTCATATAATAAAGATTCAAAAACAGTTTCAGTTGCTATAAAAGACAGAGGTTCAATTTTAATGGGAGGTAAAAATGCTGATGCCGCTTATTGGTATTATGGAAAAGAAAGGGCCCAGTGGATAACAAGTACATACTACATGAATGATTTACCAGCCTGGGTTGAAAATTTCAACTTGGAAGATAATTTAGAAAAATATCTGTTAGAATGGGTGCCTCTTTATGATATTTCAACTTACGACAATTTTGAAATTGATAGTAATAATTTTGAAAAATTGTTTAAAGGTAAAGACAACTCTGCATTTCCATATGATACAAAGTCACTAATGAAACATAATGATTGTTTTGATATGATAAAGGAAACGCCATATGGCAATGAAATGACAACTGATTTTGCAATTAATGCAATCATTAATGAGAATTTGGGTAAAAGAGGGGTAACCGATGTAATAACTATTGGTTATTCATCTACAGATTATGTAGGTCATAATTTTGGGGTAGCATCTGTAGAAACTCAGGATACATATATCCGTCTAGACAAAGAAATTGAAAAACTTTTATTGTTTTTAGATAACGAACTAGGTGAAAATAAATACACATTATTTTTGACAGGGGACCATGGTGTATTGGAAATACCAGCATTTTTAACAAGTAGTGGAATTAACGCTAGGGCAGTTAGTGAAAATGATTTAGCGAACGAAGTTGTAGAACAATTATATCAAGTTTTTAAAGTTGAGGTTAGTGGTTTAATTGATAATATTGATAACAATCAAATATATTTAAACGATGATTCAATCATTGATTTAGGTTTGAATAAAAATAAAGTCATTGATGAGCTTATTAGAATATTGAAATTATTTGAGTTTATTTCAGATGCACATTCTGCCAATTTTATTTTAAATTCAAAAAACTTAGATGGATATCAAAAACTAATTCAAAATGGTTTTCATCAAAAGAGAAGTGGGGATGTAGCACTTATCCTAAAACCAAATGTAATTTTTTATGATGGTAAGGGTACTACCCATGGATCAGGTTATAATTATGACACACATGTTCCATTGATTTTTTATGGATGTGGAATTAAGCATGGCGAAACTTTTGAGATTACAGAAATACCTGATATTGCTCCTACGATTTCAAAATTACTCGGTCAAAAAATGGAAAACTCAACAGGAAAGCTTTTAGATTTTATTTTTGAATAAGATCACTGTTTAGCTTATTTATATAATACAATATGTTTTCTTTTCCAAGATGCTTTGTGCTTGAGGTAAGAAATATTTCAGGTAGAAACTCCCAGTTTTCAAGAATTACTTTCTTGTAATTATTTACCTTATTTTCAACACCATCTTTTGGGTTGCCATCCTGTTTTAATTTATCGATTTTAGTAAAAACAATTGAGAAAGCAATATTATTTAATGTCAACCATCGCATAAATTCAATATCAATCTTTTGTGCCTCGTGTCTTACATCAACTAAAATAAATGCAGAAACTAGTTGGTTTCT
>Ga0160423_10004523_pt1 | contig 11426 bp, 9 predicted proteins | sample CRUFie14St8metaG_FD_108191 | JGI IMG/M metagenome (GOLD analysis project Ga0160423, IMG submission 108191) | Marine microbial communities from the Costa Rica Dome - CRUD Field 142mm St8 metaG | ecosystem: Environmental > Aquatic > Marine > Oceanic > Photic zone | place: Costa Rica: the Eastern... | reverse complement strand
GCCATTGACCCGTTTCAAGACCAATGCTGTTTAGTAAATCACTTTTTCCTATTCCACCTTGTGAGTTTTTTGTGAATTCGATTAAAAATCGTGCCGTAAACATGGTTACAAGTAATGTACCTATTAATTTTCCTTCTTGAAGGTATGCTTTTCCTTTCCAGTACATTCTTTTTAAAACAAAGAAAATTAATAAATAAGCAAATGCTTCAAAAAGTTGTGAAGGATATCTTGCAAAATCTTCATATCCCATAAATTGTCCGTTTTCATATATCTTTAGTCTTTTGAATACGATACCAAAAGAGGAGTCGGTTGGATTACCAACAATTTCACTATTCATGAAGTTTGCAATTCGAATAAAGAAGGCAGTGATGGCAATGGGAAATGCTACCTTATCTAAAATCCATAAGAATGAGTGCGAACTTTTTTTGAATTTATACCAAACTAGAGCGAGAATAAGACCAGCAGCACCACCATGACTTGCTAATCCAGCGAACCCTGTAAATTCAAATCCATTTTTAAAACTAAATGGTAAAAACACACTAAAAAAATCTTCACTAAAAAGTTCACTTTGATAAAAAATTACATGGCCCAACCGAGAACCAAGAATTCCGCCAATAATGCATGCAAAAAGTAAAGGGTCAAGTAATTTAGGATCTTCTTTTTCGTTTAAGAATAGTTTTTTACAAACCGTATATGCAAACCAAATTCCAATTCCCCACAGTAAACCATAATAGCGAATTTGTAGCTTTCCAAGCTCAAATATTACAGGGTCTACATCCCATGTGATGGCAGCAAAAGTAGAGTTCATACTAAAATATTTATCTCAAAAATAGCTTAATAAATGGTAAGTCAGAGAGAAGATATAAAAAAACAGCCCAAAATATTTTAAGATTTAATTCTCAAATACTTAGGCTGTAATTACACCACACAAATAAATTTTTGTTTTATACTTTAAAACCTGAATACTTTAAAATAGAGTGATATGTTTCTCTGCGCTTAATATTTTGCATTAAATTATTAACAAAGTTTTTTTAATTAAGGCTTCACTTCTCCTATGACTTTAATATATACAGTATTATTTATTGCGTTTGATTTAATGGTAACTGTTTTACTAAATGCACCAATTCGTTTTGTGTCATATACAATTTTAATTTTACCAGATTTACCTGGAAGCAACGTGTAATCGGGACATTTAGGAACAGTACATCCACAAGATCCTGTGCACGAAGTTATTATTAAATTGGTGTTTCCAGTATTTGTTACCTTAAGTTTTTTTTCACCATTACTATTCATTTTTATCGCACCATAATTCAGAGTGTCTTGCTCAATTGATAGATATGCACCATTTAATTCTGTTTTTTGACCAAAGCTTGCTGTTGCGAAGGTTATAATGCAGAGAAAAGTGATTGTAAATCGCATAATGAGATTGATAAAATAAATGAAGTTTATAATTTGCAAAAAAAAAGGTACTTTCAATAAGTACCTTTTTTACTTTACTTTGTTTTTCTTACTGTCCCATAACTGGACCACCAGTGTTTGCAGGCATAGCCTCAGGTGCTTGGTTCGCATTAATGTGCCCAACTACCTTTAATGTGATAGTTCCATTGTTTGCATTTGATTTTACAGTAACAGTTTTACTAATTCTTCCTGTTCTTTTGGTATCGTATCTTACTTTCATTGTCCCTTGCTCACCAGGCATAATTGGTGTAGTTGGACACTTAGGAACTGTACAACCACAAGATCCTTTACAGTTCGTAATGTGCAATGGTTTTTTACCTGTGTTTGTAAATGTTGCAATTCTAAAAGGGTCGCTTCCTTGGTCGATAGTTCCAAAGTCAACTACTAAAGAATCAAATGTAATGACAGGACCATTTGGATCAACTGATTCTTCAGCTGGCGATGGAGTTTGCGTTAAGTCTTGAGCGTTTGAATTTAACGTCAAACCAAAAAGTGCTAAGCAAGAAATAATAAAAAGTTTTTTCATTGTAAATTTTTTCATGAATAATTAACAAATTTATGAAATATGATTTGATTACCGTGTTAATGACTTGTTAAAGTTTTCATTCATTGAATAAAATCAGTATCAGTAGTTTGATTTGTAGTAATCATCGTAACTCATTTTCTTGTAATGATTTTCACCAAAATACTTCAAAACAATCATAAACTCCTCACTTTCATAATACCCTGGTACAGCTTGTATTTTTTTGAAAGACTCGTTAAAATAAACAAGGGTTGGGTAGGATAAACCTGACGGAGAACTCCCTATTTGAATTGCGAAGTCATGAGTTTTACCCTTATTGAAGTATCTCTTCTGTAGAAAGATTATATCCTCAGTTGATTCAGCATTAAATTTTACAGCATAAAACTCTCTATTTATAATGTCAATTACTTTTGGGTTGCTAAATGTGTATTTGCTCATCATTTTGCAGGGTCTACACCAGTCAGCATAAACATCAATTAATACTTTTTTTGGCTCCGATTTCATTTTTTCTTGGACTTCTGACAAGGATAACCATTGAACTTTTTGGTTAGATTTAACATTCTTGTTCGAGTTGCAAGAAACCAATATAAGTGCAGAAAAGACAGTAAATATAAATAACCTCATGGGACAAAAATAAAGATTAATGCATAACAATTTACAATTATGAAAGAGATGTAAAGACAAAAAAAACGAGTCGGAAGACTCGTTGCGCATTTGTGATCTGGCAGGGGCTCGAACCCTGGACCCTCTCCTTAAAAGGGAGATGCTCTACCAACTGAGCTACCAGATCTTTTTTTAAAGCGGACGCAAATATACATACTTTTAATTTTTTTCTCAAAATAATTTTATTGTTTTTTAATTAAGAAACAATCTTGGCTTAATTTTACCACTAAACAAATTAGGTTTCAAATCAGATTCGCCGTATGAGGTTTGATAAAATTTTTCTTCTTGGTTTCATGGGATGCGGTAAAACAACCTTTGGAAAAAAACTAGCTACAGAAATTGGCTGGGATTATATTGATTTGGATAATCATATTGAAAAGAAAGAAGGCAAATCAATACCAACAATTTTTAAGGAGAAAGGAGAAATATATTTCCGTAATCTGGAGACAAAATTTTTAAATGAGTTAACGAATTTGAATTCATGTATAATCAGTTGTGGTGGAGGAACCCCTTGCTATAATGATAATATGAATAAAATTATCGACGAAGGCGCGTCAGTGTATATGAAACTTTCTCCAATTATCCTCCATGAACGATTAAAGTCAGAAAAAAGTAAAAGACCTTTAATTGCCGAGATGTCAGACACTAAAATGATTGAATTTATTAAAGAAAAATTGAAGGAAAGAGCAAAGTTTTATGAAAGAGCAGAGTTTACGTTTGATGCCCAGGTAGAATCTGAAGAAACATTCATCAACCGCATAATTCATTTTCTAGTTTAGAGAAAATGTAACAACTTAGTAGGCTGACAAATTGTTGTTATAGTAATAATTAGTTTGTAGATGCAATCAAAAAAAAAAAATGACTTATTTTTGTGCGTCTATTGAGAAACAATAAATAGGATAATCAAATTTTAAACAGAATAATAATGAGTAAAGTAAGAGTAGCATTTAACGGAATGGGACGTATTGGTAAAAATGTCATGCGTGTAATCGTTGAACAATTTAATGATCAAATCGAAATAGTCGCAGGAAATGATTTAGTTTCTGCTGAAATTATAGCGCAGGGATTACCAAAAGATTCCATATTTGGAAGATTTCCGGTTGAAGTTTCTTTAAGAAGTGATAACGTGATAAAGGTAGGAGATCATGAAATTACCGTTTATGCTGAAAAGGATGCAAATAACATTCCATGGGGAAAACATGATGTAGATATTGTTTTCGAATGTACAGGGTTTTACCTTTCTACTGAAAAATCTAAGGCTCATATCAATGCAGGTGCTAAAAAAGTTATTGTTTCTGCCCCTTGTGGTGATTCAACAAAAACTGTAGTCGTTGGTGTAAACCATGAAATTTTAACTTCTGAGGATACGATTGTATCGAATGCGTCATGTACGACAAACTGTTTAGCGCCAATGACTAAGGCCATTGATGACACTTTTAAGGTGATTTCTGGTTTAATGTCTACTACTCACGCCGCTACGGCAACTCAAAAAGTTGCTGATGCATTTGGAGGAGGTAAAAACAGAGCCACATTAAACAATATTATACCTGCATCAACAGGAGCTGCAAAAGCTGTTGGAAAAGTATTGCCTCATTTGAATGGAAAACTAAACGGAACAGCACTAAGAGTTCCAACAGATACTGGGTCAGTAGTTGAATGTGTTTACCAAATTGAAGGTGAGCATTCGGCTCAAGAAGTAATGGATGCTATGCATGCTAACATTGCTAAAATGAATAATTCAACGTTGTTAAAAAAGACGGTTTATCTAGGTGATTTCTACGAATGCTCGAGAGATTGCGTAGGTGAGCCATACTCTTCAATGATTAATGATGGTGTTTTAACTATTCCAAATAATGGTACCACTTTAGTAAAAGCAACTTCATTTTACGATAACGAGATGGGATTCTCTCATAGAATGGCAGAATTGGCGATTATTTTAGCAGGAAAATAAATTTTAAATTAAACAGTACCCCAAATGGGTGAACAAATAAAAAAGATTGGTGTTTTAACATCTGGAGGAGATGCTCCCGGAATGAACGCAGCTATAAGAGCTGTCGTTCGTTCTTCTTTTTATTATGGAATTGAAGCCGTAGGGATTTATCGTGGTTATGAGGGAATGATTGATGGAGATTTCGAAACTCTTGATGTTCGGTCTGTGAACCACATACTTGGTAAAGGAGGTACTGTGTTAAAATCTGCTCGATGTCTTGAATTTCATGAACCTGAAATAAGAGCAAAAGCAGCTGAGAAATTACGTGAGTCAGGTATAGATGCTGTTGTTACAATTGGCGGTAATGGAACCTTTACAGGTGCCAAATTATTGTGGCAAGAACATGGTATTCCAGTAATTGGTGTTCCTGGTACAATTGATAATGATTTACACGGCTCAGATTATACAATAGGTTTTGATACAGCAAACAATGTTGTTTTAGAAGCAATAGATAACATTAGAAACACGGCCATGTCCCACAACAGACTCTTTTTTGTTGAAGTGATGGGACGCGAATCGGGTTATATTGCTGCATTTACAGGGTTAGCTTCAGGAGCTTTTGGAATATTAATTCCAGAAAAGGAATCCACATTTGAAGAACTTATAGAAAAGTTAGATACTGGTCGAAAGAATGGAAAAACATCAAGCATTGTCGTAGTTGCTGAAGGCAACAAATGGGGAGGAGCATACAAAATTAAGCAAATGATTAAGCAAAATGCCTCTCATTATGATGCTAAAGTTTCCATACTAGGGCATACACAAAGAGGAGGTGTTCCAACTTGTTTTGACAGAATATTGGCAAGCAGACTAGGTGTGGCAGCAGTTGAAGGGTTAAAAGCTGGTAAATCAGGTGTAATGGCTGGCGTTATTAAAAATGACATTGTATATACTTCGTTAGAAGATGCAATAGAATTCAAAGACTATGTTGATGATGAAATTGTGCGAGTTGCGGAAATTCTTTCGATTTAGAAAGGACGATTAAAAATAATGTAAAGCGATTCAACAATGAATCGTTTTTTTTTGTCTTAAAAAAAGGTATATGTCATAACTAACTATTTTTCAATCTTTTGATTGTTTTTGTCCTAGTTTTGTCTCGAAACGAAAAGTGTATAAAATGGTTACGTTCAGATACTATTTTTGTTAAATAATGTTATATTTGGCTTCCAAATTTCACTTAACTATGACAAGATTATTTTCAATTTGCTTTATTTCCGTTTTGCTAATGGGCGGAATTCTTAAAGCACAAAATTCATGCAAAGAAATAATTGGCTACTATCCATCTTGGCAAATGTACAAGAGAAGCGGAGCTGTTGTTCCAGAGGTTTTAGATTACTCTCGTTACACAATCCTAAACTATTCTTTTTTTGCTCCCGATAGCAATGGATATTTAAAAGGTACAGATCCATGGGCAGATACTCTGCTTTTAAGAGGTAGGATTGATTGGGGTAAACCTCAACCAGCATATTTTACCAATACTTCATTAATAGACTTCGCTCATTTGTGGGGAACAAAAGTAATGGTGTCAATAGGAGGTTGGACATTATCGGATAATTTTCCTGGTATTGCAGATGATCCCGCAAAGACAAAAACCTTTGTAGATGAATGTGTTCGAGTTATAAAAGAATATCAATTTGATGGGATTGATATTGACTGGGAGTATCCTTGCTATGAAGATCATAGTGGTAGGCCGCAAGTGGATAAGGAAAACTTTACAAAATTTATGTATGCTATCCGAGTTGGAATAGATTCTTTGGGTAAAACTCTAGGTAGAGTAGATGAGGATAAATTCTTATTAACAGCAGCTTTTGGAGCGAATAAGGGTCAAATGGATTGTATTGAGTATACTAAAGTATCCGAATTTATGGACTATATCAATATGATGACATACGATTTCAATGGTACATGGTCACCAGATGCGAATCACAATTCACCGTTATATTCTCCTGAAAAGGGATATGAAGGATCCTTGGATTATGCCTTTAAATTGCTAAAGGAAATAGGAGTTCCATCCTATAAAATAAATTTAGGTGTTGCCTTTTATGGACGAACATTAAAAGGTTTTAAAGGCAAAGAACCTGAGCTTTACGCCGAACATGATGGTAAGGTAGATATTGAAAGATACCCACTTCATGAAGGTATGCCGTTGTATTACCGAATTGTTGATGAAATGGACGGGTATGACAGACAAGAGTGGGATGATGTAGTTCAAAATCCATATGCAATAAGTACTAAAGATTCGGCTTTTGTGACGTATGATAACGAGAAATCAATTCGATTAAAAGCTCAATATGCTTTTGATAATAAATGTGCTGGTGTAATTATTTGGGATGCAACTGGAGATTATATGGAGAAGAAAGAAGGATCGCTTTTAATTAAGGGAACACCATTGGCAGATCAACTGGTTGATGTATTACAACCTTGCAATCAGCCCAGAATTTTAAAACGGTATTAATTATCTAATTTAAATTATAGGTATGCAAAAAAATAGAAAACTATTAGCATCACTGTGCATTTCTGCATTATCAGCAGGCTTCGCTAATGCAGGAGGAACACTTGGTGAGGATAGCGCTTCTTATTCACCTCATAACTCAGTTTCTATGGGTTTCTTCATGTCATCAATTCCTTCTGGATCTGTTGATTCAACCAAGAAATCAGGAACCTTTACAAAAAACTTTGACTACGTTAACAAAGGTGATAAGCAGGGTAAAGGACTTTTAGGGAAAGATCTTGAAATATCGGGAACAACAAGGTTTCTTACGATGCAAAGAACAATGTTCAAGTCGTATAACGATATGACTACAAGCGACAGGAATATTTCGTTCACAGATTATCCTTCTTCCGATGCCAATTCAGGAGCAATAGCAGGATTTCCTTTAGTTGAATTGAATTTGAAATCTCAAGTAAAAAAAGATTTTAATTTTAATGTTGGTTACTCATTAGGTCATAACATGACCGGAGATATAAGCGGTAATTCTAGGAATATTGGAGCGGTTCAAAATTTAAATTTTGGAGCTCAGATGAGAACAGGAATGTTAAAAACATCAATATGGGTTGGAGAAGTATTGTGGACTAACTTATCTAGATTCACAATGGGACAACCTGAATTTACCGATAATTACTTTGAAAGACTACCGTGGGATTGGTACAGAACTTCTTTTACCCGTTACCAGGAATATTATACTTTATCAAGTAATATAGGGGCAAGAAACTTAGGAAGAACGCCCATACAAGGAGGTATTGGGGTGGTTGAATATCTTCCTTTACAGTTAAGTTTTAAAGCTATTTATGGTCAGTCCAACCGGTCGGTTATTTTTGGAGATCAAGGAACAGGATTTCCGTCAATACTACAAGGATATCGACTTGAGAAATATATTTTTCAAAGAGGAATTAGAGGAAAGGCTGGTTTAAATATGTACGCCAAGAGGGCATTTACTAATGCAGTTGGTGAAATTCCAGACAACAATACCATGATTACTTTAGATTTCGACGTAAAAGTCAAAAAAATAAAATTTGATGGTGAAGTCGGAGGATCTAGAATAAATACAATAACGGATAAGGTATCTGGTAACGAATATAAGGGTGATGGATTTGGTGCAGTTTTTAAAACTTCGTTTGATCGAAGAGCTGTTCTTTGGCCTTTCTCTGTTGAATTTTACAATCTTGATAAAAACTTTGGAAATGTTGATGGGTCGATTCTTAATCAAAACCCATACGTCAAGCAAGGAGGAGCAAAGAATGAATTTGCCTATAATGATTCCTACTTTCCAAATATTGCTAATGAAGCCGGTCAATTAACCAACAACCGAAGAGGAGTCAATCTTGATATTGAGGCTGGTTTTGGAGATGTTAAAGTTCAGTTTGCCTATTCAGCAAGTCAAGAGATTGAAAAAATGTCTGATACATTAACAATTCAGCATAGAGTTAATGCATTTTCCCGATCTCGTTTCAGACCTTGGTTCCAAGCGAGTGGTCCCTATGGTAGAATTAAGTCTTATTGGTATAGAACTTTTGAAACAGTTACGATGAACAATCCATTGGATACTGCTTCAGGGTCTTCTTTTTTGAACAGAGATCTTTTAGGATTTAATGCCATTGAATTAGGGCTTAAGTACAAAAAACCCGTTGGAAAAAATCAAGAGATTGTAATACTAAACCTTACTACAGCAAATACAATTAAAGAAGGTTTTAACGTATTTTCTATGCCAGGGTCATCCCAAAACATTGTTAGTGTTTTGTATAACGACATAACTGTAGCGTATAAACTAAATAGAAAGTTTTCAATCATTGGAAACTATGCGGTTGAGAAAACAACAGGAAGTTCAAGGACGGCTGTACAACATACCGATCCAACAACCTTAGAAATTAAAACAGACTACATTGATCAAATTGGCAATATGTATGCAATAGGAGTTGATTATGATCTTACTAGAAAAACATCAGTCCACCTAAGAACGAAATATATGGACCACAAAGACAAAAACTTTACACGAGACCAATTCTCAGGATTTGAAACAACTTTTGAACTAAAAATATTCCTATAAAATTTTTTGAAATGAATTATAAAAAATCAATTATACTATCGGCATTATCTTTGGGATTTTCTATAGGTGCAAATGCACAAGGACCACAGTATAGCTTAAATGGACTTGGTAGATCAATTATTTCTGATAATGATTTAAGTGGTTCATCAGTTGACAACGACGAAACCATTCAAAAAGCAAATATCTCAGGATACAACTTATTTGATTTACAGACAAATTTGGATTTAGATTCAACATTCAATGCCAAAGCAATTTTCAGAACAAGATCACCATTTGGAACATCATTTGGATCAAAAACTGATTTTGAATTCAGACTTTTTTCCATGGGAGGAAATGTGAATGGTTTAAAATATCAATTGGGAGATATTCGAGTTGAGTTAACACCCTATACGGTTTACAATGCTGATTTAGCAGGTACTGGATATGAAAGCACAATATTTACTGAAAGAAGAGAAATACTGGAGTATGAAAACTTCAACGAGGGAAATACATGGCTTTTACAAGGAGCTTCTGGTCAATACGGTTGGGATTTAGGTGGAAATTCCGGATTAGGCCTTTATGCATTTACAACAAGACTTGCTTCAACCAATGAACTTGGTAATCCAGACAGAATGCTTTCTGGAGGTAGAATTGAGTATGCTTTAGATGAAAATGTAAAACTTGGTCTGAATGACGTTGGTATGTATGATATTCAAACCGGATCAACAGAGTATGATTATACTAATAATGTAATTACGGGAGATTTGGGGTACACAAGCTTATTGGGAGAAAATCAATTTAAATTGAACGCTGAATTTGGTGGTTCATGGTTTAGTTATACCTATAATCCGACGGATACTAATCAATCGTATAGCGATATGATCTTTGATTTAGACGTTGATTATAACTTAAAGAATGCTGGACTGAATCTAGGTTTAGGAGTAAGAATGGTAGGTGCTTCATTTATGTCTCCAACCGCTCAAACTAGAAGATATGTTCCAACCGCTACTCCAATGTTATTTGAAAATTTAAGCGAAGGAGCATTAAGAAGTCAGCTTTATTATGATCAATTCACGAGCGAAGAAGTATATAACAACTCTATATCACCAACCTTAATGGCTTACAATCAATTTTACAATGCAATTAGTCCTTATGGCGAGGCAACTCCGAACAGATTTGTTGTTGATTTAAGTGTTGCTACAGATACTTCTAACCATGCCTTGCAGGCGGGATTGAACATAAATTATGGGTCTGAAGTAATCGGACAAGGAGGTAAAGACCTAAGAAGTTTTATGGTCATTGATGGAGGAACTAATCTTCATTTAAGCAACCTTATGAATGTTAAACGTCTTATTGATGTTAATCTTGGTGCACGATATGAAAACATGAGTAGAAATGGATTAGCAGATTTATCATTAACGAACATGCTTGTTGATTTCGGTATTTCGGGGGAAGTCTTGGAAAGAGTTGATCTTTTAGTTGGATTAAAATACTATTCTGCAAACGGTAACGAATTTATAGCTGTAAGAGATGGCTTCAACTTGGTAACTGATTTCATTGAGTACGATGTTGACATGAATGAATTGATATACTCCGCTGGGTTAAGATTTAGATTCTCAGAATATCAGACATTTAATATTAATTATAATATGGCTTCACTTACTAATAATGCAGAAGCAGATAGCCAAATGAACATTAGCCAGTTGTTCTTTAATTATACTGGAAGATTCTAAAACCACATTTGATATGACTTTAAAGAAATTACAAATAACATTGTGTTTATTGATACTGGCTGGGTGTATATTTTCATGCAAAAAGGACGAATTTATAGGTCCAAGGTTAGTAGGAGCAGGACCTAATTTTGATAAAAACATTAAGTTAGAAGTATCTCAGAATGATGAAAAGCTTGATTCTGATGGAGAGGGTGATTTATATAGAATTGTTTTTTCTAACAATGACACTGCAACTTTTTCATCAACCAAATTCTCAGATTCCGTTTCATGGTCAATCACTATAACAGGCTATACTTCTGGTGCTGTTGCAAAATTTAGCGGTTTGAGTGATCAAATTTCTGGAGAAAGCGCAACTTGGTCATTTGGTCGATCTTCAAATGAATTTTTCTTTCAAAAAAATGAGTTAATTAAGTGTGACCTAAAGATTGTTGGTTTAGATACGCTGTATTCAATTGATTCGTTGCTGTTCAGAATGCCATACAATTGGGATGGTAAAACCTATAACGGTGTTCGTCATACTGTTGTTGATTTTTTCGATG
>Ga0160423_10004520_pt1 | contig 11434 bp, 16 predicted proteins | sample CRUFie14St8metaG_FD_108191 | JGI IMG/M metagenome (GOLD analysis project Ga0160423, IMG submission 108191) | Marine microbial communities from the Costa Rica Dome - CRUD Field 142mm St8 metaG | ecosystem: Environmental > Aquatic > Marine > Oceanic > Photic zone | place: Costa Rica: the Eastern... | reverse complement strand
ATTAGTACAATACAATGATGGTACAGTTATTGTAAAACTTGTAATTAATTTTACAGCACCTACAGATAACTTTACAGAAATATTTGAAGTAGAAGTTAAACAATTAACAGATGCAGATGGTAATTCTGTAAGTGATGATTTTAAATTAATTGGTAGAGGTACTAGAACTAAATATGAATTTTTAAATGTAATTGATAAAGCAGAATATCAAGTAAGAGTTAGAGGTGTAAATATTTTTGGTGTAAAATCTTCTACAATTACAGGCAACAGAACTATAATTGGTCAGATTGCACCACCATCAGATGTTGAAAATTTTGCTTGTAATATTGTTGGTAAAGAAGCACATTTAAGTTTTGACCCTGTACCTGATTTAGATTTATCACATTATAGAATAAATTTTAGTCCACTTACTACTGGAGCAGAATGGCAAAACTCAATCGTATTAGTAAAGAAATTATCAAGACCAGGAACTTCAATAGTTGTACCAGCTAAAACTGGAACATACTTGATTAAAGCAGTAGATAAATTAGGTAACGTATCTATTAATGCAAGCAGTGTAGTTACACAAATAACAACTATTGGTGAATTTACAGATTTACTAACACAAACAGAAAACCCTGATTTTGATGGTACAAAAACAGATGTAGTGAAAACCACAATTGGTGATGATAACACTCCTTGTTTAGTATTAAAAGGCAATCAATTATTTGATGATGTTACTGGTAATTTTGATTCAATAACTTCCACATTATTTGATGGTGGGGAAAATGCTACCGTCAAGTCATCAGGTACTTATGAATTTGCACAGACAGTTGATGCAGGTGCTATTGTTACAACACAAATAACAGCTACACTCACACAACAAGTAACAGATAGATCAAGGATATTTGATTTTGTAAGTGGTGATTTTGATGACCAACCATCAAACTTTGATGGGGATGCTAATACCCAATGTTCATCAGAACTACAAATAGCAGTATCAGATGATAATGTTACTTTTTCAACATTTCAAGATTTTACTATTGGTGATTATACAGGAAGATTTTTTAAATTTAGGGTATTGATGCAATCAGATAATAATACTGCAACTCCGATAGTGACAGCAGTAGGGGTAACTCTACAGCTAGAAGCATTTACAGTTTCAGAAAATGATGTTGTTTCAGGTACAGGAACAAAATCTATAACTTATGCAAAAGCATTTAATTTACTAAATTCTATTGCTATAACTTTATCAGTTCAGGATATGGCATCAGGTGATAAGTATGCTATTACAGGTAAAAGTAAGACAGGTTTCAATATTGCATTCCAAAATAGCAGTGGAACAGGCATATCAAGAACATTTGACTATGTTGCAAAGGGAGTGTAATAATGATTGAATATACAACTAACAGATGATATAGGGTGATTTATGGCACAACATGATTATATAATTGCGAATCAGGGATTTCCTAGTTTTAGAAGTGATTTAAATAATGCACTTTCTGCAACTGTTACTAATAATAGTGGAACTAGCGAACCAACAACAAAGTATTCAGGACAGATTTTTGCTGATACAAATACATCAGGCAAAATTATTTTTAAGTATTATAATGGTTCAGCTTTTGTTGCAGTTTTTGAAGTAAGTACATCAGGAGCTACAGCAACTATACCATCAACTGTCAATATAGAGGGTGAAAGTGATCCAAATGCTATCCCCTTTGCAATAGCTTTAGGAGGATAAATAAATGGCAAACAATTTTAAATCTACAGAGGTTACACTAACAAATGCTAGTGAAACTAATATCGTAACAGCTACATCTAACAATCAAATTATTATTGGTTTAAATGCTTGTAATACAAGTACAACATCTTCAATAACTTTAGACGTAACTTTAAGAGATGGTTCAAATGATTTTAAATTAGCCAAAGCAGTATCAATACCACCATCAAGCAAGATCGAAATTTTAAGAGGAAAATATGTTTTAGCAACTGGATATTCACTTAAAGCACAATCTTCAAGTAGTAGTGGTTTATGTGATATTGTAGTTGGTTTATTAGTTGATGTATCGTAGGAGGTATAATGGAAGAAAAAGATTATGTTTTTTATGTTGGTTTTACACCAGGAAAAGATAATGTAGTTAATTATCATAAAAAAGATTTAAAAAGAGATGTATTTATAGAAGCAAATTCTAATGCAGTATTTGCTGGACCATTCACAGTTTCAAGTACACTTACAATTGAATCAGGAGCAACAGTAGTTATAGTATGAGTAAAATAGAAGTAAACACAATTGATGTAGCTTGTGGATCAACTTTAACTTTAGGTTCATCAGGCAAGACAGTTACAATTGCAAGTGGTGCATCTACAAGTGGTATGGGTAGATCAGGTGCAGTAGATTGGCAAACTACACCAAAAACTTCTACTTTTACTGCTGTAAATGGAGAAGGATATTTTATAAATTCAGGAAGTGCATTAACAATGAATTTACCAGCAGGTAGTTCTGGTGCTATTGTAGCAGTAGCAGATTATGCAAGAAATTTTGCAACATATAATTTAACAATATCACCTAATGGTTCAGAAAAAATTGGTGGAATAGCAGGAGATGCAACAGCAAATGTTAATGGTCAGTCTTTAACTTTTGTGTATGTTGATTCTACTAAAGGTTGGGTTAATGTACAAAATGCAGAAGATACAGAACAAGGAAGTAATTATATAACAGCTACAGGCGGTACAATTACAACTGTTTGCACAAATTATAAAGTACACACATTTACATCACCTGGAACTTTTTGTATTTCAGCAGGAACTGGTGCTGATGCAAAAGTAGATTATCTTGTAATTGCTGGTGGTGGTGCTGGTGGAAGTAGTGGAGGCGGAGGAGGTGGTGCAGGAGGATATAGAGAATCAAAAACATCATTAGTTTCAGGTTGTTGGTCAGCTTCTCCTTTAGTTTCAAGCACACCACTAGGTCCATTTACTCCTGGAGCAATACCAATTACAGTAGGTGCAGGTGGTGCAATTACCCCAACACCATGTTCTGTTGGTGCTGCAGGTTCTTCTGGATCAGTTTCAACTTTTTCATCAATAACATCAGCTGGAGGAGGTGGCGGTGGTGGAAGAGCACCATCTATTGGACCAATTACAAATGGTGGACCAGGAGGTTCAGGGGGTGGTGGTAGCTGGGATATACCAGGATCAAATTCAGCTTCAACAGGTGGTACAGGTAATACTCCTCCTGTAAGTCCTCCGCAAGGACAAAATGGGGGATATGGAAGACATAATGGACCAACACACTCTGTTCCAGGTGGAGGAGGTGGTGCTGGATCAGTAGGATCAAATGAGGGAAGTGGTGGACCAGCAGGTTATGGAACAGGTAATGGTGGTAATGGAGTAACATCTTCAATAAATGGCACACCAACTGCAAGAGCTGGAGGTGGTGGCGGAGATACTACTTATAGTGGTGCTGGCGGAACAGGTGGTGGTGGAAACAGAAGAGTTGCAGGTACTGCAAACACAGGTGGCGGAGGTGGAGGAGGAAGTGATACAGCCCCAACTGCCGCTGGAGCAGGAGGAAGTGGTGTCGTAATAATAAGATATAGATTTCAATAGGTAAAATATGAGTACAATAAAAGTAAATACAATAGAAACAAGAACAGGATCAACACTTACACTTGGAAAAAGTGGAGATACAGTTTCAATAGCATCAGGTGCTTCTACATCAGGGATGGGAAGAACTGGAGCAGTGGATTGGCAAACATCTTCTATAAAAACAGAATCTTTTACTGGTGTAAATGGTGAGGGTTATTTTATAGATACATCAGATGGTACACCATTTAAAAATTATACTACTACAGTTGCAACAGGAACACTTTATTTAGTAGGTGGTTCAGGAAATGTTTTCAATTTAGATGGATCACAACAAACTGCAATCACAATGTTAGCAAATAAAACATATAGATTTACACAATCTAATTCTTCAAATGATGGACATCAATTAATTATTTCAACATCAAATTCAACAACACTTGGAACTTTTCAAGCTGGTATAGTTTCATCAGGTATAACATATTATATTGATGGTTCAGCAACACAATCTAACTGGTTGAATACAACAACATTTAATGCTGGTACAACAAGATATATTGAATACAAACCATCTTCAACAGGAACATATTATTTCGGTTGCTACAATCATGGGATTGGTATGGGTGGTGCTATAACTGTTTCAAAACAAACTATGACTTTACCAGCAGGATCAGCAGGTGCAATAGTTGCAATACAAGATTATAAAAATACTTTTGATACAAATAATTTACAAATAAATCCTGCAAGTGGTGAAAAAATAAATGGTGGAGTTGCAGATGGCCCATTAGTTATAAGTACAGAGGGTCAAGGAATAACCTTTGTATATGTTGATACGACAGTTGGTTGGAAAAGTGTACAAGAAAATGAATTTACAAGTGGTGGTTCTCTTAATATAGAAGCAACAGGTGGAACTATAACTACATGCGGTAATTTTAAAATACATACTTTTACATCACCTGGAACTTTTTGTGTATCAAGAGTATCACCAAATGCACCTGAAAATGTGATTGATTATGTCGTAGTCGCTGGAGGTGGAGGTGGAGGTGCCTCAAATCATGGTGGCGGTGCTGGTGCTGGTGGATATAGAGAATCAGCCGGTACTTCAACTGGTTCTTATTCAGCAAGTCCTTTAGGTTCATGTGTTTCAGCTTTAGCCATTCCATCAGCAACAGCTTATCCAGTTACTGTTGGAGCAGGTGGGGCAGGAGGAATTGCTTCTCCTGGAACAGGAAAAGGAACAAATGGATCAGATTCAGTAATTTCATCAATAACTTCATCAGGAGGTGGAGGAGGAGGATCTTCTTTACCAACTCTTGTTGCGGCAGTAGCAGGTGGTTCAGGAGGTGGAGGAACAGGCAATTCTCCAGCAGGAGGAGGATCAGGAGCATCAGGTAATACTCCTCCAGTAAGTCCACCACAAGGAACTGCAGGTGGAAATGGTGCAGGAAGTGCAGGTCCAGCTTATGGTGCAGGTGGTGGAGGTGGTGCAACAGTTGCAGGTTCAAATGGAACTGCTCCTAAAGGTGGAGATGGTGGAGCAGGTGCAACATCAAGTATTACAGGAAGTGCAGTAGCTAGAGCAGGTGGTGGTGGAGGAAGTTCATATAGACCAGCCCCAGGTTCTCCAGTACCAGTAGGTGCAGGTGGAACAGGTGGAGGTGCGGCAGGAAGTTTTTCTTGTGGTGTTGCAGGAACTGTAAACACAGGTGGAGGTGGAGGTGGTGCTGAAAGATGTTCAGGACCAGTATGTAGTGCAAAAAATGGTGGCGCAGGAGGTTCAGGAGTTGTAATAGTAAGGTATAGGTATCAATAATGACAAGTGAAATAAAAGTAAATCAAATTAAAAAGGCAAGTGGAACAACAATAACTATTGGTGAATCAGGTGATACAATCACTTTAGCTTCAGGTGCATCACAATCAGGATTTGGTAGATCAGGTTCTGTAGATTGGCAAACAACTAAAAAAACATCAGATTTTACAGCTGTAAGTGGCGAGGGGTATTTTGTAGATACAGGAGGCGGTGCAGTAATAGCAACACTTCCAGCATCACCATCTGCTGGTAATATTGTTTATATAAAAGATTATGATGGAAATTTTTCAACAACTAATTGTACCGTTGCAAGAAATGGATCAAACATTAGAGGAGCAACTGAAGATTTTAAATTAGCTACAAATAATGCAGGTGCAGTTTTTATTTATGTAGATGCTACAGAGGGCTGGCAAGTTTTTGCCGATGGATCAGATGATGATATTACAGAAACTTTTGTGGTTGCAACAGGTGGAACTATTACTGAAACTGGAAATGACAGGATTCACACATTTACTTCTCCAGGTAATTTTACTGTTTCTTCACTAGCTAGTTGTTCAGCAAATAACCAACTTTCTTATATGGTAGTAGGAGGTGGTGGCGCTGGTGGTGATGCTGGTGGAAGAGGAGCAGGAGGCGGTGGTGCTGGTGGATTTAGAGAAGACAAATCTCCTGTAACACCTTATACAGCTAGTCCTTTAGTAGGTGCTGGAGATATATCTGCTACATTATCAGCTTATCCAATAACAGTCGGTGCAGGAGGTGCTTCTAGAACAAGTCCAAATGTAGGCAATACTGGTTCAAATTCAATATTTTCAACAATAACATCTGCTGGTGGTGGAGGAGGTGGAGGTGAAGGTGGACCTGATGTTATCTCGACTGCTGGTGGATCAGGCGGAGGTGGTGGTAAAGGAAGCAATCAAGGGTGTGGAGCAAGTGGTAATACTCCCCCTGTAAGTCCTCCACAAGGTAATGATGGTGGAGATGGCGGAGGAGGTGCTGACCCATCTGCCGCTGGAGGTGGCGGTGGTGGTGCAACAGCTGTTGGTGGAGTTGGAAGCTCTAATGATGGTGGTAATGGAGGTGCAGGAGCAACAACAGAAATTAATGGTTCGCCAACAACTTATGCTGGTGGAGGTGGAGGATCAACTGCACCTGGAGGTAGTGGAAATCCTGGTCCAGGAGGAGGAGGTGCTGGTGGCGGTTATCCAGGTCCTGCTGGAGTTGCAGGAACAGCAAATACTGGTGGTGGTGGTGGCGGTGCCGCTGATAATGGTGGAGGTGGTGCTGGAGGATCAGGAGTAGTAATAATTAGGTATAAATACAAGTAGTTGAAAAAAAAATTAAATATGATAAGGAGATAATATTATGGCACATTTTGCAAAAATAGGAATGAATGGAAAAGTTATCCAAGTATTAACTATGGATAATGAAGAAATGAAAGATGATCAAGGTAACGAGATCGAAGCTAAAGGTCAAGAGTGGTTAGAAAGACATAATAATTGGCCTGCTCAAATGTGGATACAAACTTCATATAATACAATCGGTAATACTCATAAATCAGGAGATAATTCTAAAGCATTTAGAGGAAACTATGCTGGTATAGGTTATGAATGGGACGAAGAAAATAATATTTTCTGGCCGAAAAAACCTTATCCATCTTGGGTTAAAAATACTACAACTGCTAATTGGCAATCACCAATAGGTGATGCACCTGAACTAACAGATGAACAAATAGAAGATAAAAAATCTTATAATTGGAATGAAGATAATCAAAGTTGGGATTTGACAGATTCTCCAGCATAAGATACTAATTTAATGTATGGTGGACATTAAACAAAACATACTTTCTAAAATAGATTTATATTATGGTGATATTTCAATGCCAAAAGGTTTTGAGATAGATAAAGATCAATTACAAAAAGATACTCTAGAACATATATTAAAAGATTGTACTTTTCCTTTCTCAAAAGAGTGGGATAAGTTGAATACTTATTTAAGAGAACATATAAATTTAGAATATAATTTTATTTTAGTTAATAAATTAACAACTGGTTTAATGTTTAAACCAAATGAATCTAATTTTCCTGATAGTGAAAATAATAAAGTTGATTTAAGAAATTCACCTGATTATGTAATGTTTTATGGTATAAATGTAGAAAATTGTAATATAAGAATTTATTATGATGATAATAGGAGAGCAGGTAGAAGCTGGGATATAGAACTTAAAAATAACAAATTTGTTATGTTTCCAAGTACACAAATATATCACATATCAAATAATCAAAAGAATAAATTAAATTTTATTCTTAAAACAACTTATGAATATATCTAATTACTATTGGTATTTTAAATCAGCACTTACACCTAAATTTTGTGATGATGTTATTAGATTTGCACATCAACACAAAGAAGTTTTAGCAAGAACAGGTGGATATGATAAAAAAAATTTATCAGAACAAGATGTAAAAAATATACAAAAGAAAAGAAAATCTGATTTAGTTTGGTTAAATGATCTTTGGATTTATAAAGAATTACATCCTTATGTACATCAAGCAAATAAACTAGCTGGTTGGAATTTTGATTGGGATAGATCTGAATCTTGTCAATTTACAAAATATAAGTTAAATCAATATTATGATTGGCATTGTGATAGTTGGAATAAACCTTATGAAAAAGAGGGTCCTGAAAATGGAAAGATTAGAAAATTATCAATGACTTGTCAATTAACAGATGGTTCAGAATATAGTGGTGGTGAATTAGAATTTGATTTTAGAAACTATGATCCACACATGAGAGATGAATCTAAACATAGAATACAATGTAAAGAAATATTACCAAAAGGTTCAATAATTGTATTTCCTAGTTTTGTTTGGCATAGAGTTAAACCAGTTACATCAGGAACAAGATATAGTTTAGTAGTTTGGCATTTAGGGAGGCCTTTTAAATAATGTTTATTAATACTTATTTTCCTACAATAGTTTGGAGTGAAGAAAAACCTGAGTTTGTTAAATCACTTAATAAAGCTAGTAATAAATATATTAAAGAAGCTAGAGGTAGAGAAAAAAAATTTATAAAAGAGCATGGTGATTTTGGAAGATCATACCACTCAACACCACTTACAGGTGATAATGATTTTTTAGATTTCACAAATTATATTGGACAAAAATCTTGGGAATATTTAGATCATCAAGGATATGATATGCAACAATACACAACTTTATTTAGTGAATTATGGGTACAAGAGTTTGCTAAAAAAGGTGGTGGTCATCATTCAGCACATATTCATTGGAATCAACATGTTTCAGGTTTTTATTTTTTAAAGTGTAGCGATAAAACATCTTTTCCAATATTTCATGAACCGAAGACTGGTGCAAGATGCACAAAGTTAAAAATGAAACCTGATATTAAAGGTGTGTGGTCAGGACACGAACAATTTCATTTAAAACCAAAACCAGGCACATTAGTTATATTTCCAGGTTATTTAGAACATGAATTTGCAGTAGATTTTGGTATTGAACCATTTAGATTTATACATTGGAACATACAAGCTGTTCCAAAAGAAATGGCAAAAGATGTTTAAAAAAAATAAATATGCTATTATAAAAAAAGCTATAGATAAAGATTTAGCAACCTTTTGTATGAATTATTTGCTAATGAAAAAGCAAGTTTATGATACTTGTATAAAAGAAAGATATATTTCACCATTTGAAACTATTTTAGGATTTTATGAAAAAGATAATGAACAAATACCAAATACTTATTCATTTTATTCTGATATTGCTATAGAAACTTTAATGTTAAAATGTCAACCAATAATGGAAAAGACAACAGGATTAAAATTATATCCTGCATATACTTATGGAAGAGTTTATAAAAAAGGTGATATTTTAAAAAAACATAAAGATAGATTTAGTTGTGAAATATCAACGACTATGAATCTTGGTGGAGACAAGTGGCCTATATATTTAGAGCCAACAGGACAATTAGGTAAAAAGGGTATTAAAGTTGATTTAGAAGCTGGTGATATGCTTGTTTATAGAGGGTGTGAACTAGAACATTGGAGAGAAAAATTTAAAGGTAAACAATCTGTTCAAGTCTTTTTACATTATAATAATCAAAAAACAAAAGGTTCTAAATTAAATATTTTTGATAGAAGATTACATTTAGGTCTTCCATCTTGGTTTAAAAGATGATAAACCGAAAGCTGGTGGGTGAGTTTTACCACCAAACCACCAAACTCACCTGCCTAGTATTATTTCTTATGCTAAATAGTTGTGCAAAATATGAACCAAACCCATATACAACAATAGTAAGATTTTTAATAGATACACAATGAATAAAAATGTTTTAATTTGTATTCCATCTTTTGATCAAAAAATACATTTACAAACTATATCATCAATAATTTCTGTAAGGGATACTTTAAATCAAGCAAAGATTGGTTGTGGTATGATGTGGTTGAGAGATAGCTTGATTACAAGAGCAAGAAATAAATTAGTTGCAGAATTTCTTAAACAAAAACAATATACTCATTTATTTTTTATAGATGCAGATATAGTTTTTGAACCACAACAATTTATAAGGGTTTTATTATATGAACAACCTTTAACTTGTGCCTCTTATCCAATTAAACATGAAGCACCTATTGAAAAAGGTGATGCTAGTTTTGGTTGGTGCATGAATTTTCCGTTAGGTAAGTATGATCTATCAGATAATGATAAAGGTTTTAAAAAAGTAAATTATGCTGGTACTGGTTTTATGTGTATAGAAAGAAAAGTATTTGAAGATATAATTAAAAAATATCCTGATATAAAATATAAAACAGATGTAAGAGCAAAAATAAATGATGAAAGAGAAACAGCCGAAGTATTAGGTAAAGAAGAATATGCTTTTTTTGATTGTGGTATTCAAGGCAAAGGTGTTTTAGAGGATAAAGAAAATACACAAAGATATTTAAGTGAAGATTATTTTTTCTGTGCTTTATGGAAACAATGTGGAGGAGAGATATGGTGTGATCTTACAAGTACATTAAAACATATTGGTATAAAAGAATACGCAAGACCACCTTTAATGACTGTAAAAAATGACGATTGAATATGGAATACTTGCTTTTTTTATGGGTATGGGTGCAATATTTATAGGTGCAATAATAGCTTGGTATATAATTAATTATAATGAGAATAAAAAAAAAGATTGAAATAGAAGTGGAAGGACATAATTTTTTAGTAATTCCGAATGAACATTATGGTAGCTTTGAAATATTTGGTTCTGAAAGTAAAGATTGTTTATATTTAATTGATAATGAAAGAGATGTTAGAATGAAAATACAAAAAAAATTAAGAGAGTTAGATTAGTCATGGTGGATTACAGGCTAATGGCTTTCTTACTCCCATACTTTCTTATAACATAAAATGATAAAACCCACAAATGATCCAATAATAAATAATGTCTTAAAGTTGCATATAAAAAGGCACAAACAAGGCATGAAACAATTTAAAAAAACTATTACCAATAATACTAAACCTATGCTAGAATGGATTAAAGATGCTAGGGAAGAAGCAATGGATTTTGTCGTATATCTAACAAAAATCGAAAAAGAGTTAAAAAAGACAAAAACTAAAAAATAGCTTTAATCTCTAATATTTTGGGTACCTACAAGCTTCATATCTTAACGGAGAGAGGCATTTAGGTGTTTTTATAGGGGTAAGTATAGGGGATTTTAGATGGCAAAAAAAAAGCCACTTTTTGGGGTAAAAGTAGAATATGAAAAAACCAGTAAGGGTACAAGTATAGGTAGAAACCCTAGAAAGGTTAGTAGTATGAATAAAAGTAAAAGAAAAGGTAGAAGCAGAAAACAAATGCGTTACCGAGGACAAGGTAAATAATATGGTTAAATATGTTAGAAAAAAGGTAATTCGTAATTATTCAACAGCTGGAGCACATCAAAGGATTGATGATCACGAGAAATTGTGTAGGATAATGCAACAAGAAACAAATAGAAAAATTGAACAAAATGGAAAAAAGATAGAAAGACTAGAAAAAATAGTAATGTCATCAACT